>OCVV011359439.1_pt1 | contig 51248 bp, 43 predicted proteins | sample 1539721 | NCBI WGS metagenome assembly OCVV01 (sample SAMN02144230, study PRJEB22623) | gut metagenome | biome: sheep rumen | host: Ovis aries | place: New Zealand
CCCCGCATCGCCGATGATACTGCACTTGTTTGTGGAAAAGTAGGTCGCCGCCAATCTTTCTAAGGGAACCGAACTCGGTTCCCTTTTTTTTGTTTTGTACTTGAGCTTTATTCTTTTGTTTTGTTCGTGGTGCTTTATGCGGCTGGTAGGATAAATCTTTCTGGTGGCCATTGAAAAATATTTTGCCACGTCGCTGAAAGTTTGTATCTTTGCAGTCTGAAATTATTTATATTTATTAATAATTAAATTTGTAACATAATGAAAGAGATTATGCCTGTCAACGGACAGTTTGTCATGATGGAGTTGCCTTATAGCGCGTTGGGAAACGTAATCAGCGCACAGACGCTTGGTTTCCACCACGGAAAGCATCTTAAAGCCTATGTGGATAACCTGAACAAAGCTTTGCCTGGCAGTGGTTTTGAGGGCAAGAGTCTGAAGGAAATCGTATGCAAGTCCGAAGGAGGCATGTTCAACAACGCCGGCCAGGTGTTGAACCACACCATGTATTTCGAGCAGTTTTCCCCAACCCCTAAGCCTGCCAGTGCCAAGCTCACATCTTTGATTGAAAAGAACTTTGGCAGCATGGATGCCTTTAAGAAAGAGTTCGAGCAGAAGGGTGCCACGCTCTTCGGCAGCGGTTGGGTGTGGCTCTCGGTTGACAGGGACGGCAAACTCGTCATCACCCAGCACAAGAACGCCGAGAACCCCGTCACCATGGGTCTCCGCCCCCTGCTGACCTTCGACGTGTGGGAACATGCCTACTACCTTGACTATCAGAATCGCCGCGCCGACTACCTCACCGCCCTCTGGCAGATTGTAGACTGGAGCGTCGTAGAAAGCAGACTCGACTAAAAAAACGTATCGAACAATGAAAAGACTTGTATATCTGTTATTTCTGGCTCTCACGCTTAATATCAGCGCCCAGGAGAGCCAACGTGAATCCTGCACTTCCATCATGGTGGGCAAACGTGCCTCGACCGACGGCAGCGTCATCACCTCGCACACCTGCGACGGCCGCTACCGCACCTGGATGACCATCGAGCCCGCCGCCAAGTATGCCGCCGGTGCCACCACAGCCATCCGCAAGGGCACCCTGCACACCTCCTATCCCACCGACACCACCGGCGTCAGCCAGGCCGGCGCCATTCCCCAGGCCGCCGCCACCTACGCCTACCTCAACACCGCCTACCCCTGCCTCAACGAGCGCCAGCTGGCCATCGGCGAGAGCACCTTCGGCGGCCCCGACACGTTGCGCAACAAGAACGGCATGTTCCTCATCGAGGAACTTGAACGCATAGCCCTCCAGCGTTGCACCACGGCCCGCGAAGCCATACGCCTCATCGCCGACCTCATCCGCCAGTACGGCTACGGCGACGGCGGCGAGTGCATCACCATCGCCGACCGCCACGAGGTGTGGCAGATGGAAATCCTCGGCGAAGGCCCGAAGAAAATCGGCGGCATCTGGGTGGCGCAGCGTGTGCCGGACGACCACGTGGCCGTCAGCTGCAACATCGCCCGCATCGGACGCCTGCAGCGCGAGAACCCCGACTACTTCATGTGCTCCGACAACGTCGAGGCCGTGGCCAAGAAATACAAACTCTGGGACGGCAAGAGCGAGTTCCTCTTCTGGAAAGCCTTCAACGACGACTACGCCCAGGGCAAGAACTTCCGCGAGCGCGAGTGGTTCATCTTCAACGCCCTCGCCCCCTCGCAGCACTTCACCATGGACATGGCCGAGCTGCCCTTCAGCATCAAGCCCGACAAGAACGTCAGCGTCACCGACGTCATGGCCCTGCTCCGCTCCACCTACGAAGGCACCGACATGGACATGACCCGCAAACTCAAGCAGGTGGTGGAACGCAAGCGCAAGGACGGCAGCAAGTACAAGGACACCATTCTCAGCCCCGTGGCCAACCCCTGGCTCGGCGGCAACATGCAGCGCATGCTCAACTTCGTTGCCCCCGGCACCATCGACTTCAAGCGCACGGTCAGCGTGGCCTGGTGCTCCTACTCCTTCGTGGCCCAGTTGCGCGACTGGCTGCCCGACGAGGTGGGCGGCGTCTGCTGGGTGTCGGTCGACAACCCCGGCCAGTCGCCCCGCATCCCCATCTTCTGCGGCACCACCCGTCTGCCAAAAGCCTTCAACCTCTGCGGACAGAAGAAATTCAACGAGCAGACCGTCCTCTGGCAGTTCCGCAAGGCCAACAAGCTGGCCACCGTGGCCTGGCAGAGCACCAAGAAAGGCCACATGGACGAGGTGCTGCGCCTGGAGAAGGATGCCATCGACGGCCTCAACACCCTCGAGCCTGCCGTCAAGGGCCTCCCCGCCGACCGCCGCGCCGACATGCTGAACGACTACACCTACCGCATCTACGACAACGCCACCTACGCCTGGCGCCAACTCGAGGAGAAGTACTGGCAGATGTTTGGCATGGGCTTCTAATCCTCCTACCAACTCCTACAGTTCTTATATTTTGGTAGGAGTTGGTAAGGAGTTGGTAAGGCTTTGGTAAGGGGATGATCCCTGTCGGGTACATAGAAAAACAGTAAGCGTTATGAATAGAATCTGGATACTGATCATGGTAATGTTGCCGCTGCTGGCGCGGGGGCAGTGCGACCTGCCGTTGCCCTACACGACCGACCTGACCATCGGCTTCCAGCCGCCGGCAGACCCTCAGCAGCTGGTCTATCCGTGGGTCGAAGGGGTGAACACCGACAACTGCTGGACGGGCTACCTCGACTATGGGGGCGATGCTGTTTACCCTGGTCTCTCTATTTTCCGCAATTCCGCGCGTGGGCGCTTCGGCTATTGGTGGAATACTCTCTACGACCGCCCCCAGTGGGAGGTGGCTGAGATTGCCGTCAAGGATACGCATCACAACGGCACGGCCATGCTCATCGCCCCGCGGTTCGTCTCCACGCCGGCGGCGGTGCGGATGACGGTGAAGCTCCAACGTTGGGTCGGTGGAAGCTACACTGGTGATGGCCTCTTTTGGGCGTATGTCGACATGGGTTGGGTGACGGATGTGTCGCATCCCGGCGCGACGTTCCTCCAGACGGGTACGTTCGCCATCCAGAGCCAGCACCTGCTGGATACCTCCTGGCACGAGTATTGTCTGCCGGTGCCTGACGCTCCTCCTGCCGACGGCCGTTTTGCCCTGCGGCTGCGCAGCAAGGCCAACGGTCCGGCGCCGAACCTGGTTCCAATCTGGAATTTTTACTACGAGTTTATGTTCCGGAGGGTGGTGATGGACACGGTCGTGTGCCAGCCGCCCCTGTCGACGGACACGGTCTATGTCGGCGACACCGTCTGCCAGCACAGCCCCTACCAGGGGTACGGTCTTTTCCTGACGGCCGGCCAGACGGCTGATACCGGCACGTGCACCTTTGTGTTGCACAGCTTCGAATACCCCACGTCCGACTCCTGTCTGTGTCATGTGAAGGTGCTGACGCTGACAGTGCTGCCATCGGACATCACGTCCAGTCGGGACAGTATCTTCCCCGGCGAGGCCTATACCTTCGGCGGCCGCGAGCTGACGCTGGCGGGCATCTACGTCGACGACCACGGGCTGAACGCCTACGGCTGTCCGCAACGGGACTCGCTGGCGCTCAGCATCAAACCCCTGCCACCGATGCCCTGCGACGCGGAGATTGAGACGGAACGCACGGAGTTCTACCTCACGCAGCCGGCGGTGGTGCACCTTTGGACCGGGAGCGAGGGCACCCGTTACCTGTGGAGTGCCGACAGTCTGGCGGGCGACAGCTTACAGCGCGATGCCTACGTGGTGCTGCAGCCTGACAGCCAGCAGCGTGTGCGGCTCGAGGTGGAGCGTATCGACACGGTGAACCACATCTACCATGGGGCGTTGGTGGACACCTCCTTCTACGGATTTTTCCAGCTGACGGTGCCTGTCGAGCCACAGACACGCTATCTGCTCGAGGCTTTGGCCTCCGACTCGGTTGGGGTGAGGGTGCAGGATCAGGCGCCGGGCGACCTGTCGTGGGCCGACAGCCTGGTGCGGGCCACCTTCTTCACCGGGCAGGACAGCACGGTGAAGATTCTCTTCCATGCCACGGTGCCGTCGCGGCTCTCGCAGCTCCGCCTGTGGCGCTACTGCCTCGCGGCCGACGCGGTGCTTCTGGTGGCCCGCAGTGTGCAGCCGGTGATTGTGGCCGGGTGCGACACCCTATGTTTTGGCGACAGCCTGATGCTGCGCGGCACGCAGACCGACACCTGCCGCTGGGCCTCCTCGCCGCATGATGCCAACCTCGACAGTCAGCAGGGTAGGGATACTGTGGTGGTAAGTCCTATGGAAACTACCACTTACTACCTTTTATCGCCGTCAGGCACTGTGGCTGACAGTTTGACGGTGCAAGTGCTGCCGCCGCCGCGGATGCTCGTCGTGGCCGACCGCGAGGTGGTGGACCTCGGCAACCCCGTGGTCTCCCTCGAGGAACAGTCGGAGGAGATCGTCCGCTCGCGCTGGACTTTCAGCGATGGCGACCTCGTCGACGGTCAGCGGGTGAACCACCGTTTTGCTTTGGGCAGCGGCGACAGTGTGTGGGTACTGGCCGAGGGCTGCAACGCCCGTGGCTGTTGGGCCGACACGATGCTGCGTTTTGCCGTGGGCAACGTCTCGGCGTGGTTCCCCAATGCTTTTACCCCTGGCGCCGACATCAACAATCGCTTCGGCATGGTGGCGTCGGTGGAGGTGGTGGAATACGAACTGTTTATCTACAACCGCCATGGACTCTTGGTCTACCACAGCGACGACCCCTCAGCCCCCTGGGACGGACGTGGCCCCGACCTCAAGCCCTGTGTGCAGGAGGCCTACGCCTATGTGTGCAACTACCGCCTGGCCGGCGACTACCGGAGGCAGCAGGTGGGCACGGTGCTCCTGCTGCGCTGAAATAGAAACAAAAAAAGATAAAAACAATATGATAGCTACAATGAAAAGACTCTTATGTGTTGCGCTGGCGCTGCTGCCGATGGTGGCAGCGGCGCAGAATGTGAAGATTCCGAAGGGTGCCAACGTGTTCACCTACCACCAGATTGAGTACGGCGAGAGGAACGACACATCCATCATCACTGTGGAGCGCAACCCCGACGGCTCCATCGTCATACTCACTCCCAAACCCGAAGGGAAGCTGATACCGGGCTATTGCCAGACGGTGACCAGCGTCGACTATGCCGCCGACAGCATCACGGTGACGGCCTACTACGCCGACAGCGCCTACTACTACCGCACCGCCTTCTCGCGCAACGACCTGGAGTGGAAAGTGGAAAACGGAAAGTGGAAAACCTCCTTCAACAGCAACACGCTGGAGTTCGAGATGGACGAAAACGCCCCCGTCAATGTCAACCCGCTGCCCTACTACGGGCTGACGAAGGGCGTGCTGCGCTCCTTCACCCGCAACGGGCAGAAACGTCTGGTGCTGGCCAAGGCAAAAAAAGTAGATTGGGGTATCTGCCGTCCATCATCAATAATACTTCCTTCGCGCCGCGTCACTCCTCGCGAGCTTGACCGAATCATGAAGGATCGCCTCGTGGTCACCACGCGCATCTTCGACCACGTACAGCTGCATTGGGGTGCGCAAAATGCACATGTGAGTGACAGCATCCCCTTCGACACGGTGCTGCACTATGCCGGAGGTACCCTGGCCCTCAAGAGGCTTCACCTTCCTGTATTGCCAGAACACTACCAGCATTTCCTCGAATTACACCAACGCAGCAACGGCGACGCTTATGATCGCACGGGTTCCGTGTTCGTCATTCCCGGATTCAACAACAACCTTGAGCCGACCTTCTTCGACGGCATAAACGGCACTCCCGACTCCCTGCCTTTATTTTTTGACCGCAACGGTGAAAAATACCAAGGCGTACGTTCTGGTATCAGCCATCTAAAAAAATACTTCAATTCGTCGTTTGTCTACGACCCGCCAGTCGAATTGATGCGATTCTTCACCCCCTTCGGCGTGGGTCACTTCAACGAGCGCATGGCGGGCTATGGCATCGACTGGGCCGACGAGACCTATTACCGGCAGGAAGTCAGCGATCTGGCCCCGCTGCTGCAGGGCGACGTGCTTATCGGTGTGTGGATAGGCAACTATGATGCAGGCGGTCATATTGTCAGCCTCGACATCAAGTCCTACCCCAACGACTATACGGTGCCCGACAGTTGTGGCGAGAAACATTATATTCGCGCGCTCTTCAATACCTGCAACGTGCTGGAGATGGCAGGGCAGAACTACGGCAAACTTTTTGCTACTGATTCACTCAACACGTGGGGCGGCGTGTGGATTCCCAAAAATGCCAAGCGTGTGCTACTGCGCTACATCTCCACCGGCCACGGCGGCTGGGGCGAGGGCGACGAGTTCGTGCCCAAGCAGAACACCATCCTCGTCGACGGCAAGCCCGCCTTCACCCACACCCCTTGGCGGCAGGACTGCGGCTGCTACCGCGACCTCAACCCCGTCAGCGGCAACTTCTGGAACGGTCTCAGCAGCTCCGACTTCTCGCGCAGCGGCTGGTGCCCCGGCACGGCCACACAGCCCGTCTACTTCGACCTCACGCCTTGGGCCGACGGCCGCGAGCACACCCTCACCGTCGCCATCCCGCAGGGCAAGCCCGTCGAGGGCATGTTCAGCCACTGGGCCGTCAGCGGCGTCCTCATCGTGGAATACTGATACTCCCCGCCTCCGGCGGAAAAAAATAAAACGTTGATTGTGACAAAACACACTTTCGGACGTTTAATAAGGGTGTAGAAACAACAACGGCAATGGACGAACACCCCTTCATAGAACTTATCGAGCGACACACGGCAGCCATCGAGCGCGTGTGCCGCTCGTTCTGTTCCGTCAAGGAGGACCGCGAGGACCTGCGGCAGGACATCCTGCTGCACCTCTGGCAGGGGTGGAAGAGCTACCGGCCCGACCATCGGCCCATCACATGGGTGTACCGCGTGGCGCTGAACACCGCCATCAGCTGGCGTCGCCACCAGGGGCGACAGGTGTCGACAGTGCCCCTCGAGGCCTTCGACCTGCCCGACGACGACGCCCTCCGCGAACAGGCAGCACACCTGCGGGCCATGATGGCGCGGCTCCCCTTGGCCGACCAGCGGCTGCTGCGGCTCTACCTCGACGGCTTCTCCTCGGCCGAGATAGGGCAGATGCTCGGCCTGAGCCAGACCAACGTCACCACACGCATCGGCCGTGCCAAAGAGAAACTGAAAATAATGAACGAAATATGAATATAGACCATCTGATAGAATCCATACACGAAGAGAACGTCCTCCGGCGGAGAGCAGAGAGTGGGGAAACCCCTCAGTCCTTCGGACAGCTCCCCTTGGAAAGGGGAGCAGCTGGGGCCACCAGCCTGCGAAAAGTTGGCCGCTTTGCCCTGCCCGCCGCAGCAGTGGCCGCCGTGCTGCTCATAGTGTTCCTGCCCCGCAGCAACGAAGCCCAGGCCTCCACCCCCGCTCCGGGCATCTACTGCAACAGCCAGTGCAACCCCGACGACGTGATGGCCCTCATCGGAAACAATATCAACCATATCAAACAAATACAACAGTCATGAAACGCACAGCCCTCTTCATTGCAGTAATCCTCAGTCTGCAATTCACAATCTCCAATTTGCAAGCCCAAACGGGACTCTACAAGCACTTCGCCAGCCGTCCCGGAGTGAAAGCCTACTGCGTGGAACGTTATCCATTGGCCGAAGGCGACACCGCCTGCGTCACCCTCCTGCAGGTGGAGGACAGCGCCACCTACAAGGCTCTCCGCAAGGAGATGAAGGCCATGCCCTGGACCCCCACGAAGGTGAAGCTCGACGGCACACTGTCGACACCGTTGATACATAAGGACCTGCCCGAGCGCGACCCGAAGCGTGCCAAGTCCGATCCGAAGAAATCGATGGAAGGCTTCACCATCGACGGGCTGGAGGGCGACGGCGACAACTACTACTACATCTGCTGCCCCTCCGACCGTCTGGTCTACCTCGCCTTCCTCTTGCACGACGGTTGGGACTTTGTCCGTGTGTTCCGCCACCTTCTGATCACCGAATTCTAAATGCTCCGCCGGCATGCCGCCGGCAATTTCTGCACGTAAAACACTGTGAACGACAGTGATCGCCTATGCACGACGCCCTTACCATCCCCTTACCAAGTCCTTATCAACTCCTTACCAACTCCTACCATGGTAGGACTTGGTAGGGTGAAAACAGGGGCTTGATAGAGGTAAAAATGCAAAATGGAGTCTCTTTGACCTTCGTCTGAATTGTGTGTTCTGCAAGCTGGACAAAAGGGCTTAAATAGATAAATTTTTCGCGAAAAACTGAATAAAATCGATACGTATGTATCGAAACATGAAAATTTTTCTATCTGGTAATCTGGTACTTGTGTGAATGGAAGAAAGTTTTATTTGGTGGAATGATTTTATTTTGTACTTTTGCGTCGTCAAAAAAAGAAAGAGAGTGCTTTGAAAAAAGAGTAGAGCAAGAAAACGTTTAAGGATTAATTGAATATTATTGACGGGCAGCGAGCAAAAAAAACGGTAAACGTTTAATCAAAGTGTTTCTTCATGGTGTTTCGCTGCCTTTTTTTGAAGAAAAAACACTAAAGTGCCATTGCCTCCCTGATTTTTGCCACGGAATGAAAGAACTCCCTGCCGCCCCGGCGGCACACTTCATCATCTACCCACACGCTTCAATGTCTCATTCTTCCGTGGCAATCAGGACCATGGCGCCGTTTTTTTACATTTTATGAACTGGTAACAAAACGAGATATAAAATAAAAATAGAGATGACTGCGATTAAAGTATGTGTCGGCAGCTCCTGCCATCTGAAAGGAAGTTATGCCGTGATAGAAGAAATGAAGCGTGTACTGAAGAAGTATGACGTAGAAGACCTTGTGGATCTTCAGGCGAGTTTCTGCCTGGGCCATTGCGCCAAGGGTGTCACCGTCGACTGCGACGGTGTGCAGCCCGCCGCCGGCGGTCCCCAGGTGGAGAAGACGGAGGGTGGTTTCATCCTGCACAGCGTGAATGCCGAGAATGCCGAGCAGCTGTTTGCCACGGAGGTGTACCCCTCGTTGAAGCTCAATTAAACAACAACACTTAACCCTAAAACACTTTTGGGACAAGATCTATGGCTAACTATATCGAATCTCGCATTGTCCAATGCAAGGATTGCTACCGTTGTCTTCGCGAGTGTCCCGTGAAGGCCATCGAAATCAAAGGACATCATGCCAGCGTCATTGAGGAGCACTGCATCCTCTGTGGCCACTGCACCCTGGCCTGCCCGCAGGAGGCCAAAGTGGCTGTGAGCGGGCTGGACAAGGTGCGCGCTCTGCTGCGTGAGGGCCATGTGGCCGCCTCGGTGGCGCCGTCGTTTGTGAGCAGTCTGGGGGTTGACGACTTCCAGATGGTGCGCATAGCGATGGCCAAGCTGGGCTTCTCGGTGGTCGAGGAGACCGCCCTGGGCGCCCAGGCCGTGGTGGAGGAGTACAAGCGCGTGCTCGCCAAGGGCGAGATGCGCAACTTCATCACCTCCGCCTGCCCTGCCGCCTGCCGCCTCATCCAGATGTACTACCCCAAGGCGTTGCCCTTCCTGGCGCCCGTCGACTCCCCCATGACGGCCCACGCCAAGATGCTGCGCAAGAACGACCCCTCGCTGAAGGTGGTCTTCGTGGGCCCCTGCCTGGCCAAGAAACGCGAGGCCGACGAGCACGGCATCGACGGGGTGCTGACCTTCGACGAACTGCTTGCGCTCTTCGAGGAGAACAATATCGACCTCGGCTCCATCAACCGCCTGGCCATTGCCGGCGACGGCGGCGGCGTGAACCTGGCCAAGGCCTTCCCCGTCACGCGCGGCATCATCCGCTCCTTCGACGCCCTGCCCGAGGGCTATACCTATATGGCCGTGGACGGCATCGACCGCCTGACCAACGTGTTGGAAAACATCGATAGCCTCGACCATGTCTTCATCGAGATGAACACCTGTCCCGGCGGCTGCATCAACGGCCCCAAGTCGATTGCCCGTCCCGGCGGCATGATGAAGGCCGAGGCCGACATCGACGCCTATGTGGCCCACGACAAGGCCACGCATCCCATGCGCCCCGCCCCCGATGCGGGCGTGAGCCTGGCCTACGCCCATCCGCGCCTGCGGGCCAAGAGCCGTCCGGTTTCGGAGAAGGAAATCGAGGAAGTGCTCCACCGCACGGGCAAGTACGCCAAGGAGGACGAGCTCAACTGCGGCGCCTGCGGCTACAGCAGCTGCCGCGAGAAGGCCTGGGCCGTGGTCAACGGCTACGCCGACATCGACATCTGCCTGCCCTACATGCGCAAACGCGCCGAGAGCCTGGCCGTGGACATTGTGCGCAACTCGCCCGAGGGTGTCATCATCGTCGACGGCGACATGAACATTGTGGACTGCAATGCCACCGCCATGAAGCTGCTCGGCATGGCCGGCCGCCCGGAGGACAATGTGGGCCGCGCCGTGGCGCAGTACTTCCCCCCGCTGGAGTTCTACAACGCCTACAACCAGCATCGCCGCACCGAGAACCGCTGCCTGCACATCAGCTCTACCGATCGCTATATTTCGCTGACCGTCAGTTGGCTCGGCGAGCAGGGGCTGCTCTTCGGCCTGATGAAGGACATCAGCGACGAGGTGAACTACGACAAGAAACTCGACAAGGTGAAGATGGACACCATCAGCACCACCGACGAACTCATCATGAAGCAGATGCGTGTGGCGCAGGAAATCGCCTCGCTCCTCGGCGAGACCACTGCCGAGACCAAGGTGGCCCTGCTCAAGCTGAAGAAGACCCTTGCCGACGGCAAGATGGACATAAACGAGGACGGCCGCCCCACCGACTGGAAGACGGCGAAGAAAGTGTGAGGGGATTGAGCAATGAAAGAACTATGCATTGAATACGGATACACCTCGCTGAACCACTATGGCGAGGAACTCTGCGGCGACAACGTGGAGATGAGCGTGGCCGACGGCTGGACCACCGTGGTGCTGGCCGACGGCCTGGGCAGTGGCGTCAAAGCCAACATCCTCTCCACCCTGACGAGCAAGATTCTCTGCACCATGGTTGCCGGCGGTGCCGACATGGAGGACTGCGTCGAGACCATCATCCAGACCCTTCCGGTCTGCAAAGAGCGCGGCGTGGCCTACAGCACCTTCTCGGTCATCCACGTGGACAACCAGGGTAGGGGACACCTTTTCGAATTCGACAATCCCGAGGCCATCTGGTACCACCGCGGCCACACCTGCGACTTCCCCCGCGAGGAGATGAACATCTGCGGCAAGCAGGTGTTCCATACCCAGCTGGAGCTGGATGAAGGCGACATGGTCTTTGTCATGAGCGACGGCACCATCCATGCCGGCATCGGACAGATGCTCAACTTCGGATGGCAACGCAAAGAGATTATGGAACATCTGGACTCGAACATCAATCCTCACATGTCGGCCCGCGCCGCGGCCTGTTTGTTGGCCTCGGCCTGCAACGACCTCTACCTCGACCGTCCAGGCGACGACACCACCGTGGCTGCCATCCGCGTGTGCCCGCGCACCGAGGTGCACATCATGGTCGGCCCGCCGGTGGACAAGGAGAAGGACGAGGTCTATGTGAAACGCTTCCTCGACGGTGCCGACAAGCGCATCGTCTGCGGAGGCACCACGAGCCAGGTGGTGGCCCGTTGCATGGGTCGTCAGCTGAAAACAAGTTTCGATTTCCCCGACAAGGAGGTACCGCCCATCGGATTCATCGACGGCATCGACCTCGTCACTGAGGGCGTCATCACCCTGCGCCGCCTGTTGACCCTCTCGGAGAAGTATGTCTCCGTCAAAGACCTTACTCCCAAGACCTACTCCAAAAAGGACGGCGGCTCGCTGCTGGCCAACATCATCTTCGAAGAGGCCACCCATGTGGTCTTCTTCGTCGGACAGAACGTCAATGCCGCCCATCAAGGCCTGGACATCGATATTACCATGAAGCTCAAGCTCGTCGAGCGCCTGGCCGACAACCTGCGCCGCATGGGCAAGGAGGTAACTGTGAACTACGATTAAAGAACAATGGAACAGAAAGTTTTCGATACCAACGTACAATGGATTAAATACCGAGTGCTGCGCGAGGTCATCCGCCGTGCCTACGAAGGTGGCCTGGAGAATGTCTACTCCATTCCGCGCACCATCGCCCCCGGCCCCAAGGCCGAAACCCGCTGCTGCATACACAAGGAACGCGCCGTGCTCATGGACCGTGTGCACATGGCCATGGGTGGCAACAAGGAAAACCCCAACGTCATAGAGGTGCTCTATGAGGCCTGCGACGAGTGCCCCGCCGGCGGCATGATGGTCACCGACGTATGCCGTGGCTGCCTGATGCACTCCTGCAAGGAGGTGTGCCCCAAGGGTGCCATCACTATCGTCAACCACCGCTGCACCATCGACAAGTCCAAGTGCATCGAGTGTGGTAAGTGCGCCCAGGCCTGTCCCTACAGCGCCATCATCGCCCAGAAACGCCCCTGCATCAAGAGCTGCAAGGTGAAAGCCATCAGCATCAACGACGAGGACAAGGCCGAAATCGACAACTCGAAGTGCATCTCCTGCGGTGCCTGCGTGGTGAGCTGCCCTTTCGGTGCCATCAGCGACAAGAGCTTCGTGCTCGACATCATCAAGTTGCTAAAGGAATCCGAGAACAACACGCGCTACAAGGTCTACGCCGTCATCGCCCCGGCCATCGTCAGCCAGTGCCGTTTCGGACGCATCAGCCAGGTGGTTACCGCCATCAAGAAACTGGGTTTCCACCAGGTCGTCGAGGCTGCCATCGGTGCCGACATCACCCTCTACAACGAGGCCCGCGAGTTCAAGGAGAAAGCCGCCGAGAGCGACAATCCCGTCATGACCACTTCCTGCTGCCCTGCCTTTGTGCGTTTCGTGGAGAACAACTTCCCCGAACTGAAGGACGCCATTTCCTCCTCGGTGTCGCCCATGGTGATGGCCGCGCGCCTCATCAAGCACAGCGACCCCACGGCCCGCGTGGTCTTCATCGGCCCCTGTGCCGCCAAGAAGTTCGAGTATACGCTCGAGAAGACCCACGGCATGATCGACAGTGTGATGAGTTTCGAGGAGCTGCAGGCCTTCGTTGATGCCCGCGGCATCGACACCACCCAGTGCGAGGACTCCACCCTCGACAACGCCTCCTACTACGGACGCATCTTCGCCAAGAGCGGCGGCGTGGCCCAGGGCGTGGCCCATGTGGCCGAAACGATGGGCGTCACCGGCGTGAAGCCCGTGTCCATGAACGGCATCGACCAGTGCCGCCAGCACCTCATGCTGCTGCGTGCCAAAAAGGCCACGGCCAACTTCTTCGAGGGCATGGCCTGCGACGGCGGCTGCGTCGGCGGCCCTCTGAGCATCACGCGCTCCCCGAAGAATGTCTTCGATGTCGACAAATACGGAAACGAAGCCAAGGAAAAGGAAATCGACGGCTCCGTGCGTCTTTACCAGATGATGGAGAACGACTGATCCATCCTCTTTTGCCAGGGTCGCGGAAAGTCTTGTGTTGCGCTTTCCGCGACCCTATTTTATTATTTTTTTGCCATGTCGTAAAAAATACGTACTTTTGCATTTCATTTCCGTAAAAAAGATAAAGAAATATGAAAAAGATCCTATTGTTTTTGGCTGTTGTGGTCACATTCTTCTCGTGCTGCTCGAAAGATGAGAACAAAACCCTCAGCCCTACCGACGACAGCAAGTCCTTTGTCACCCTCACCGACGCTGTACCCGACGCCATCCTTGAAATACGCTACTTCGGTACCTACAACTTCGTTGGCGCCCGCATCGACGGCTACCTCCAGCCCACAGCCCTGCTCACCCGTCAGGCAGCCGACAGCCTTCGTGCTGTCAGCGACGACCTCATGGCCCAAGGCTACCGACTCAAAATCTACGATGCCTACCGTCCCCAGCGTGCCGTCGACCACTTTGTGCGTTGGGCTGCCGATCTGGCCGACACCGCCATGAAACCCTATTTCTACCCCGACCTCGACAAGAGTGTCCTCTTTGAACAGGAGTACATCATGGAGAAGAGCGGCCACACTCGTGGTTCGACCGTCGACCTGACCATCTTCGACATGGCTACCGAAAAGGAGGTTGACATGGGCGGCACCTTCGACTGGTTCGGACCCGAGAGTCACCCCGACTTCTGCGGCAACCCCGAGACGGGCGAGTACACTGGTGACAACAGCGCCAGCCCCACCGGCCGCAGCATCACCGCCGAGCAGTTCGCCAACCGCATGATTCTCCGCCGTGCCATGCTCAGCCACGGTTTCAAAGCCCTCGACAGCGAGTGGTGGCATTTCACCCTCCGCGACGAGCCCTTCCCCGACACCTACTTCACCTTCCCCGTGCAACAGCTCTAATCTAAATCATGCGTAACACCTACAAGGCCCACGCCATGCTGCTCCTGCTCTGCCTTGCCTCCGTCACCATGGCGCAGGCGCAGAGCCTCAAGGTCATCTTCGCCGGCGACCTCATGGGTCACGGCCCTCAGCACAAGGCCGCCCGCACCGCCGACAGCAGCTACGACTACACGCCCTGTTTCCGCTTCGTGGAGGACTACATCAAGAGTGCCGACCTGGCCATTGTCAACCTCGAGGTAACCCTTGCCGGACCTCCCTACACGGGCTACCCCCAGTTTTCGTCGCCTCGCGAGCTGGCCTTGGCGGCCAAGAATGCCGGCTTCGACATCATGACCACCGCCAACAACCACTGTATGGACCGCGGCAAAGAGGGCCTGGAACGCACGCTCCGTGTCCTCGACACCCTTGGCATTCCGCATCTCGGCACCTATCGCGACCGTGAGCAGCACGACCTCGAACACCCCCTCATGGTGGAACGCAACGGCGTCCGCCTGGCTCTGCTCTGCTACACCTACGGCACCAACGGCATCGAGGTGCAGAAGCCCAACGTCGTCAACTTCATCGACACCCTCGAGATGGCCCGCGACCTCCGCGTGGCCAAAGAGAAGGGCGCCGACTTCGTCATCACCCTCATCCACTGGGGCATCGAGTACGCCCTCAAGGCCAACGCCGAGCAGGAACAGACGGCCCGCTGGCTGCTGGAGCGTGGCTGCGACGCCGTCATCGGCGGCCACCCCCACGTGGTGCAGAACTTCACCCTCGACGCCAATCTCCACAACGACCGCTACCCCGAAATCGTGGTCTATTCCATGGGCAATCTCGTCAGCAACCAGCGCGATGTGAACTGCGACGGCGGCATCATGATCGAACTCGACCTGCAGAAAAACTTCTTCGACACCCGTGTCGTGGGTTGCCGCTATATGCCCTACTGGGTTCACCGCGGCACCTTCGACGGCCTCTACCAGTACTACATAGTCCCCTCCACCGATGCCGTGGAATATCCCGACAGCTACCAGGTATCGGGCGACCTGCTGCAGGCCCTGCAACGCTTCAGCACCAATACCCGCACCCGCCTCGATTCCTGCGCCCTCTCCGGCGGCGCCAATATCTTCGAGCACCGCTTCTACCACAACCGCCGCCCCGAGCTCCCGGCGGACAGCCTGTGGAGCAGGTAGAATGAAAAAAAAATCGTATATTTGCACTTTAGAACGTAATAATAGAACAATTCTACTATGAAGAAAATCATTGCTTTGGCCATCGTGGCCCTCTTTGCAACCGGCAGCGCTTTTGCGCAGCAGCCCGTCAAGAAAGACACCGCTCGCACCGAGCAGCAGCAGCGTGGCCACCACCACGGCGGTCATGGCCACGCCTGCGGCAACTGCCCCAACCATGGCAAGCATCACGGCCGGCATGCCCAGCAGTCTCAGCAGCCCCAGGTCAACGCCGACGGCATCGACATGGCCGTCGTCAAGGCCTTCCCCACGGTGAAGAGCGTGCAGAAGGGCAAGAAAATGACCGAAGTCTATGACTCCAACAAGAAGCTCCTCGGCTATGCCCTCTACTCCAAGCCTGCCTCCGACGGCATCAAGGGCTATGCCGGCGAGACTCCCGTGATGATCGCCCTCAGCACCAAGAAAGTTATCCTCGGCGTCTACCTGCTCCAGAACCAGGAGACCCCCGGGTTTGCCAAGCGTGTGGAGGATGCCGGATTCTACAAGAACTGGAACGGCCTCACGGTGAAAAAAGCCCTCAAAAAGGAGGTCGACGCCGTCAGCGGCGCCACCTTCACCTCCATGGCTGTGGCCAAGAGTGTCCGCGCCGCCCTCGAGACCATCAAGTAATACCGCCATAACGATGAAAATCAACCCCAACATCAAGATTCGCGACATGGTCGGCGAACACATCGTGGTGATGCCCGGTGCCGTGCAGACCGACATGACGCGCGTTATAGCCCTCAACGACAGCGCGCTCTTGATATTCAATGCCCTGCAGGGACGCGACTTCGAGCTGGAGGATGCCGTGCGTGTCCTCACTGACGAATATGAGGTATCGCCCGACGTGGCCCGGCGCGACGCCGAGACCGTTCTGGCCGACATGAGGAAAAACAACCTCCTGGTGTGATATGGCCGAAGTGCGGGTAGAGATAGCTGGTCTGGGCATAAGCCTTGCGGGCGCCGACACCCTGCGGTGTGCCATGGCCCTGCCGGGCATGGGCGTCTTCGTTGCCCCTGAGGGCGACGCCGACCTCCTTGTGGCCCTCGACCAACCCCTCGGTCTTCCCCGCTGCCGCCTGCTGCACCAGTTCGACATTGCCGACGGCACCATCCAGGCTCGTTTCGGCATCGACGCCGAGGGCACCTACTATTATGCTTTCGGCCACCAGGGCTTGCTGCGCTACGACCTCCGCCAGCCCCGCCGCGTCGACCTCAGCCCCATGCCCAACCCCTCGGTTCTGCGTTTCGCCCTGTGGACAGCCGTGGCCATGGCAGGGTTGCCCCTGGGGGCTGTGCCTGTGCACTCGTCGGTAGTGGTATGCAATGGCCGCGCCGTGATGTGCCTGGGCGAGAGCGGCACCGGCAAGAGCACCCATACGCGGCTCTGGCTGGAGAATGTCGCCGGCACGCACTTGCTGAACGACGACAGCCCCATTGTGCGCCACTGCGACGGCGAGGTGCGTGTCTACGGTTCGCCGTGGAGCGGCAAGACCCACTGCTACCTCGCCGAGAGCTATCCCATTGCCGGCCTGCTGCGCCTCGAGCAGCGACCGGAGAACACCATCCGCCGCCTCGGCACCGTCGAGGCCTTTGCTGCCCTGCAGCCCTCGTGTCCGCCCGCGCTGGCCAGGGACGAACGCTGCATGGACCTCCTGGTACAGTTCATTTCCAATGTCTTACAACATGTGCCCGCCTACCGCATGGGCTGCCTGCCCAATGCCGACGCTGCGCACCTGAGCCACGACACGTTGATGCCATGACGATAAGCAACGAGCTCTATTTCAGCCTCGTCGAGGAGAGCCTGTCGCAGGGCAAGACGGTGCGCCTCGAACTCAAGGGCACCAGCATGCAGCCCACACTCGTCAGCGGCGATGTGCTGACCCTGGCACCGCCCAAGTCCGACCCCGTGGTGGGCGACGTGGTGCTTTTCCACTGCCAGGGACGTACACTGCTGCACCGTGTGGTGGCCGTCGCTGACGGGCGCTACACCATGCGCGGCGACAACTGCGCCACCTGCGAGCAGGCCTCGCGGCAGGACATTGTCGGCCTCCTTGTGAAGGTGGAGAAGAAGCATGTCCTTAAACACCTGGCCGTGCGCTGGCTCGGCGTCAAGGGGCGTCGGCAGCTGCGCCCGTGGTATTTCGGCTGCCTGGCCATCCTCATGTGGGCGCCGCTCAACGGCGTGGACATCCCGCTGGACAACTACCTCCTCGGCCTCCGCATGGACCACCTGCTCCACGCCTCGGTGTTCATCCCCTGCACCCTGTTCTGGATGGACCTCTTCCGCGGACGGCATCGCGGATGGTGGACTTGGCTTGCCGCTGTCGGCACGGGCCTGTTCACCGAAGGGGTGCAATACCTCCTCCCGTACCGCGGCTACGATGTCAACGACCTCGTAGCCAACTTCCTCGGGGTCACCCTTGGATGGCTCGCCATCCTTCTGGCGCGACGCCTTCGTCTCAACAGCTGACGCCACCCCCTGCCCGGCGGCGTAAGATGCGCAGCCATAGGCTATAATCCACTTACCATCGCCTTGCCAAGGCCTTACCAACTCCTTACCAACTCCTACCATCGTAGGGGATGGCAGGGTGAAAATTGGGTCGAAAACGGGTTTTCGGACGGGGAGGGTAGAAATGGGATGTTTGTCGTATGTCAATCTGCTTTTATCGTATTACGCTACGAATTGTGTTAAAAAAGTGTTAAATTTTGTGCTTCCCACAAAATGGCCTTATTTTATATATATAAACGTAATTTTTCAATTTTAAATTTTTTTTATCTGTTATGGCAAAACAACGTTATGGAATCAATGATGCCTATCGGGGTACGGTGGGCACGGTTATCGGGTATGAGTGGCGCGGCAAATGGTGCCTCAGGGCACGGCCGCGCATGGTGCGCAATCCGCAGACGGAGAAGCAGCAGTCTAACCGCGAGCTCTTCAAGCGTGTGGTGCAGGAGGCCGGGCGGTTGAAGGGCTTTCTGCGCACGGGCTTGCGGGCGTCGGCTCTGGAAATGCACCTGACGGAGTGCAACCTTTTTGTGAGGCGCAACAAGCAGTGGTTCTGGTTGGACGAGGAGGGGATTTTGCGTGCCGACTGGGAGCAGGTGCTGGTGGCCGAGGGGCCGCTGGCGCCGGTGGCCGACCCTGTTGTTGAGACGCAGCGTGCCGCGTCTCTACAGACGGGGTCGGGGGGAAATGTGTTGGCGGTCTCATTCCGTCCGAGCGCCGAGGGCATGTATGCCGACGGCGAGGACGAGGTGTACCTCGCGGCCTATTGTCCGCAGCTGGGCGAGACGGCTATGAGCGGCAGCGTGTGGCGCAAGAAGGGCAGGGTGGAAATGGCGTTGCCCCGTTGTTGGCAGGACAAGGCTGTGGAGCTGTGGCTCTTCGCCGTGGACTATCGGGGGCGTGCCTCGCGGTCGGTGTATGTGGGCGAACTATCGACCCTCGCGGCCGGCGAGGAGTCCGCAGGCGGCATCGATGTCCTCGCCGCGCGAGGCGCGGAGGGTGCAGACGACGCCGTTGCGGTTCAGGTAGTCCTGGAAGGCGCGGATGGCGCCGGGCGTGGAGGTCTGGAAGGGGGTGCCGGGCGAGGAGTGGAAACGGATGAGGTTGACGCGGCAGTCCAGGCCACGGAGGGTCTCGACGAGGCGCGTGGCGTGGGCCAGGTCGTCGTTCAGGCCGCGGAACATGGTGTACTCGAACGAGAGGCGCCGCTGGCCGCTCCAGTCGTAGTGGCGCAGCAGGGCGAGGACCTCGTTCAGGGGGAAGGCCTTCTGCACGGGCATGATGGACAGGCGCTCCTGCGGCACGGGGTTGTGGAGGCTGATGGCAAGGTGGCACTGGCTCTCGTCGAGGAAGCGTTTCAGTCCTGGGATGATACCCACGGAGGAGACGGTGATGCGCTTGGGACTCCAGCCAAGGCCCCAGTCGGAGGTGAGCACACGGCAGACGTCCAGGACGGCGTCGAGGTTGTCCATGGGTTCGCCCATGCCCATGAAGACCACGTTGGTGAGCTGCTCGAACTCGGGGATGGAGAAGAGCTGGTTGAGGATGTCGCCCGCCGACAGCGAGCCGTGGAAGCCCTGCTGGCCGGTGACGCAGAAGCGGCAGCCCATCTTGCATCCCACCTGGCATGAGATGCAGAGGGTGGCGCGGTCGTCGTCGGGGATGAAGACGGTCTCAACGTGGGCTGGCGATGCGAGCGTCGACACACGGAACAAATACTTCTTTGTGCCGTCGCGGGACACCTGGCAGTTGACGGGAAAGTCGCGGCCGATGTAGGCCACCTCGGCGAGGCGGGCGCGCTGGGCCAGCGAGAGGTTGGTCATGGCGTCGATGCTGTCGGTGCGTTTCTTGTACAGCCAGTCGCAGAGCTGTTTGGCCGTAAAGCGGGGAAATCCGAGGTCGGCGCACAGCGTCTGCAGCTGTTCCAGCGTTTGCCCCAGCAAATTAACTCTTAACTCTTCACTCATAACTCATAATTGTCAAAAGTCCCACTCGTAGTCCACGGCCTCGTTCTGGATTTCCTGCTGGAAGTTGGCACAGTCGAGTTCGATGGGGATATTGGGGCGCTCGAAGTCGCCGCGGTAGAACTTGATGTTGGGGTCCTTGTATATCTTCTCCATGTAGAGGCCGAAGATGGGGAGTGCCATGGCGGCGCCCTGGCCGTAGGTCATGTTGCGGAAGTGGATGGAGCGCAGCTCGCCGCCGGTCCATACCGCCGTGGCCAGTTTGGGCGTGATGCCGACAAACCAGCAGTCGGAGTTGTTCTGCGTGGTGCCTGTCTTGCCCGCGATGGCGGTAGAGTACTGGTTGAGGTGGTACTTGTAGTTGAGGCGTACGCCGGTGCCGCTCTGCACCACGCCCTTCATCAGTTCGAGCATCATGTAGGCTGTGGCCTCGCTGAGGGCCTCGCTGCGGCGGGCAGTGAAGCGCTCGAGCACCATGCCCTTGCTGTCCTCAATGCGGGTAATGAAGATGGGCTCGACGTATTCGCCCTTGTTGGCGAAGGTAGCCATGGCGCCGGCCATTTCGGCAACGGAGATTTCCGGTGTACCGACACAGATGGCGGGCACGGCGTCGATGGGGCTGCGTACGCCCATCTTGCGCGCTATGTCGACCACCTGCTCCGGCGAGCCCTGTTTCATCAGGTAGGCCGAAACCCAGTTGATGGAGTGGGCGAGGGCCCATTTGAGGGTCACCATCTCGCCTTCGCGCTCATGGCTCGAGTTGCCGGGGCACCAGTCGGGCTGGCCCCATACCTCGAAGCAGACCTCCGAGTTGGGCACCTCGGTGCAGGGATACATGCCGAGGTCCTGGAGAGCCATAGTGTAGACGAAGGGCTTGAAGGTGGAGCCCACTTGGCGGTGGCTCTGCACGTTGTCGTATTTGAAGAAGCGGTAGTTGATGCCGCCGACATAGGCGCGGACGTAGCCGGTGCCAGGTTCGACGGACATCAGGCCGGCATTGAGGAATTTCTTGCAGTAGATGAGCGAATCCCAGGGCGACATGGTGGTGTCCTTGGTGCCCTTCCAGGAGAAGACGCGCATTTTGACCTTCTCGTTGAAGGCTTCGCGGATTTCCTTCTGGCTGAGGCCGGCGGCTTTGAGGCTGCGGTAGCGGTCGCTGTTCTTCATGGCTTGCGTGAGGAACTTCTCCTGCTGATCGGTGGAGATATCGCAGAAGGGATTGCCCTTGCGGGCTTTGAGTTCGCGCTCGAAGGCGGGCTGTATCTCCTTGCTGAAGTGTTCGCGCACGGCCTGTTCGGCATAGCGCTGCATGCGGGAGTCGATGGTGGTGTAGATCTTCAGGCCGTCCTTGTGGACATCGTAGTAGTCGCCGTTGGGTTTGCGATGATGCTTGCACCAGTCCTTCATGTAGGCACGGAGGTATTCGCGCAGGTAGGGCGCCAGGCCGTCGTTGTGGGTCTGAGGAGTGTAGCGCGACATGTCGATGGGTTTTTCCTTGTAGATGGCCAGGCTGTCGTCGCTGAGGTAGCCGTAGTTGTTCATCTGTGCGAGGACAACGTTGCGGCGCTCGAGGGAGTGGTCGGGGTGCAGCACGGGGCTGTAGGCTGTGGGGGCCTTGAGAAGGCCTACCAATACGGCGGCCTCGTCGACGTCAAGTTCGGCCGGGGTCTTGTCGAAGAAGGTCTTCGAGGCGGTCTTGATGCCGAGGGCGTTGCTACCGAAGTCCACCGTGTTGAGGTACATGGTGAGAATCTCCTGTTTGGAGTAGTTGTGCTCCAATTTGACGGCCACCACCCACTCGCTGAGTTTGGAGAATACGGTGCCGCGTCGGGCGTTGGTCTCGCGCATCTTGTAGAGGTTCTTGGCCAGCTGCTGGGTGATGGTGGAGCCGCCGCCGGAGGAGCCGTGGCGTCCGAGGACGGTCTTGAAGAGTACACGGAAGAGGCTGCGGGCATCGATGCCGGAATGGCTGTAGAAACGCACGTCTTCGGTGGCGATGAGGGCATTGATCAGGTTGGGCGAGAGTTGGTCGTAGGTGACGTTGGAACGGTTTTCGAAACCGATATAGCCCAGCACCTCGCCGTCGTCGCTGATGACCTCGGTGGCCTGCAGGCTGTGGGGATTCTCGATGTCCTCGAACTGGGGCATGTCGCCTATCCAGCCGATGGACAGGAAGAAGAAGAATAGGAACACGATGGCCCACAGGCCTCCAAAGGCCCACCACATGTATTTGATGTATTTGGGACGGTTGTCCTTTTGGGATGCACTTTTATTCATAGGCTAATTCATTTTGCTGTATTCAATGCGCAGGCCGATGTGGGAGAGGCCCACGATGGCACTGTCGCGCATGCCGTTGGTGATGGCGAAATGGTAGTTGCCCTGCATGGGGAAGCGCACGTTGCGGCGGAAAAAGTAGCGTGTGTCGACATAGCGTCCGGAGCGTTTGCCGTACCACTGGCCCGAGGGGTCGGCCAGGGGGTATTCCATGGTGTCGCGGGCCATGCTGCCGTCGGGGAAGGTGGTGTTGATGAAGAGGAAGGTGTTGCTGTAGGGGTAGTTGACGGTGTTGCGCACTTCGACGAGGAAGTTGAAGATGAGGTTGGTGTCCTTCACGTCGACGTCGAAGACTGTGCTGTCGGCAGGCAGCCAGCCTTTTTCGTCCACGTCCTCATATTCGGCATAGTAGACCGTGCCGTCGCAGGCGGCGAGGCACAAGGTCATGGACAGGAGCAGTAGGGCAAGGTATTTCTTCATATCTAAGGGTCTTATCCGCGACGGTCGCGACTGTTGCCACTGCTGCGGCGGGGTTGGTCGTTGTTGTTGCGGGGTTTGTTGTTGCGGTGTTGCTGTTGGCCTTCGGGGCGAGGCTCTTTGGCGGGACGTTCGCGGCGTTCCTGTCCCTCGCGGGGTTGACGTTCGCGACGGTCGCCACCCTGGCGGTCGTTGCGGCCATTGCGGTTGCGGTCGTTACGGTCGCGGCGTTCGGGCTGTCGGTCGCGTTCGCGCGGTTGCTCCTCGCCAACGACGCCGTTGCCACCCTCGGCAAGGCGCTGTATCTCGCGCTCCACCTCTTCGTTGGTGCTTTCCTGGGCCAGGGCCGAGGTGGACATGAGTTCCACCTGGTAGTCCTCCAGCTTCTCCGGATATTCCTGACGGCGGTTCATCTCGATGATGGCCTTCACGTCCTCGGCCTTGACGGCGAAGAGGTCGTTCTCGCCTTCGTAGGCATACCACATGATGCCGCGGAAGACGTCGGTCTTCTTGTAGAGTGCCAGGCCTTTCTTGAAGCGGATGGCCTGGTTGGCGGGCGGGAACTTCTTGAGGGCGTCGGCGTAGACCTCGTATTCGAAGTTGAGGCAGCACTTTAGTTTGCCGCACTGGCCGGCGAGTTTCTGCGGGTTGGGCAGTATCTGCTGGGTCTTGGCGGAGGAGGTGGTGACGCTCTTGAAGGTGGTGAGCCATGTGGAGCAGCAGAGCTCGCGGCCGCAGGTGCCTATGCCTCCCACCTTGCCGGCTTCCTGGCGCACGCCGATTTGCTTCATCTCGATGCGCACGCGGAACTCTTCGGCCAGCACTTTGATAAGCACGCGGAAGTCCACGCGCTCGTCGGCGGTGTAGTAGAAGATGGCTTTGGAGTGGTCGCCTTGGAACTCCACGTCGTTCACCTTCATGTCCAATCCAAGGTCGGCCACGATGCGGCGGGTGCGCAGCAGGGCGGCGCGTTCCTCCTTGAGGGTGTCGGCCCAGCGGTCGATGTCGGCTTCCTTGGCGCGGCGGAAGAGTTTGCGGATGCTCTCGCTTTCGGGGTTGATGCGGTGTTTGCGCATCTGCAGGCGGCAGAGTTCGCCGGTGAGGCTGACGATGCCCACGTCGTGGCCGGGCTGGCCTTCGACGGCCACAATGTCGCCCTCGGTGACCTCCAGGCCGTCGGGCAGACGGTAGAAGTCCTTGTGGTTGTTCTTGAAGCGCACCTCGACGCAGTCGAAGGGCCGGTCGGTAGGCTGGCGGATGCCGGCCATCCAGTTGGTCGACGTCACCTTCGAGCAGCTCTGGCGCTCACAGCTGCAGACGGGCTTGTAGCATTCGGGCTTGTGGTTGCAGCCACGGCTGAGGAAGACAGGCTCTTCGTATTTCACCCACGGAATGTCCGGGTCGGGGTCCATGTAGGGGTCCAGCTGGCTCTCCTCGCTGTGGTATTCCTCCACCTCGGGGTTCTCGCGTTCGATGTTTTTCTTCTCTTGCTGGGCCTTGCGGCGGTCTTTCATGAAGTTGGCCACGTCTTCTGCTGTGGCCACGGTCTCCTCGTCGTCTATCACGATGTCGGCGGGCAGCTGGTTGTCTACGGGCTGCTCCGGGATATTCTTTTCGGGAATAGTGTCTTGATTATCTTTTTTTTCCATTGTTTTTCCTTTCGTTATCTTTTCTTCAGGGCTTTGCTCATGCGGAACGAGAGTTCCATCAAGGCTATCTTGGAGTAGGCATTGCGCTCGATGGCGAAGACGGCATCGTCGAGGGCTTCCTCGATGAGCGCTATGTTGTTGACGGTGATCATTTTCGGGAACTGTGCGTCGAACTTCTCGTCGCCGGAGCCGAGGTGCACCTCGACGCCCGCGGCAGTGTTGAGGAAGCATCCGCGCATCACCGACTGGGCATAGAGCAGGAACTGCTTCTGCTGCTCGCGGTTGAGGGCGGCCATCTTGTCCACCTGGCCCGACAGTTCTTTCATCTTCAGTTTGAAGAGCATGCGGAGCCATCCCACCAGCATGGCGGCGAATTCGGCGTTGGACTCCACTTTCTCCGTTCCCGCGCCTTTCAAGCGCAGGGTCTGCACACGGCTCTTGATGGTGGGCAGCAGCTGTTCGTCGCTGTCGTCGACCAGGAGGATGAGGGTTTGCGGCAGCGGCTCCTCGAGGGTTTTGAGCAGCTCGTTGGCGGCCTCGCGTTTCATGCGCGACGGCTTCCACACCACCACCATGCGCCATCCGCCCTCGTAGGGCTTCATGTTGAGCACCTCCACGAGGTTGGCGGCGTCGCGCTCGCGGATGATGGAGGTCTTCACGTCGCCCGAGAGGCTGTCGTTGAAGTCGTTGAGGGTGCCGAGGGCTTTGGTGTTGAGCATGAAGTCGAAGAATTCCTTCATGTAGTCGTTGGCGCTGACGCTGTCGGAGCCGTTGGGAGGATTGGGGAAGATGAAATGCAGGTCGGGGTGCATCAGCGAGGCAATCTTCTTGCAGCTGGGGCACTCGCCGCACGAGTCGGCGCGGAGCGGCCCTTCGCTGTGGTGCACGCGGTGCTCGCAGCAGAGGTACTGCATATACGCCCAGGCCATCTGCAGGCTGCCGTCAGGCTCGCTGCCGAGGATGAGTTGGGCGTGGCTCACGCGGCCGCTGTCGATTACCGACGTCAGCCGATTGATGATATCTTTCTGTCCGACAATATCTTTAAACTGCATACTCATTCACATTAAACTTGCAAATATACGAATAATTTTTAATATAAATAAAAAATTCTTCCGGATGCCTGCTTTTTGCCATGTCGCGGGCCGACGCGTCCCTGCGCCGACGGTTCCGCTTGGCAAAAAGTCCTTACCATCCCCTTACCAAGTCCTTACCAAGTCCTTACCAACTCCTACCACGGTAGGAGATGATATGGCTGTGGAAGGCTGGGAATCAGCTTTTTCGGATATCTTTGCCCGAAGTGCACAATAAAAGGCCTTTTTTTGCGTTAGCAAGGGTGCTTTTGCTAACATAAAAAACTACCCTGAAAAGATGGAAAGTCTGCCTGCGATATTCATGGATTTGGCCGTCATACTGGTGGCCGCCGGTGTCATTACCGTGGTGTTTAAATGGTTGAAACAGCCGTTGGTGCTTGGATATATCCTGGCGGGATTCTTCATCGGCCCCTACTTCCCCTGGTTTCCGGCCATCACCGATGCCGCCAATATCCACGTCTGGAGCGACATCGGCATTGTGTTCCTGATGTTCGGTCTGGGTCTGGAATTCAGCATCAAGAAGCTGAAGAAGGTGGGCGCCACGGGTGCCATCACGGCGCTGACCGAGTTGGCCATCATGTTCCTCATAGGCAGTTCGGTGGGCAAGATTCTGGGTTTCTCGTCGATGGAGTGCACTTTCCTCGGATGCATGCTGTCCATCTCCTCTACAAGCATCATTATCAAGAGCTTCGACGACCTGAAACTGAAGCAGCAGAAGTTCACCTCGACGGTGACGGCGGTGCTGGTGGTGGAGGACCTGATTGCGGTGCTGCTGCTGGTGGTGCTGAGCACGGTGAGCGTCAGCCGCAGTTTCGACGGCGGCGCGTTGGTGGGCCAGATGGTGAAGCTGGTCTTCTTCCTGATAGCATGGTTCGTGTTCGGCATCTATCTGATTCCCACTTTCCTGCGCTGGATGCGCAAGTATATGACCGAGGAGACGCTGCTCATCCTGGCCGTGGGCCTGTGTTTCGGCATGGTGGTGCTGGCGGCGCATGCCGGGTTCTCCACCGCTCTGGGTGCCTTCGTCATGGGCGCCATCCTCAGCGAGACCATCGAGGCCGACGTCATCCACCGCATTGTCATCCCCCTGAAGAACCTCTTTGGCGCGGTGTTCTTTGTGTCGGTGGGCATGCTGGTCAACCCCGAGGTGCTGGTGAAGTACATTGTCCCCATACTGGTCATTGCGCTGACAATCATTGTTTTCAAGAGCCTCTCGGCCACCATCGGAATCATCCTCAGTGGCCGTCCGCTGAAGACCGCCGTGCAGAGCGGTTTCTGCTTCTGCCAAATCGGTGAGTTTTCGTTCATTATCGCCAGCCTGGGCTTGAGTTTCAAGGTTATCGACGCCAACCTGTATCCCATCATCGTCTCGGTGTCCATCCTGACGACCTTCGTCACGCCCTATATGATCAAGGGGGCGCTGCCGTTCTACAACTGGGTGGAGCCCAAGATTCCCGCCAAGATCAAGCACCGTCTGGACCAGTACAGCGAGAGCGCCAGCAAGGGCGCCGGCGACAAGGCGGGCATACGCTCCTTCCTGCGCAAGCAGCTGACCAATATTCTTATCTATGGCGTCATCCTGGCGGCCATCGCCCTGCTCTCCACGTCGCTGCTGCGGCCGCTGCTCGACACGCTCTTCGCCGACGCCGGCATACCGCAGATATGGAGCCGCCTGACGGGCATGGTGGCCACGCTCATCCTCATGTCGCCCTTCCTGTGGGCTGTGGCGGTGAAGAATGTCAACAAGGAGCGCTTCAAACAAATCTTCGAGACCTACCGCCACAGCCAGGCCGTGGTCATCCCGGTGATGCTGCTGCGCTATTTCGTGGCCCTGTTCTTCGCGGGTCTGGTGGTGGGCAGCTACGTCAATCTCGCTCTGGGATTCCTGATGGTCATCGCCCTGATGGTGGTCATGGTGGTGCTCTTCTCGCGCAAGGCCAACGGCTTCTACGCCCAGATTGAGGAGCGCTTCTTCAGCAACTTCAATTCGCGACAGGCACAGACCTCGTTCCGCATACCCAAGGGCATGGAAAACGAATTCTCCATGGAACGTCTGCGCATGACGCAGTACTCGCCCCTGGCGGGCAAGACCCTTGCCGCCTGCCGCATTCGCGAGGACTTCGGCATCAATGTCGTCACCATCGAGCGTGGCGACAACATCATCGACCTCCCCGGCAAGGACGACCTCCTCATGCCGGGCGACCTGCTGACGGTTATCGGCAACGAGGAGCAGGTGGGCCGTATGCGCGCCGCCGTCGAGGTGGAGGCCGACATCCTGGTGCACGATCGCTCCGACCACGAGCTGCACATGTACCGCTATCGTGTCGACCCCGACGGCCCGCTGTGCGGCATGCAGGTGGCCAACTCGCCCCTCTCGCGCCATCGCGCCATGGTCATCGCCATCGAGCGCGGCGGCGAACGCCTTGTCAACCCCAGCCGCGACACCATCTTCCGCCCCGGCGACAGTCTTTGGTTCGTCTCTCCCGAGGAGATGACCCTCCGCGGATTTGAAAGCAAGATTGTCAAGGTGTGAATCGTTCTGTGGTATGGGTTAATCGACAGTGTTTTAGTGGGTTAATGCCCCGTCCGTATGCCGGCGGGGCAATTTTTTTTTGTTAGTTTGAAAAAAACATGTATTTTTGCATCGTCGTTTCCACGCGTCGAAGCCATCGTATGACGGGTGAAGCGGGTGGGCGGCAGGACATATTAAGAGAGACGTGTAACAGCGTTTATCTGCGGCGAATAGGAACTTCGCAACTTCTGATGACTACCGCAATAACGCAATGTACAACGTCCATGGCTGGCATATAGTGTCTTTTACTATATTCCGTAACGCGTGGGCTTCGGCATTGCTTATTCTGTAGTCAAAGGCAATGCGAAGGCCTCTATTCGCGGGATAAGCAAAGTGGCAGATTCCCGCGCTTCTTTTTTGTCCTATTCCGATTAATATCCATCCGTGGGCTGGGAATCCCCGCAACAAAGGTTGTGCCCGACACGTATTCAGGGGCAGAAAAAGATGAAAAAAGTAAAGGCATTCATGGTGCCCTTGCTGCTGATGGCAGGACTCTCTTTTGTATCATGCAGCGATGACGGCGACGGTGGCTCTGCGGGATGGAACACAGGTGGTTCATCATTAGTAGGAACTACATGGAAATATAATTATTCTGATTACCATTACGCCAAAAAAAGAGAAGGAGGAGGGCTTCGGTTCCTCTCTTCAACAACAGTGCTTGTGCTGGATTGGGAATATGAGTACAATGACACCGAGTATGTCGAGGATATCGTAGGCTCATACACCTATGAGTACAGCTCGCCCAATGGTGTCATCTATGTCGACGGTAGTGCGTTTAGTTTTATTGTGTCCGGCAACAAAATGACCCTGTATGCAGGTGAAGAAGGCACGATAGTTTTGACACGCGAATGAACAAATAAAAATAAAAAAACCAATGAAAAAAACATTTATTTTGTCTATGGCGTTTGTCGCCATGTCGGCTTTCTCTGCTGTTGCGCAGAATGACATTAAACTTTATGCCGGTGCCGCTTTCCCGAATGGAAAGTTTGGCGAGTTTAAAGAAGATTACTTTTCTTTGATTAATGGTCAGAAGTATGGTGGCGCCGGAACAGGCTTGAGTCTGGGTGTCTCCTTTAAGTACAATATCACTGGGATGAAGGGGCTCGGAATTATAGCCTCGGCCAATCTGATGTTCAATCCCCTCAATGGTGACGCCAACGATTTTATTGATGAGGCGGAAATGGAGGAGAATGCCGACATTTCCCGCCCTAAATATATTAGTATTCCGTTGCTGGTAGGTGGGAATTTCTCGTACCCGCTGTCGAATGAAGTGAGTATTTTCGCGGAGGCTCAGATAGGTGTGAATTTCAGAATCATCACAGACATGACCGTGGAGCAGGGCAGCAGTGAGACCACCATGTCCTATAGTAATGCCACGACCTTTGCCTATCAGGTTGGCGCCGGCCTGGAGTTCAAAAAGAAATATTCCATCAGTGTCGAGTATTACGATCTGGGTGCCGGTAAGATGAAGGGAAAACTTTCTCCGGGGTCGGACACCATGACTGGGGCGAAGCTTACGCCTGCATTGATTGCCCTCAGGCTTGGTTATATGCTTTAATTGGAAGGATTTTAGCAGTTTAGAGCAGTCCGTCAAGGCTGCTCTTTTTTGTTTCTGCGGGGCATCTCCGGATTTAATATCTTTGTTGCACAATAAAAAGTCCTTTTTTTTGTTATTTAGGGCATAATAGTTTGATATGATGAAAAAAACACTGACACTGGCCTTGGTGGGGCTTGCATGGCTGTCCGTTCCTGCCCAGGCGCAAAACGACCGCAGCTTTGAAATTGCCAAGAATCTGGAGATATTCTCTTCGGTATATAAGCAGCTTAACTTGAATTATGTCGACGATGTGGATCCGGGCAAGACCATCAAGGTGGCCATCGACGCCATGCTGGGGTCGCTCGATCCTTATACCAACTATTTCCCCGAGAGTGATATCGAGGATGTGAAGCTGCAGCTGCTGGGCGAATACGGCGGCGTGGGTGCCATCATCACGCAGCATGGCGACTCCATCTATATCTCGGAGCCTTACAAGGGTCTCCCGGCCGACGAGGCGGGCCTCAAGGCCGGCGACCGCATTGTGGCCGTCAACGGCGAGAGCACCAAGGGCAAGAAGGTGCCCGACGTGAGCAGTGCCATGCGTGGCCAGGCCGGCACCGCGGTGACCTTGCGCGTGGAGCGTGGTGGCGAGGAACTCGAGCGCACCCTTATCCGTCGCGAAATCAAGCTTCCCAATGTCCCCTATTCGGGCTTTGTGGGGGCCAAAGGCGATGTGGGATATATCAAGCTGGACGAATTCACCAACGATGCCGCCAAAAACGTGCGTGAGGCTTTCGTCAAACTCAAGAAGGAGAAACCTTCCATGCGCGGCGTCATCCTTGACCTGCGCGGCAACGGCGGCGGCCTGATGAACGAGGCTGTCGACATTGTCAACATTTGGGTGCCCCGCGGCATCCTCGTGGTGGAAACCAAAGGCAAGGTGGCCAGCAAGAACCTCAAGAGCTACACCCGTCTGCAGCCCGAGGACACAGAGATACCCCTGGCGGTGCTCATCGACGGCGGCTCGGCCTCGGCCAGCGAGATTGTGAGCGGCAGCCTGCAGGACCTCGACCGCGCCGTGGTCATCGGCCAGCGCAGCTACGGCAAGGGGTTGGTGCAGAATATTTTGCCCATGCCCTACAACAGCCAGATGAAAGTCACCGTGAGCAAATATTTCATCCCTTCGGGGCGCTGCATACAGGCCATCGACTACAGCCATCGCGACGAAAACGGCCGTGCGCTGAAGGTGCCCGACAGCCTCAAGACCGCCTTCAAGACCAAGGCCGGACGCACCGTCTACGACGGTTTCGGCATTGAACCCGACATCGAAATCGAGCCCGAATACATGTCCAATATCGCCATCGCTCTGGTGCAGAAGCAGCTGATATTCGACTACGCCACAGCTTTCTACCGTTCGCATAAGGAAATCGCCAGCCCCGAGAACTTCGAGATCAGCGACGAAATCTACGCCGACTTCTGCCGCTACCTGAAGGAGAAGAAGCTCAGCTACAACACTGTCACCGAGCGTGTCATCAAGGAACTGCGCGATGTGGCCAAGCAGGAGAAGTACGACTCCGCCATCGAGCAGCAACTCAAGGAGATGGAGTCCCGCCTGGCCACCGAGAAGGAGAGCGACCTGCAGAAGCATCGCGGCGAACTCTGCGACATGCTCAAGGCCGAGATTCTCACCCGCTACTACTACGACCAGGGTCGTCTGCAGGGCGCCCTGAAGAGCGACCCCGTGGTGCTGCGCGCCGTGGAGGAACTTGGAACCAAGGGCGTGAAGGGGGACAATTGAGCGTGAAAGGCTTTACTAATTGATTGTTAACTTGTTTCCGTCCAAGGTCCATAGACGTATCTACTTAGTGCTGCTCACCCTTCTGGGGGGCTGCATGGTGACGAGCATCGGCATGAGCAACGTCATGTGGGTGTTGCTGCTGGCCAACTGGGTGCTCGAAGGCCGATGGACCGAGAAGTGGCAGATGGCCAGGCAGAGCCGCCTGCTGCATGCCGTGGCGGCATTGTTCGCGCTGCACCTGCTCGGACTGCTGTGGACCAGCAATTTGCCTGCTGGATTGCACGTGGTGGAACGCCTGCTGCCGTGGCTCGTGGTGCCCCTCGTGGTGCTCACCACCCAGCCGCTGTCCGGGCGTGCCCGCAATACCATACTGTCGCTCTATGCGGCTACGGTTGTTGTCGTTACGGTCATTGGCCTGGTGCGGTGGCTCACCATTCCCGATTTGCCCTATCGCGAGATAGTGCCCTTCATTTCGCACATCCGGTTTGCCCTCAACTGCTGCATGGTGCTCTTCCTGTGTGTCGGAGCCCTGCATGGCATCCACGGCCCGGGGGCTGCGGTCAAAAAAGCGGGTGTCGTGGCCGTGATGGTGTGGTTGGTGGCGTTCCTGCTGCTGTTGCGTTCCTATACGGCCTTCGGAGTCCTCGTCCTGGCGTCGATGGTGGCTGCGCTTAGCTTGCGCCGGCGCTGGCTGTGGGTGATGGTGTGGCTGCTGGTGGCCGGTGGCGTCGCGGCATACGTGGTGGTGCAATATCGTGCCTATCATGAGCTTCAGCCCATAGCCTCCAGGACCCTTCCCGCCTGCACCCCCTCAGGCAATCCCTATCAGCATGCCCGCGATGGCCTGTTGGAGAATGGCAATTATGTAAACAACTTCCTGTGCTACGAGGAGTTGCAACAGCAGTGGCTTCGTCGCAGCCGTGTGCCGTTGGACAGCCTCACCTCCTCGGGTTACAGTGTGCAGGCATCGCTGATACGCTATCTCAATGCCCTCGGCCTGCCCAAAGACAGCGCCGGCGTTGCCGCCCTCAGCGACGAGCAGATTGCCGAGGTGGCCCGCGGAGTGCCCAATCCCGTTTATGTCCACGCCCCCTTGCCCAAACGCATGCTCTACGTGATGTTCTTCGAGCTGGAGAATTACCGCTGCTTCCGCGCCGTCGAGGGTTTCTCCGTGCTGCAACGCTTCGAGTTGTGGCAGGCCGCGGTCCACATCATTGGGCGCCACCCGTGGTCGGGCGTCGGCACCGGCGACTTGGACGACGCCATGGAAGACGACTTCCGGCGCACCGACTCACCCCTTCAGGAGTCGGGCCTGATGCCTCATAACGAGTATCTCACGCTCATCGCCCAGTTCGGCGTGCCGCTCTTTGTGCTGCTGGTGCTGGTGTGGCTGCGTGCCACGCCGCGCCTGCGTCGCCAGGGCTCGCTCTTCGTCGCCTGGGTTGTGGCCATCCTCGCCTCCTTCCTCACCGAGAACACCCTCGACTCCCTCGCCGGCATCCTCTTCTGCACTTGGTTCATGGCTTTCCGCCGGCCGTAGGCAAACCCCGAATCGACAGGGGTCGAACTTTGTTAATGCACTTACCAAACCCTTATCAAGTCCTTACCAAGTCCTTACCAACTCCTACCATGGTAGGATATGGTAATATTTTGTTAAGTCGAAAAACGGGTGTTTTAACGTTCTTTAACAAAGTTCGCGCCCTGTTGACGCAAGTTTGGATTGCCGTGGGGTTGGGCTCGGAATTGGATAAGAATAAATGTCTCCGCACAATATTTTTTTGATTCCTCAGTTATTATATGATAATTTTGTATTAAGACCTACTGTGTACGAATATCATACTCTGGCCAATGGCCTGAAAATCATACTGAGCCGCACGCCGTCGAGGGTTACCTACAGCGGTGTGTACATCAACGTGGGCAGCCGCGACGAGGCGGGTGCCGACGAGGGCATGGCGCACTTCATAGAGCATTCGCTCTTCAAGGGCACCGAGCACCGCCGCGCCTACCACATACTGAACCGCATCGACGGTGTGGGCGGCGAGCTGAACGCCTTCACCACCAAGGAGGAGACCTGTGTCTACGCCTCGTCGCTCAGCGAGCACCTGGAGCGTTGCCTCGAGCTCTTTGCCGACATCCTGTTTCACAGCACCTTCCCGCAGCACGAGATTGAGAAGGAGCGCGATGTGGTGCTGGAGGAAATCAACTCCTACAACGACTCGCCCGCCGAGCTCATCTACGACCAGTACGAGGAGCTGGCCTACGAGGGCCACCCCCTGGCGCACAACATCTTGGGGTCGAAGCGCAACGTGAAGCGCTTCACGCCCGAGAGCATCAAGCGCTTCATGCGGAGCAACTACACGCCGTCGCGCATGGTGGTGACGGTGAGCGGCGACGTGAAGTTCGACCGTCTGGTGCGCCTGTGCGAAAAGTATTTCGGCTCCTACGAGAACCATCCCTCGGCGGTGGACCGTTCGTTGCGGCCGCGGTTCCAGATGTTCGACCGCTACGTGAACCGCCACACCCACCAGGCCCACCTGCTGTTGGGCTGCGAGGCGCCGGATGTCTACCATGGCGACAAGACGGCATTCACCCTGCTCAACAACATCCTCGGCGGACCGGCCATGAACTCGCGCCTCAATGTGGCCGTGCGCGAGCATTACGGTTTCTGCTACAGCATTGAATCACAGTATGTACCGTTCTCGGATACGGGCTTGTTCTACATCTACGCCGGCGTCGACCTCGACGCGCAGGAGCGTGCCCGCAAGCTCATTGCCGACGAGCTGATGCGCATGGCCGAGCAGCCGCTTTCGGCCGCCCAGCTGCGGTCCGCCCAGCGCCAGATGGTAGGGCAGATGGCCATCAACGACGACTTCGGCATGAACGAGATGCAGTCCATCGGCAAGGCCTATCTGTGCTACGACCATGTGAACACCCTCGAGGAGATGGAGGCCGACCTGATGGCCGTCACCGCCGCCGACCTGCAGCGCGTGGCCCAGGAACGCTTCGCTCCGGAACGCTTCAGCACCCTGGTTTATGGCAACTAAACACTGAACACTAAACACTGAACACTAAACACTGAACACTAAACACTGAACACTAAACACTAAACACTAAACACTTAACATTGAAATGATCATCGACTATCCCTGGTATTTCGTCCTCCTCTGCCTGCTGGCGGGTGCCGCCTACGCCGTGGTGCTCTACTTTGTGGGTCACAGGGCCTTCAGCAAGGGAATCAATGTGTTGCTGGCGGTGCTGAGGTTCGTGGTGGTGTCGGTCATCGCGCTGCTGCTGCTGTCGCCCGTGGCTAGGCGCACGGTGAACGAGCGGCAGAAGCCCCGCGTGGACCTGATAGAGGACCGCTCGCTGTCGGTGCAGGCCAGTGCCGACTCGGCCTTCTCGCTGACGGGCCTTTCCGAAGATATCATGGATAAGTGCAACGGGGTGCTCAGCGCCGACGTTTCCAATGTCAACCAGACTGACATCGGCGCCCTGCTGGACGCTGTGCATCCCGAGGATGCCGCTGTGGTGCTGGCTTCCGACGGCATCAACAATCACGGGCAGAATCCCGCCACCGTGGCCGAGCGCCTGGGCATGCCGGTCTACACCATTGCCCTGGGCGACACCACGCCGCGCCGCGATGCCGCCGTGGCTAATGTGCGCCACAACCGCATTGCCTACCTGGGCAACACCTTCCCCGTGGAGATCACCGTCGGCGCCCGCCGCCTGAGGGGCAAGAGTGCCCAGCTGACCGTGGTCGACGGCCGTGGTCGCAACGTGGCATCGCAGCGCGTGGACTATACGGATGACGATTTCTCCAATACGCTCTCTTTCAACATCAAGGCCGAGACCCAGGGGCTGCAGAAGTATGTGGCCACGCTGACCGTGGCCGATGGTGAGGTGGAGCCGGCGAACAACCGGCAGACCATCTATGTCGACGTCATCGACGGCCGTCGCAAGGTGCTCATTGTGGGCCATGCGCCCCATCCCGACCTCGGGGCGATGAAGCAGGCCGTGGAGAGCAACCCCAACTTCGAGGCGCGTGTGGCCACCGCCGATGCGCTGCAGGGGGGCAAGCTGCGCCTGCAGGATTCCAACTACAGCCTCGTCGTGCTCCACAACCTTCCCTCCGCCACCCACGCCGTGCCAAAGGAGGTGGAGCAGTTGCCGCAGATGTATGTCATTGGCACACAGACCGACCTGCCGCGTTTCAACGCCTTGCACACCGGCCTGGAGATTGTCTCCAGAGCCAGAAAGTGCAGCGAGATGACAGCCGTGTACAACGGCGGGTTCTCGCTCTTCAACTTCGAAACTGCCGACGGCGAGGCTGTCGAGCAGTTCCCGCCGCTGGATGTGCCCTTTGGCGAGCCGAAGGTGTCGGCGTCGCTGCAGTCGCTCTTCACCGCCCGGTTGGGCAGCATCGACACCCGCCAGCCCCTCGTGGCCGCCTCGGCGCAGGGTAGGGAACACCGTGTGTTCGTCTGGGGCGAGGGATTGTGGAAGTGGCGCCTGGCGGATTACCAGAACAACAGTTCGCACGAGCATTTCGACCGCCTGATGAGCCAGATGGTCAACTTCGCCGCCGTCACCGACCAGCGCGACCGCTTCATCGTCGAAACCGAGCGTCACTACTCCGACAACGAGCCTATCAATATCGGTGCACAGCTTTACAACGACGCCTACGAACCCTTCAACACCCCCGAGGCAACGTTCACCCTGGTGGGCGATTCTGTCAAGGGCGACTTCAACTTTACCCGTCGCGGCGACGCCTACACCCTCTCGTTGGGCCGTCTGCCCGAAGGGCTCTACCGCTACCGGGCCACCACGCAGTACGACGGCAGCACCCTCACGGCCGAAGGTTCCTTCGCCGTCGAGGCGCTGCATCTGGAACGGGCCAACCTCACGGCCGACCACACGTTGCTGCGCACCATCAGTGCCGTTACTGGTGGAAAGATGTATTACCCCGACCAGCTCGCCGAGCTTCGCGCCGAGCTTGCCGCCCTTAAGCCCACCATCTACACCCACACCCGCTTCTCCGAGCTCATCGGGTTGCCGTGGGTGTTGCTGCTCATCGTGCTGCTGCTGGGGGCTGAATGGGTGCTGCGCAAATATTATGGCGAGATATGATGCTTTGGGACAACATACGGAATTCGACCCTGGTTAAGGAGGCCGCCACCCTTGTGAGTGGCAACGTGCTGGCACAGGCTATTTCAATGCTCGCCTACCTGGTGTTGACGCGCATCTTCTCCCCGTCCGACTATGCTCTGTTCAACATCTTCTATTCCTACATCGAGGTGCTCATCATCCTCTCCACTTGCAAGTATGAGCTTGCTGTTATCGTTGCGAAGGACGATGCGGAAACCGCCGCCATCTCCCGCTTCACCATGCGGCTGAATGCAATGGTCTCCCTGCTGCTGCTGACTGTCGCTGCGGTGCTCTATTTCACAGGGTCACTGCCGGGCAACTTTTCCGACATTGGAGCTATCGTGTTGCTCATACCGCCGATGGTGTTCTTCTCGGGCACCTCTCGTGTCTATTCCGCTTTGTTCAATCGCCTGCATCGCTACAAGCTGATAGCCGCCGCGGAAACCTCCAATGCTGCCGCTGGCTCACTCCTCAAGGCCCTTTTCGGCCTCTTGGGCATGAGTCGCGTCGGCCTCCCTCTGGGTGCTGTATTGGGGCAGGCTTCGGCCAATCTGCTCTATCGTTTCCGTCTGCGGAAGGTCAATATGCCTCGTTCTACGCGCGACGAGCAGCTCTCGGTAGCCCGCAAATACCGCAATTTCCCACTGTACGTGGCCAGTAAGGACTTCATCAACAGCCTCTCGGCAAGTCTGCCGTTTCTGTGGTTGGCGCTCTATTTCGACCGTGTCGAGGTGGGCCTCTTCGGCCTGGCTTTCACCATGGTCTTCCGCCCGGTCAATATCTTCAATACCGCTTTCGAGCGTGTGCTCTATGCCCGTACGGCGGAGAGTGTCCGCAGCCGTCAGCGCATTAGTCCCGTAGTATTGCGTTTCCTGCTGCTGCTCAACGTGTTTGCCATACCTGTATGCCTGATGGGCTGGTTCGTTGCCGAGCCTTTGTTTACCTTCCTTTTCGGCAGCGAATGGAATGGCTGCGGCGTCTATGTGCAGGCACTTCTGCCCTGGATTCTACTCTCGCTCAATTCGGCGCCGCTGTCCTTTTTCTCCAATGTCTTCTCCACCCAGCGCACAGAGTTTGCTTTCTATCTGTGTCTGCTCCTGTTGCGCGTAGCGGCCATGGCTGTTGGCATACATGCCGGCAATTTCCTCCTGGCCATACGCCTGTATGCAATAGCAGGAACACTGGTGTCAGTGTCCCTGCTGCTATGGTATATGTGGCAAATGCGCCGCTACGAGCGCTCGCTTACCAATTGAACTTGACGTTGCAAACCTGCGGGTTGGCCAGTTGGTCGCCTTCGCCGACGGTGATGCGGTAGGTGGCGTTGTTGATGCCTTCACGCATGTCCGTGTAGACATGCACCTGGATGGCATTTTGGTCAAGGCCGGGAGCTAAAGCAATGGATTCATGGGTGTAAGGCAGATTGTGCATTCGGCACACGCCGTAGCAGACGGGTACATCTGCGCCCATCGACTCCGGACCTTCCACCAGCTCCACCTTGAAGCAGGTGTTCAGGGTGTTGGAGGTTTTGTTGTACATGAAGAGGTCTGCTGCGACGTCGGGGTTCTCTGACAGATCTGCCGTGGGGCTGACAACAATGGTCTGTCCTGCCGTCAAGGCCTGTCCTTCGTAGTAGATGGCATAGGAGGTCGACTCCTCAATAGTGGTTTCTTCCTTCTCTTCGTCCTTGCTGCAGCTGATAAACCCAACCATGGCGCTCATCATGATGCCGGCCATGAGAAATTTGGTGATCTTTTTCATTTTTTTGAATTGTTTATGTTTTAATGTTTAATATCCTTTGTTCCATGCGGCGGCGCTTGCGCCGCCGCTAATCCAGCTTCAGCACCGCCAGGAAGGCGCTCTGCGGCACCTCCACGTTGCCCACCTGGCGCATGCGCTTCTTGCCCTCCTTCTGTTTCTCAAGGAGTTTGCGCTTACGCGTGATGTCGCCGCCGTAGCACTTGGCCGTCACGTCCTTGCGCACCTGGCGCACCGTCTCGCGGGCGATGATCTTGCTGCCGATGGCCGCCTGGATGGCCACGTCGAACTGCTGGCGCGGAATCAGGTCCTTCAGCTTCTCGCACATCTTCCTCCCGATGGGGTAGGCGTTGTCCACATAGGTCAGCGTCGAGAGGGCGTCGACGGGGTCGCCGTTGAGCAGTATCTCCAGCTTCACCAGCTTCGACGGCTGGTAGCCGTTGATGTAGTAGTCGAACGAGGCATAGCCTTTCGAGATGCTCTTCAGCTTGTCGTAGAAGTCGAACACCACCTCGCCCAGCGGCAGGTCAAAGGTTATCTCGATGCGGTCGGTGGTGAGGTAGTTCTGGTTCTTCAGCTGGCCGCGCTTGTCCATGCAGAGCTTGATGACGGGCCCGATGAAGTCGGCCTTGGTGATGATCTGCGCGTGGATGTACGGCTCGTACACCTCGCTGATATTGTTCGGCTCCGGCATGCCGGAGGGGTTGTACACGTCGATTTCGCTGCCGTTGGTGAGCTTCACTTTGTACTGCACGTTGGGCACCGTGGTGATGACGTCCATGTTGAACTCCCTGGTCAGTCGCTCCTGCACAATCTCCATGTGCAGCAGCCCGAGGAATCCGCAGCGGAATCCGAATCCTAAGGCCAGCGAGCTCTCCGGCTCGAAGGTCAGGCTGGCGTCGTTCAGCTGCAGCTTCTCCAAGCTGGCGCGCAGCTCCTCATAGTCGTCGGTGTCCACCGGGTAGACGCCCGCGAAGACCATCGGCTTCACAGCCTCGAAGCCCTCGATGGGCTTCTCGCAGGGGTCCTGCACATGCGTGATGGTGTCGCCCACGCGCACCTCCTTCGAGGTCTTGATGCCACTGATGATATAGCCCACGTTGCCGGCGCTCAGCTCCTTGCAAGGCTCCATGTTCAGCCGCAGCACACCCACCTCGTCGGCATCGTACTCCTTGCCCGTCGAGAAGAATTTTACGTGGTCGCCCGTGCGCAACTTGCCGTTCATGATGCGGAAGTAGCTGATAATGCCGCGGAAAGGGTTGAACACCGAGTCGAACACCAGCGCCTGCAGCGGAGCCTCGGGGTCGCCCTGCGGCGCGGGGATGCGCTCCACGATGGCGTCGAGGATTTCCGGCACACCCATGCCCGTCTTGGCCGAGCAGCGCAGAATCTCCTCCGGCTTGCAGCCCAGCAGGTCGACAATTTCGTCGGCCACCTCCTCGGGCATCGCGCTGTCGAGGTCTATCTTGTTCATCACGGGGATGATTTCCAGGTCGTTCTCCAAGGCCAGGTAGAGGTTGCTTATCGTCTGGGCCTGAATGCCCTGCGTGGCATCCACCACCAGCAGCGCGCCCTCGCAGGCCGCTATGGCGCGGCTCACCTCGTAGCTGAAGTCCACATGACCCGGCGTGTCGATGAGGTTGAGGGTGAAGTTCTGCCCTGCGAAAGCGGATTTTCCCTCCGCAGGGACGCGGTAGTTCATCTGGATGGCGTGGCTCTTGATGGTGATGCCGCGCTCCTTCTCCAGCTCCATGTCGTCGAGCACCTGGTCCTGCATCTCGCGCTGGCTGACGGTGTTTGTCACCTCCAGCAGGCGGTCGGCCAACGTGCTCTTGCCGTGGTCGATGTGCGCTATAATGCAGAAATTGCGTATATTCTTCATTGCGTTAGGGTCAAAGTTTCAAAAGTGCAAAAATACGATTTTTCTCCGACACGGCAAAATTTTTCTTCACTTCGCCAACCTAATCCCTCCCCGGTCCCCTCCTCCGGCCCCCGCTTTCCTCTCCCGATTTGACAAAAACACCGCCATCAAAATCCCGTTTTTTACCCCAAACGCCTCATTCCCCACCTCAAACCCCGCAAAAACATGGCTTTTAGAGCCATAACCCCCTTACCATCCCCTTATCAACTCCTTACCAACTCCTTACCAACTCCTACCATCGTAGGAGATGGTAAGGTGAAAATAAGTCCCTCCCAGACCTGTTGGTTTGACAAAATGTCTCTTGCCTGCCGCGTTGGCCGCAAAGGGTGATTTGCCCGGTTCTGGACATCGCCCCGCAGGGGTATAAAAAAAAGCCACACCCGCTTCTGGCGGGTGTGGCTTTCGGTATGGAGGTTGGGGATGGGCTATTTTTCGAACAGGGCTTTGGCGGCGTCCATGCGGGCGGGGATGTCGACGCCGAAGGGGCAGCGGCTGAGGCAGGCGCCGCAGTGGGTGCACTCGGAGGCCTTGTGGTCGAGGAGGTTGTATTGCGCCTGGATGTCGTCGGTGAGGCCGTTAAGCTCGGCTTTGTCGAGCAGCTCGTTGACGCGGGCGATGGGGATGCCCTGGGTGCAGGGCGAGCAGTGGTTGCAGTAGGTGCAGTCGCCGCCGAGGGTGGGCTTTTCGCGCTTGGCGACGTTGGTGTAGTCCTTCTCGGCCTCGGTGGCGTGGAGCCAGTGGAGGTCGCGCTTCAGCTCGTCGAGGTTGTCGATGCCGAGGATGCAGGTGGAGATGCAGGGCTTGGCCAGGCAGTAGGCTATGCACTGCTCGGGGGTGTAGGCCACGCCGAGGGGCGAGGTCTTCTCGTCGAGCAGGCGGCCGCCGCCGCCGAAGGTTTTCATGACGGTGACGCCGATGTGGTGCGTGGCGCAGTAGTCGTAGAACTCCACGCGCACCGGGTCTATGCCGCCCTGGAGGTTGTCCATGGCGCCCTTGTCCCAGGGGATGGCGCCGCCGCGCAGCTGGTCGAAGGCGGGGTTGAGGCTGAACATGATGACCTCGACCCATCCGCTCTTGGCGGCGCGCAGGGCCACCTCGGCGTTGTGGCTGCTGAGGCCTATGTGTTTGATTTTGCCCTCTTTCTTGAGCTGGAAGACGTAGTCGAGGAAGGGCGAGTTCTGTATCTCTTCCCACTCCTCGTGGCTGTCGGTGATGTGGATCATGCCCACCTCGATGTGGTCGGTCTGCAGACGGGCGAGGAGGTCCTCGAAGCCGGCCTTCACCTCCTCGAGGTCGCGTGTGCGGGTGTGCTGGCCGTCCTTGTAGATGGTGCCGATGTGGCCCTGGATGATCATCTCGTCGCGGCGGCCCTGGAGGGCGTAGCCGATGTTGGAGCGTGTCTTGGGGTTGGCGTCGTAGATGTCGATGTAGTTCATGCCGCTGTCCAGCGCCATGGTCATCAGCTCGAGCGAGGCGGCGCTGTCGAGTTTCTCGAATCCGCCGCAGCCGATGCTGATTTCGCTGACCTCGAGACCCGTGGCGCCGAGGGGACGGTATTTCATGTCGGTGGTCTTCTCAGGCGCTGCCTGTTTGCAGCCCACTGCCGCGAGGCACAGGGCAGCCATCAAAAGGGTGTATATTTTCTTCATGGGTGGTTGTTTGTCTTAAATTGAAAATGCAAAGATACGAATTTTTTTTCATTCGCATGCAAACTGTTTTTTCAAGGTCTTTTGCCGGACAGTTTCATGCGGAGGGCAACGGGGGTGTTCGGGGCGGTGATGTCGGCGGTGGTGATATCGCGCTGCTGGCCGTCGATGTCGAACTGCAGGGTGGCGCCGTCGGCGCGCACATCGATGGTGACGGGGGCGCCCATGACGAGCGGCAGGTTCACATCGCCGTGGCCGGCGGGGAAGCCGCAGAGCATCGGTATGCCGTAGGGTTCTATGATTTGGCGTATCATGGCCTCGACGTTTTCGTAGGTGAACTCCGAGCCGCAGTCGGAGAACTCGCCCAGGACGATGCCCTTGCAGCGGTCGAGCACGCCGTTCATCTGCAGTATGCGCATCTGGCGGTCGATGTTGTGCATCGATTCGCCCACCTCCTCGACGAAGAGGATTAGGTCGCGGCCCATCGTGGCGTCGGCCTGGCTGCCCAGGTTGGGCGTGAAGGTGCAGAGGTTGCCGCCCACGAGCACGCCGGTGGCGGTGCCGTTGATGTTCTGCGGATGGGCCGGCAGCTGATAGCGGGGCACCTGTCCCATCAGCAGGTCGCGCATCAGGGTGCTGGTCTCGTCGGTGCCGCCTTGCGCCAGGAACGAGCTCATGGTGCCGTGCATGCTCATTACGCCCGCGCGGCTCAGCAGGCCGTGCAGGGTGGTGATGTCGCTGAAGCCGACGAACCATTTGGGCGATGCCGCCAGGCGCGACAGGGGTATCTGGTCGATGAGCTGGATGGTGCCGTAGCCGCCGCGGTTGCAGATGATGGCCTTGATGCCGGGCTGGTCGAAGGCCCAGAGCAGGTCGCTGACGCGTTCGGCCACGGTGCCGGCATACTTGCCGTCAACAACCTTGCCTACATTGGGACCGATGACGGGTACCAGACCCCATGAACGCAGCACTTCGGCTGTGCGCTCCACGTTCTCCATCGGAGTGTAATAGGAGGGCGAAATAAGCGCCACCGTGTCGCCGGCCTGCAGGTATTCGGGCGTGACGCAGTTCAGCGTTACGGGTTCGCCCTGGTTGGGGTTGGTGTTTTCTTTCTCGCACGACACCAGGGTCAGTGCGGCAAAAGTGAGTATAAGCAGTGTTTTTCTCATTGATGTATAGTTTTTTTTGTTTTTATTGTTTGTGTCGATTATTATTCTTCGCGGGGTTTTGACTCCTTGCGCGGCTGCATATCCGGAGCCTCCGCCGCCATGGGCAGGGGTTCGTCTTCGTCGGTGGAGTAGGGGAGGGGCATGTGTTTGTAGAACGACAGCAGGTTGTTGTTCAGCGCCAGCTCCACCTCGCGCATGGTGCGTTCTATCTTGTCGGGCTTCAGTTGGCACTCCCAGACGACGATGACCTGCCAGCCGTTGTCCTGCAGCAGGGCGTAGTTGCGCTGGTCGCGCTCCTGGTTGCGAAGGATCTTGCTGACCCAGAAGTCGCGATTGGTCTGCGGGATCTTGCAGCACTCCGAACTTTCCACTTTCATCTTTCCACTTTCCACTTGATGGCCGTGCCAGAAGCACCCGTTGACGAATATCGCCGTGCGGTAGGGCCGCAGCACGATGTCCGGCTTGCCGGGGACACTCTTGACGTTCAGCCGATACCGATACCCGTGGCTCCACAGCCACTGTCGCACCAGCAGTTCCGGCTTCGTGGCCTTGCTGCGTATGTGCGACATGCAGCGGTGCCGCTGCTCGGGTGTCATGGTGTCGGTCATAGGTGTTGCGGTATTTCGTGGGTCTTGGTTTCTGTTTTTCAGTAGGCGTACACTAATCCGTACTTCTCGGTCAGTTGACGGAGGGTGCCGTCGGACTTCATCTGGCGGATGATGCTGTTGACGAGGACCCGCAGGTCGTCCTGTCCCTGTCGCATCAGCACGCCGATCTCGCCGTGGGAGAAAGGAGCGTCGAGCAGCGGCGCCGCCAGGCGCGGGTCGGTCTGCACATAGTAGGGGGCTTCCGTTATCTCGGTAATCATCACGTCGGCTTCGCCTTCGGCGATGAGCGAGGGTATCTCCTCGTTGTTGGGGTGCACGATGAGGGTGGCGTGGGTGAGGTGTTGGCGTGCGAACTGCTCGTTGAGGCCGCCGGGGTTGACCATCACGCGCACCTCCTCGCGGTCGATGTCTTCCAGCGAGCGGAAGCGTACGGTGTCCTCCGTGCGGCAGAGGATGGTCTTGCCGTTGGCCAGGTAGCCTTCGCTCATCAGCATCGTGGCGCAGCGCGTTTCGGTGATGGTGATGCCGCCCATGGCCATGTCGAACAGCTGTGGCTCGGCCTGCACGTCGGCGGTCAGCGTGGGCCATGAGGTGGGTACGAAGTCCACCGCCACGCCTATCCGCTTGGCCATGGCCTCGGCCAGTTCGATGGCGAAGCCCCAGTAGAGGCCTGTCTCCGGCTCGCGGAACGACAGCGGTCGGTAGTCGCCCGTGGTGCCAATCAGCAGCGTGCCCCGCTGCTCGATGCGCTCAACAGTGGGCCTCCCCGCGAGGGAGTCCTCTTTCTCGCTGCATGCCGCCAGAGCCGTCGTTCCCGCCAGCGCCAGTAGCACGACGAGCAGCCATATTTTGATTCTATTTTGCTTCATAGGTTTTCGTTCGTTGTCTCGTCATTTCGAGTGCAAAAGTAACACTTTTCGCTGGAATGGCCAAATAATTTTTCTCTTAATCCACAAGATCTACGAGATTTCGCGATGCGCGGAGTGCGAGCAGGAGAATTAATCGCCTAGCCCTGACGGACAGAGATCCATAAATCTTATATATCGTTTTGCCCTGCGTCCCCGCCGCAGGCGGAATAATCTACAAGATCTACGAGATTTCGCGATGCGCGGAGCGCGAGCAGGAGAATATGATAAAAGGAGAAACAATAATTAGCAGCGCATTGCGTTATTCGTTCATGATAAACGTTGCAGCACAGCCGAGCGAGGCCACCCTTCGTGCCGAGGTCTACGACATCGTCCGCCAGATACCGCGTGGGCGGGTACTCACCTATGGCCGTATCGCCGCCTTGTGTGGCTGGCCCAATCATTCGCGTCTGGTTGGCCGTATCATGCGAACGGCCCCCGACGCCGACCTTCCCTGCCACCGCGTCGTCAACGCCTCCGGCCGCCTCGCCCCGCACTATCCCGCCCAAGCCTCCCTCCTAACCTCCGAAGGCATCCACCTCACCCCCTCCGGCAAAGTCCCGCTGAAAGAGTACCTCTGGATAATTATGGACTGAACGTACCCCAGTCAAACTATATTTACGCCTTATTTATATTTATGCCTTATTGTATTTAATGGCGCTCTGTTTGTGAATGTCTAAAAGGCGTTGAAAATCGTAGTCTGTCCGTATTTTTTGTAGTATGCGCTTGACAACATTATGAATATCTTTTCCTTCTGAATAATCCGCCGTACATGCAAAATTCACCCGACCTTCGTTAATGAGCCGCATGGCCGTTGATTTTTTCGAACGGGTGCCATAAACTGCAATAGAATGGCCTCCATGCTCCTTGACCATCTTCATACACGGGATGTCCGTATCACCATCTCCAAAATAAATCATTCGTTCGAAAGGTATTCGCCTTTCTTTTTCTGGAATAAATTGATTTACGAGTTTGTTATCGCTAACTTCCTTAATTCCTTTGTTTATTTTGAATAAGAATTGGGTCTTTGCCGTGTAGTCAACAGCAACAGCAGGCCAGGAAGCAACTCCGTTTACGTCGTATAGAAAAGAGCAGGCGTATATATTTTCAAATTCTTTTGCAATGGGAGTTCCCTCTATCATCTCTCTTAATCCCGAGGAGTTTATGTAATGCTTGATGCAGAGCCCTATGCTGTTTCCGAATGTGTTTATCAAAGAAAACCATTGTTGTACACCAGGAAATAGTTCAATCATCTTTCCAAATGATTGGAAGGATTCCCTTGTTAGGCGAATATTGGCATACGATGCTTCCTTTATCATCAATGCCATGTAACACAATATCTCGCTTGCATCGTTTTCGATAGCCATACTTTTGTTTTTGGTCCAAAATTCTGACGGGTCTTTGCCAATAGCCTGTACAAAACCGAATTCCTGCATATTGCCAGGCGACAGAGTGCCATCGAAGTCATACACCAACGCAACCTCTAATTTCTTTTTGCTTCCCATTTCTTTCTGTTTAAATCAGTTTCTGCCAGTTTTCCTTTCGTTCCTTACTGTTTTTGTATACCATATGACCTTCTTTGTTGACAAAATGAGCCTTTAACTGAAGGACTGTCTGCGTAGATAAATCTATTTCACTCACAAACCAACAGGCATTATTTGCTAGATGGAAGACCTTGTGTACTGCTTCAATAAATCCTTCGTTAGAATACACATATCCTTTTTCGTCTCGGAACGACATTTTGGGAGTGTATTTCAGATGCCTACGCCCGTTATGGCTTTCAGAACTTTCTTTAAAAATAATCATAGCAAAGGGGTGATGAATCTGTTGCCCATTTACAAAGACATTATGAAAAACCGAAGCCAACTGAATTCCCTGATCCTCAACCCCAGAGACGATGTTTCCACCACGACCTAATGGTAGCCACACATCTTTTAGGGGAACTGCATTATATACCATTCCAACTAGTACGTCTTCAATACCATCATGGTTAAACTTGTACTCTGGACGTTTTTGACCTAATGCTGTACCCCATGGTGGAGTACCAGTGCCTTCCAACAATGTACATCCAAAAGCAAATGAAGCAAGATCTATTTTCATAATTGCTCAAATATATGTTTAATCAATCTTCCAACTAAATTAACATCCCATCCATTACCTGCACGTGCAGAAATATGACTATAATCTAGATCATCTGGAAATATTATTTCATTATCTTCAAATCCCATCAGCCTGAATTGTTCATTGGTAGATAGTTTCCTTATACGAATCTTCCCATCTTTTGTACGAGGCTCTATAATGCGGGTGATGTTGTGGCCCGGTTCGGTGAGTGTATTACATAGTCCATCTGTCTTTATTCTATGATTGTATACATCAAAACATAGGGGCTCATCTACATTGAAGTTTTGTTCCCTATGCTTGTTGTGCACATCTATGAAATGAGATACTTGCTGCTCTGATAAATACAGGTTCTGTGGAGGTTTCTTGTCAAGAAATTCCTTTAGTCTGGGTCGCTCTATTCCGTCTATTGTTGGGGGAACCATCGAAAATGTTGACGGAAGCTTCCCTCGAATTCCAAATATCCACAACCTATCTCTGTTTTGCGGGATACCGTAATCTTTTGTGTTTAGTACTTCCATCGCGAAATCATATTCTTTCCCCATGCCTTTTTCGAACTTATCCCAAAGATATGCAAATTTTCCAGACTTAAAACCTCTCACGTTTTCAAGTAGGATGTATTTAGGTTGTTTGAGTTTGCAAAGTTTTAATATTTCTTCGAGCATTCTCCCTCTTCCCTGTTCATCATGTTCTCCTTTCTGTTTACCGGCAGAGGAGAACGGTTGACATGGAAATCCACCAGTAAACATATCGAAATCAGGAATATATTTATCGTTTTTGGCGAGCTCTTCGTTGATAGTGAGGATGTCTCCATAGTTTTGAACGTTGGGGAAATTGGCATGGAGAATTCGGTTGGCGCTTTGGTCGACTTCTGAAAACCCAACAACTTTATATTTTATTCCCGAACGTTTTAGTCCAAAAGAAGCCCCTCCGTACCCTGCGAAACCTTCAAATACTCGAATGGGTTTGTTTTTTCTCTTTGCCATAGTTTAGTATGTTCTCATTGTATCAAATCCAGCGTCCTTTGCAAGTCTGAAAGTACGTTCGCAGTCTTCTGCCAATTTTGCCTTGACATCGTTCCCTTTATCAATTGCCATTGCAAGATGGTCAACTTTCTTTTTCTCCATGATTGATACTTTCCCACGTCCCTCTTTCCGACACCAAGCCGATAAATTCTGCCAAAACTCAATTCCACGACCTAATGCAGTCTCAAGAGCCTTGCGTTGTTCTTCTGTTATTACAATCTGGCTTGATTCATCGATAAGCACGGAGTCAGGAAGGGTAATGTTTAACGTCCGATTCTGAACATTATTCCAGAAGTCGACTTTTTTTGATTCGGTTTGTGGATTCTTGTCTTGTGTAGCCATAACGCGCAGCTGTTCCGAAACTGCTTTTATACATTCTTCTATAGTGGGAGTCAAATCGTCATGCACTCGCTGGTTTTGCCAAACGTAATCCAAGTTTAATTTTTTTTGAGAACGAAGTGAGAGAAGTGCCAATGTGTAGCTGGCAATGATGGCAGCATGGCCTTTATTGCCTCGTGCGACAAGAATAGAATTGACCCTCTTATAAATGATGCTTTTTGCAACAATACTATGGAAATATTGTTCGTCAACTTTCGGGGTGTTATCTTTGATATGCTTCCAGTATTTGTCAAAACATACTTCGGCTCCCTTACATGCATCATAGGGCTTTTCATTCCAGGCCATTTCCAATTTTGCTACGTCAGCCTTGTTGAAACGTTGGCTCTGAGGCCTCTCTTCTTCAAATCGTTTCACTTTTTGAGTGCCTACACCTCCCGCCATTCCTTTGTCTGTGAGGAACTGACCTCGGAGGCGCTCAAAATACCAAAGCGTTGGGTGTCCATTTGCATCGGTGGCCCATTCTTTTCTTGATTGTTCTTGTAAATCGAGCATATATGGAGCATTGGCAGAAAGATCGCTGTCCTTAATCTTGGTTTGAGAGTTGGCGTATTTTGCAATATCTCCAACAAGATTTTTTATATTTTGTTCAACGGCATAAGGAACTTCGGATACTTTTACCGACACAAATGACTTTTGCAAATTCTCTTCAAGTCCTTTCTTCTTATACGCATTATATATTGTTGACGTGGTTTGTCCGCCATTAACAATATGCCAGTTTCTGATAGTTGAAATATACTTTCTGCCGGTCTCATCAGTTTGTATGATAACTTCCGCTGCCGTACTGGAAATTCCGTTATTGTATGAGAAGAACAATTCGGGTGTTTCTGCGATGGTTTTTGCCATCTCGCTATTTACCTTTATTTTCCCCCCAAGGAAATTGCGGACATTTTTGTCAATTAAACGCACTTTGTATTTGCTGTAAATTTTTGCAAGCACAATAGCAGGCATGATTGTAAGATAAGATTTGATACCGTTTCTCTCATCGAATGTTTCAATACATTCCAGCTTGGTTTGGTAGTCATTCTCGAGATTGATGATGATTTCCTGATTATTTCGTCGAGCTTGCTCCGCCTTGAAAACTTCTTCCATGTCCCAGAAATGGTATTCAATGGGTATTGTGTAACTTGCAGATTGGTTTTTGCGAAATTCTCCATCTTCCCAGTCGTCCAATTCCACTGCTTTAAAACCATTTGAGAGAACAAAGATACGGACAAGTTCAATATGCTTTGCATCATATTCTTCTTTTATCATATCCATTACATCTCGAACATCAGACTCGCTGTATGCTCGTTTCGACTCCTGTCCTTCAATTGCAAGCCGCAGGAAGCAGGATAATTCATTGACTGTGCGTTCGGCCGCGCCTTGTGACAAACTCGGTTCTTTCCCCTCGTAGTATACCGTTCCGAATAAATCGAGTATTCCCGTTGTCTCAGAGTAGTCAAATGCGTTTAACTTATATCGTCCCGTCAATTTTTCGTTTGCCGGATTGCTTTGGCACTCGCATATTTCGGGCGCAAGAGCCTCCCCATTCTCAACCACATAGTCAATGATTGACTTTGTTAGCTCGGTTTCAATGTTGGTCAGGTTCTCTGTTGCCTGCTCTTCGACAATCTCAATGAAGTCAGAGTAAAATTGTTTTTCTTCCTGTGTCATGATATTTATGTTTTTAGAATTCCTCAATCTGTTTGATTAACTCGGCGAGCGACAGCTGTAATGTCGGTGCAAGTACCATTAACGTATAGAGAGTTGGCATTGCCTCTCCGCGTTCTATTTTGCCATAATAACGAGTGCTAATGCCAGCTTCAAAGGCAATGTCCTCTTGTGTTATCTTTATCCCATCCGCAGCGAGAGATTGTCTTTTACTCAACAGAACACTGCCGATACTGTTTCTTAATTGTTTTTCTGTCTTCATTGCTATTTTTTTTGCAAAAATACCACCGCTACGTATTTTGTGCAAGGAACTATAATTCCTATAGAACATAATCGACTTATAATCAATATGCATTAATTGTATTTTGTAGGAATTATAGTACATAATATGCAATAAAATTCCTGTGATTATTAAGGTTAACGTGATTATATTCCTTGAGCTTTGCAAAGAATGATGAAAGAACCCACGAAGAGGGATTGAAGAGGGGAAGAAGAATGCAACACCGCTGAAGAATCGTCGAATGGTCACCGAAGGATGGGCAACAAAAGCACCGCGGGGCGGAGCAGAACTATCTTGCATCGCAGTTCTTCGTTAGTGCACATATGGGGGAGGTGTTTGGCAGCATATGGATAGATTGTGAACACGCGTGTTCACAATCTCTTCGTTGGGGAAAAGAAGATAGAACTTCCTGTAATAGTCAAGGTTACATACTTGGTAGGCAAGTGAAGAAATACGAAAATATTTCATATTGGCAAAAGTAATTGTCTGGCGGCGTTTATTTTGTTGGCTTATAGTGTTGTGAGTTCGATGGTGATGTAAATATGTTGTTGATGGACTGCTGATTGAACGTGGCTTGATGATGGTTTTCCCATATGATTAAGTTGTGACGGAGGTGCTGTGGTGGTGACATGGAGTTACCAGGTAGGGAAGACGAAGGGGAGCAAAAGGTGATAAGAAGATGAGTAAATGGGGAGTAAAAGGTGAAGACGAGTAGGTGGGGTGCTGTCGGCTTGGTGTGTTGTTGTTGTTAGTCTGTGTCAATCAACGTAAAAGAGCGGCTGGGTAGCCGCTCTTTTTTCTTTGTACTCCCGCAGGGAATCGAACCCTGATCAAAGGTTTAGGAAACCTCTATTCTATCCATTGAACTACAGGAGCAAGTTTTCTATTTAACGCGAGGCGTGATGTTTTATTGTATGGCAGGAAGTTTCTTTAATGCTTCGCTGGCGGGTATGCGGTGGATGTTGTTGTCGGCATCGCAGACGACAATGTCCTCTCCATGCAGGGCTTTCTCTTCGAGCATGCGACGCTCGGATATTTTCAAACCGTATAACAATTTCTCGGTTAGCAGTTGCTCATCTTTTTCTGACATAACTCTTGATTTTATTCAGTTTGTCCTCATCGTA
>OCVV012869175.1_pt1 | contig 51239 bp, 43 predicted proteins | sample 1539721 | NCBI WGS metagenome assembly OCVV01 (sample SAMN02144230, study PRJEB22623) | gut metagenome | biome: sheep rumen | host: Ovis aries | place: New Zealand
ATATATCAAGTTCTGGTCAGACAGTTTATATAGAGCCTATATCAGTTTTTGAAACAAATAACAAAATAAATGAATTAGAGATTAATGAAACTAAAGAAATTGAAAGGATTTTAGATGAGTTATCTAACTTGCTTTATCCTATTAGTGATAATTTAAAGAATAATATAGAATTAATCTCACAAATAGATTTTTTAAATAGTAAAGCAATTCTCTCTAAAGAATTAAATGCAACTAAACCTATTTTAGGTGATTATATTTATCTAAAAAAAGCAAGACATCCTATGTTGGATAAATCATTAGTAGTACCAATTAATCTTTATATAGGTAAAGTTGATGAAGAAAAATCAAATTTCACAACTTTAGTAATCACAGGTCCAAATACTGGTGGTAAGACTGTTACTTTAAAAACAGTTGGCTTACTCGCTTTAATGGCCCAAAGTGGATTAAATATAACAGCTGATGAAGGAAGCACTATTAAAGTATTTGATAATGTTTTTGCTGATATTGGAGATGACCAAAGTATAGTTGAATCTCTTTCTACTTTCTCTAGTCATATTACCAATATTGCTCATATTATTAATAACTTTACACAAGATAGTCTTATATTAGTAGACGAGCTTGGAAGCGGAACAGACCCTTTGGAGGGAGCTAATTTAGCTATTAGTTTACTTCAAAAATTTCATGATGAAGGAGCTTTTACTATTGCTACTACCCACTATCATGAAATGAAAGATTTTTGTTATGTAACAGATGGCTATTCTAATTGTTGTTTAGAATTTGATTTAAAGACAATGAAGCCAACATATAAATTATTAATGGGAATTCCCGGAAAAAGCAATGCATTTGAAATTTCTGAAAAATTAGGTATACCGGAAGATGTAATTAATAAAGCAAAATCTTTAATGGATAAGCCTGCTGTTGATACTGAAACTTTATTTAAAGAGATATATGAAGATAGACTAACTATTGAAAAAGAAAAAGTTCAAATTAATAAAAATCTTAATCAAGTTACTCTTCTTAGAAAACAATTAGAAAATGAAAATAATTCTCGTTTAAAAAATGAAGAAGAAAAAATTGAAAAGGCTAAACAAGAGGCTAAGCAGATAATTATTGATGCAAAGGATGAAGCGGATAGTATTATAAGAGAATTAAAAAAATTAGACTCTAGAGCAAATCAAAAAGATATAGAAAATCTTAGATCAAAATTTAATAAAAGAATTAATTCTTTAGACACAAATAAATTAGATTTTAGCAACTTATCTAAACTGAACGACAAATATATCAGTCAATATAATAAAAAGGCAAATAGAGGCAATATTTCATTAAATAACAATAAAGCAATGACCACTTCTACTGAAATAAATATTATTGGTGAAACAGTTGCAGATGGAATTGAAGCATTAGATAAATATTTAGATAATTGTAAAATGGCTAACCTTAAAACTGTACGTGTAGTACATGGAAAAGGAACAGGAAAATTAAGACAAGGCGTACATGATTATTTAAAAACTTCAAAATACGTTAAAAGCTTCCGTATAGCAAGTATTGGCGAAGGCGATTATGGTGTAACTATCGTAGAGTTAAAATAAATAAAAAATAAGGAGAGCATTTAAAGCTCTCCTCTATTTTTATTTATTATTATTTTGTAGTAGTTATTTGATTGTTCAAAAGAGTATTTTCTTCATTAATTGTTGAAACACTATCTTCATTATTAATTACAGTAGATTTCTTTTCATTTTCTTCGTTTTTGGTTAAGCTATCTACTATAATTATAAACTTTACAGATCCTTTGTTTCCATCTTGAAGACCACTAAATGTTTTATATTCTTCTGCTAAATCTTCTAGTGCCTCAATTCGTGCATCTAAATCTTTTAAATCTCCATTTATATAATTATATAGTTTATTTATTCCTTTTTCATCAAAAGTTTTGATTCCATTACTTAGGGTATTTGAACCTTCTGCAAGAGAATTTGATCCTTCATCTAATTGGACTAAACCTGATTCAAGTTCATCTAGCCCTGATGATAGAGAATTCATATTATCAGCAACTTCCTTTAGTACTCCAGCTTTCACTTTTCTAGAAATTGAAATAGCAACTGTTTGAGCTGTTGAATCTGCAGTATTAGAAGCAATTAATTTAGCATTATTTACAGCTTGCTCTTTTATTATCTCATATTGTGCATCAATTCCTGAATCAGCTGCAAATTTAAGTTTTTTAATATCATTTTCTGTAAGAGATGCCTTTTCTTCGGCTTTAGATTTAATCGCATTAACATAAGATTCATTTTTGAATTTATTTTCAATAGACTGTTTGCATGAATTAACAACAGCTTCTTCATCTTGTTTTTGTTTAGCATAAAGATTTACTGTATTAGCTTCAATAATATCATTTAAGCTTGGAATTAATCCTAAAACTTGTTCGTTTGATAAGTCTTTTAGTTCTGCATTTTGAGCTTTGGCTTGCTCTATAACTGAATTTGTAACTTGCTCTTTTATAGAATTATATATTTCTTTATTAACATTAGAAATAATACTTCTAGCAGTTTCTTCAGAAGCAGTTAAAGCTGCTTCTTTTGCGGTTGCTACAGCTGTTTTTCCTGCAGTTTGTTTAGCAACTTCTTTTGCAGTAGAAATTGCAGTTTGTTCTGCTACAAGCTTCATATTAGAAATCATTTTATCTGTTATAGTATCACTTTGATTCTCTATTTCTGCTACAGCTTGTTTAGCTGCACTTTGACCAATTAAATATATTTGTTCAGAAGTTAATGTATCACTGTCATCATTTAATAATTTATTTGTTGATTTTTTGACAGAATTATTAATTAGTTTTACCCCTTCTAATGCTGAGTCAGTTCCTTGTTTCAATTGAGTAGCACCTTCAGCTAACGCACTACTTCCTTCTTTTAATTTGTTGCTAGCATCTTTTAATTGATTAGCAGCAGAATATATTTCATCTAAGCTATCAAAGATATCTAAATCTTCTTTTTCTAAAATTTTAGGAGTAGCATAGCTTATGATACTATTCATTTCAAAATCATTGGAATCCATCATAAGCTCAATTTTGCTAGGAATAGATATATCACTTGAACTAATACCTAAACTTTCTTGTAATCCCGGCATTGCAATTCCTATTACAATTGAAGAATTTCCGTTATCTATTACTTTACCATTCGATATTTCTATATTTGTATTATTTTCATTGTTTATAATACTTCCTGCAACTACAACAAATGGAGTATACATCTTAACGTATTTGCCATTTACTAATTTAGTATGAGCATCAAGATTTTCATAATCTAAAATTACCTTTACTTTTCCATTTCTTCCAACTATCTCTTGTGGCTCTACTTCTTGCCCATCTAATTCGTATTTTATATTTAATTTAATTGGTAAATCTTGATTACTTGAACCTTTGTATGTGATGTTATTTCCGTTTGTCTTCCAAGTAATTGTGTTACCATTTCTTGAATATTCTTCATCTCCACTTAGATTTTCAATATTTAGTAAATTAGAAATATCATCAATTAAATCATCTCTGCTATTATTACTTATCTTAGAAGTAACTAATGTAGAATATAATTCGTTATTGGTATTTATTTTTGAATATACCGTTTCATCCTTAGTATATGCCATGACAGGTATAGAATACATTAATATACTAAGTAAAATTATAGTACTAATTGTTTTTATAATAGCTTTTCTTCTCATATTTAAACCTCTCTTCCCTTGCTTAATTCTTTTGTTGTTTTACATATCAACTTATCAAATGTTATTAGTAATGCTGGTAATAATGTAATTACTACTATCATACTTATGATTGCTCCTCTTGACATTAAAGTGCATAATGATCCAATTAATTCAAGTTTTGAATAAACTCCTACACCAAATGTTGCTCCAAAGAAGCATAAAGCACTAACAAATACTGAGTTAATTGATGTACTTAAACTCTTATTAATAGAGTCATATTTAGAAAGTCCTTCTTTTCTATTTGCAATATACTTAGTAGTAATTAAAATAGCATAATCTATAGTTGCTCCTAATTGGATTGTTCCAATAACTATAGATGCAATAAAAGGTAAAGTTGTATTAGTATAACTTGGAATTCCCATATTAATAAAAATTGCAAATTCAATAGTCAACATTAAAATAAATGGTAAACTTGCTGACTTAAGTACGATAATCATTATTAAGAATATAATTCCAAGTGAAAAATAATTAACTGCTTTAAAATCATGATCACTTACTTTAACTAAATCATTCATTAAAGGTCCTTCACCTGCTAATATTCCATTTTCATCATATTTTTTAATAATTGAATTTATTTCGTTAATTTGATTATTTAATTCATTTGTTGCAATTTCATATTTAGAATTTATTATTAATAATTGATATTTTTCTGTCTTAAATATTTCTCTTACATTATTAGGCAACATCTCTTCAGGTAATTTATCTGAGATTTCTACATATGATATTATTCCATCAATTCCTTCTACAGACTTAATCTCATTAGTCATCTCTTTTAACTTGCTTGATTCCATATTTGAATCAACTAATACTAACTCTGTTGAGATAATTCCAAAATTGTCCTGTAATTCATGTGTTGCTTCAATACTAGATAGTGAATCTGGTAATGAGCTATCTAATTTATAATATACTTTAGTGTTTTTATATCCATAAATTGCAAAAGGTAAAATAATTATTGCAATGACAATTATGGCTTTATAATGTTTTAAATTAAAATCTTTTAATCTTTTAAATTGAGGAATAATTGGTTTATGTTTTGTTTTTTCAATTAATTTATCTGTTAAAAGAATAAATGATGGTAATATTGTAATTGCACAAGCAAGTCCAAATAAAACTCCTTTTGCCATAACAATTCCAATATCTTTTCCTAATGTCAAATTCATGCTACAAAGAGCTAGAAAACCTGCAATAGTTGTAATAGCACTTCCTATAACAGATGTCATAGTTTTCTTTATAGCAATGCTCATTGCTTTATCATTAATATCTTTATCAGTTTCTTTATTTTTTCTATTAGATATCAATATATTTTTTTCTTCTATATAACTATGATATAAGAATATAGCAAAATCCATTGTAACACCTAATTGTAATACAGCACTTATTGCTTTGGTGATATAAGATATCTCGCCTAAAAAATAGTTAGAACCCATATTATATATTACAGCAAATCCTATGTTTAATAATAAAAGAAATGGTGTAAAATATGAATCTAATGCCAATTGTAAGATAATTAAACATAATACAACAGCAATTAGCACATAAATAGCAACCTCTGAATCTGAAAGTTCTTTAGTATCTATAAGAGCTGAAGTCATTCCTCCTACTTTAGCATAACCATCACATATATTTCTAATCTCATTGACTGCTACCATAGTTTTATCTTCAGAAATTTTTCCTGAAAATGTAACCATTATGACTGTATCATTTCCTGAATAAACTTTGCTTTTCACCTCATCAGGCAAAGCATCCACTGGAATATCAGTACCAATCACATCTGCTATACTAATAACTTTTTGAACTGAGTCAACTTCTTTAATTTTATTTTCCAATTTTAATATATCTTTTGGCTTTAAATTATCAGTAACAATCATTGCAAAAGATCCCATATTAAAGTCATTAGCTAAAATGTTTTGCCCTTGTATTGTTTCAATATCATCAGGAAGATATATTAGAATATCATAGTTCGTTCTAGTGTTTACATATCCTATTATTGATGGAATAAGTAAAATTAGAGCGATTATTGAAATTATCTTTTTATGTTTAACAATAAAGTTTGCATATTTTTGCATTATTTCTCCTCCTTTGTTCCTGACCGTTGGTCATTCTTGATGCACTTAGTATTATAACACCAAATTTTAATATGTCAATAAGAATTTGACTTTTGGTCATTTTTTATTTATAATTAGAGGTATGAATAATAAAATTAGAAATAAAATAAATGAAACTAAGAAAAAAATTGAAGTAAATAAAGCTGAAAAAGAAAATAGACTTATTAATGAAGGTTTTAATCTTTTTATTACAAAAGGAATTAATAATACTTCGGTTCAAGATATTGTTGATAAAGCTAATGTTGCAAAAGGAACTTTCTATCTATACTTCAAAGATAAGTATGAATTAAGGGATAGAATAATTAAATATAAGTCTCAAAAACTTTTTAATGAAGCTTTAAAAAATCTAGAGAAAAATTATATAGAAGATTTCTTTGATCAATTTATTTATGTAATAAATTATGTCATTGATGAATTAGCTAAAAATCCTTTATTATTAAAACTTATAGAAAAGAATCTTAATTATGGAATTTCAAACAAATTAATAATGGATATTCATGCAAATTATGAATTAGAAGAAAAAAGTATTTATGATTTGTTTATTAATGGAGTTTCTAAAAATAATATTAAATTAGATAATCCTGAAGTTACATTTTTTATGATTGTTGAACTTGTAAGTAGTACAATTTTCTCATCTATATTATTTAAAGAACCTCTTCCTATTGATGAATATAAACCTATATTATATAAACAAATAAGAAATATGTTAAAACAAAGTTAATATAAAATAAAAATAAGAAATAATTACAAAAAAGTAATTATTTCTTATTTTAACTCTTTATTATATACTTTTATTTTTTATTCATTATAGTCTACATTTACTAAAAATAGTCCATTTGGAGGCAATGTTTTACCTGCCCTGCTTCTATCTTTAGATTCTATAATTTCTTTAACTTCTTCAGGCTTTATTCTACCAAGTCCAACATCTAAAAGTGTACCTGCAATAATTCTAACCATATTATAAAGAAAACCATTGCCAGTAAGCTCAATATATATTCTCTCACCCTCTCTTCTAACACTTGCATTATATATTGTCCTTACACTACTTTTAGTACTTCCTCCACTTGCTTTAAACGCTTTAAAGTCATGTTCTCCTATAAAGTATTCAATAGCTTCTTGCATCAATTTTTCATCTAAATGCAATGGAAAATTATATTCTAAATTTCTATAAATGCTAGAACCTTGAGATGAGTTATTTATAACATATCTATAAGTTTTCTTTTTAGCATGATATCTGCTATGGAATTCGTTATCAACTAATTCTGCTGTTTTAATTCTAACAGATTTTTTAAGTTGTGAATTTAAAGCATAAGGTAATTTTTCTATATTTATATCTTTGTCAATTTTAAAGTTAGCAATTTGATTTAAAGCATGAACTCCAGCATCTGTTCTTCCAGAAGCAATTAGCTCTACCTTCTCACCAGTGATAATCTCAATAGCTCTTTCAATTTCGCCTTGAATATTTAACTTATCATTTTGTTTTTGCCAACCATTAAAATCTTTGCCATCATACTCTATTACAAGTCTAATATTATAAATAGCTAACACCTCTCTTTTACTAATCTTTTTTGCTTTCTTTTTCTTCCTTCTCTTCTTTAACAGCTTCTGTAGTTTTCAATATCTTATCAGACTTTTTCTTACTAGTATGTTTTAATTTTCTCTCATTAAATTTATTTCTAACATTGTCTTTAAATTCTTGAGATTTCTCATCACCAAATCTATCATATATAAGACTCTTAAGTAATATTCTTTTTAATGCATCTTCACTAACATTTGAAATAAGTGTTCCATTTTTTGCTATAGATATTTTTCCTGATTCTTCTGAAACAACTACTGCAATAGCATCACTATCTTTTGATATACCAATTGCAGCTCTATGTCTTGTACCTAGTTCTCTTGCTAAGTCTTTATCATCAGCAAGTGGTAGTAAACAAGCTGCTGCTTGTATTTGATTATTTGAAACTATTACTGCACCATCATGAAGTGGAGTATTTGGAACAAATATATTTACTAATACTTGTGGCGAAACATCACAATGCATCTTTATTCCAGTATCAATAATATCTTGAATTTTAACTTCTCTTTCAAATACTATAAGTCCACCAACTTTATTCTTTGACATTTCTTCTGCTGCTATAACAGTCATATAAATATCATCTTTTGTTTTATCTTGAATGCTTTTATCTATTCCAAATAATTTAGAAAAGCCTCTAGTATTAGATCCTATAGTTTCTAGACCTCTTCTTAATTCTGGCTGGAATATAATTAATAGTGCAATAACACCATATGTCATTATAGTAGTTAATATAAAGTTTAAGACTCTTAGTTTAAACCATCCACTTACTAAAGTTACTAAAACAAGAATGGTAATTCCTTTTAATAATGACCAAACTTTAGTTTTTCTTGCAAATCTGATTAACATATATATTAAAAATATAACAATTATTATATCTAGAATTGCAGTAGCAATCTGCCATGGATGCATTTGCAATTCTTCAAAGTATCCTGTAAAAGTTATAGATAATTGTCTTTTTATACCATCTAACATAAATTACTCCTTATTATTTATTCCATATTCATTAAATAGAAAATTAATGTACCACAACTTGCAAGTAACATAGAAGCTATAGCTATTATAGCTACTAGTTTTTTTATAAACTTTCTTTCCATAGTTTTTCTTTCAGATTTATGTTGTGCCTTATATTCATCAGTCTTTTTTAATTCTTTAAGCTCTCCCTTTTCTTTTTTTCTAAGTTCAGCTTTTTTCTTTTTTAATTTCTTTTTGTCTTCTTTAGTAAGTACATCTTCATCAAGGTTTTCAAGGATCTCATCATCATCAAAAGAATCTTCATCAGATTCATTTTCTACATCTTCATCTTCATCAATTAAATTATCCTCTACTTTCTCTATCTCCTCATCCTCAATTATTTCTTCTTCAATTATATCTTCATCAATAATTGGTTTCTCTTTCATGATAGGAGTTTGCTTTTTCTTTGGAACTTTTCTTTTTACGGTTTTCTTGTACTTATTTTTCATTGTTTATCCTTTCTATAAAAAAGCTTCCCAAACTTGGTTTGCTAAATCTAGTCCTTTCTTTGTTAATTTAAGATATCTATCATCATCTATTACAACTAAGTTTTGTTTTATTAAATTCATTATAGAATTCCAATATACATCACTTAAATTCTCTTGAAATTTCTTTTCAAAAGAATCAAGACTTACTCCTTTAGTCATTCTAAGTCCTAGAATTATAAATTCGTTCATCTTATCTCTTTTAGTTTGTTTTTCTTCTATTATCGTATTTGCTTGCCACTTATTATTTTCTACATTTGAGATATATTGTCTTAGGTTAGAAACATTTTTATATCTCATATTATTCATGTAAGATGCAGCATTAAGTCCAATTCCTAGATACTCTTTTTGATTCCAGCAATCAATATTATGTTGGCATCTAAATGAAGGTTTTGCAAAATTAGATATCTCATAATGGATATATCCATTGTCTTCTAATTTTCTTTTTGCAAACCAATACATATATCTTTCGATTTCTTCATCAGGTAAAGATAACTTATTTAAGTTTACTAATCTTGTAAGTTCTGTTCCCTCTTCTAATATTAAAGAATAAACAGAAATATGGCTTATATCCAATTCAAGCAATTTATTTAAAGTGTCTTCTACATCATAAATTGTTTGATTAGGAATTCCAATCATAATATCAGTATTTATATTATCAAAGCCTACTTTTTTTGCTAGTTCAACAGTTTGAACATATTTTTTATAATCATGAATTCTGCCTAATTGCTTTAACAATTCATCATTAGAAGTTTGTAAACCTATAGAAAGTCTATTTATTCCTGCTGCTTTATATGTTTTTAGTTTTTCTTCATCTACTGTACCAGGATTTACTTCTATTGATATTTCGCAATTATTCATTATTTCAAAGTTATCATAAATAATGTCTAATATTTTATATATATACTTTTCATCAATTATTGAAGGTGTACCACCACCAATATATATAGTTTTAATTAAATACCTATCATTTTGTAATTTAAGGTCATTTGCTTTATATTTTATTTCGGAAATCAAAGCATCAATGTATTCACTCATTAAATCAGCTTCACATTTTTCAAATGATATAAAATCACAATACTTACATTTTTGTTTGCAAAAAGGAATATGTATATATAATCCAATTAAATTCATTTTACTTGCCTTCTTCTCTCAGTTCTTCAGCTAATTTAGAAATATTGGCAAATCTATGATTAACACCAGACTTACTAATAGGCGGATTTACCATTTCTCCTAATTCAGCTAAAGTTTTTTCAGGATTATTTAATCTTAAATCAGATAAAATCTTTTCTTTTTCCGATAGTTTATTAAAACAATTCATTTGTTTGATATATTTTATATCATTTATTTGTTTAACAGATGACATAGCCGTCTTATTCATATTTGCAGCTTCAAGATTTACTTGTCTGTTAACATTATTTCTAATTTCTTTTACCATTCTTACATCTTCAAAGTTCAATACACTACTATTGCAACCTATAAATGCTAGAAATTCTGAAATACTATCACCGCTCTTAAGATATAGCATTAGTCCACTATTTCTTTTTGAGCTACCAAAATCGAAATTATATTTCTTTGCTAAATCAATGAAGAAATTTCCTCTTTTTACATCTTCAAATATAATTTCTAAATGATATACATTGTTAGGATTATTTACAGATCCACTTCTTAAGAATGTTCCTCTAAAAACGGCTTTTGCTTCTTCTTCAGATATATTATTCTCATTTAAAATATTATATTTATTATTAAGAGTTCTTATATCTTTAATAATTAAACAAAAGTTATCACCTTTCATCTCAACATCAAAGTTTTCGATTCCAAGATTCATTAATAGTTTTGCAAATCTATTAATATTGTACTCATTTTCTGTAAGAACTTGAGAAGACGAATTAGGAAGCAAATATCCTTCTAATTCAAATTTCACCAAATTCTTGTTTTTTAAATTATTCAATTGACTTAATTCTTTTTTTACTAAATAAGAAAATGGTTTATTTGAATCCATATATCTCCTTTATGACTTCTCTCTTTTTATATTATTTATCTATAATTTTTTGATAAATAACACATCTATCATTCATGTTTAAATCTTTATAAAATGTACTATTATCAAGTAAGTCACTAACTTTTTTACCTTGATCATAGTCTATTTCTAATACTAAATATCCACCATCAACTAAATACTCATCAATATGTTCACTAATTTGTCTATAAAATTTAAGTCCATCCATGCCACCATCTAAAGCAATATGTGGTTCATTTTGAACATCTAAATTTAATTTTTCTATATCATCACTTCTAACATATGGAGGATTAGATATTATCATATCAAATTGTCCTTCAACTTTGTCAAAAAGGTCAGATAATATAAAGTTAACTTTAGTATCAGGAATAATCTTTGAAGCATTCTTTATAGCAACATTTAAAGCTCCATTTGAAATATCTGTAGCTGACATTTCAAAATCTATATTTCTTTCATTTAGTTTTTTACTAACAACAATTGCTATTGCTCCACTTCCTGTACATAAATCAAGTATTCTAATTGGTCTATCTAAATCCATGTTATATAGAATTGTTAAAGCTTTATAAACTATAAAAGATGTATCTTGTTGAGGAATTAATACATTTTCATCAACATAGAATTCACAATCATAAAATTCTTGTTTATTTGTAATGTATTGTACAGGTTCTCCTGCTTTAACTGCTTTAACAAGATTTTTAAAATAATTTTCTTGTTCTATAGTCATTTCTTTGTCGTTATTAATTACTAAATAATTATCTTTACAATTAAATACTTTTTCCAATAATAATTTAGTATTAAAATATTCTATTTCGTGAGTTCCATATGAAATAGCCTCGCTGATTTTCATATTAAATTCTCCTTATCATAAGTATTTTGTATTTATATTTGTATGTTTATTTATATTCTATATTTTATTTATATTATTCAACTCTAAAAAATTTAATAAGGTTAGTATTTTCTAAAGTCTTTTCAATTTTACCATTATAGATACTCTCTCCAGAATATTGATCTTCTAATGGAATATCGATATAGACATTTGCTATGTATTTATGATTATACATATTAGTTAATGTAATCTTAAAAGAAAGAGTACATTTCATACTAGTAAGAGGTACTTCAGTCATTCTAAGAATATTTCCATCGTATCTTAAATATGACGAGCCATCTTCTATTATATAGTTCTCCTTTATATTGCTATTTACATATGAAAGTGTAATAGGATTTTGGCAATTACTATAAAGAGAAGTTGTACTAGTATCTAAATCTTGACTTACTATATTAAAGTCTAGTTTCTCACCTATTTTGTTTTCTTCATTAATTGTATAATTCGCAAAATTCTGTATATCTTTATAATAAAGACTTGGTGTTCCAGCCTTTCCTTTGGTAAAATTGACATCTGAAATAGTAAGTGTCTTTATTGAATTATTATAATTAATCCCTTCAGAATATCTATTATTAATATATAAAGCAATATCTGTATATTGATTAACATTTAAATTCCAAATTGGTCTTGAATCTACATTATTTGTAGCATAAGCACTACTATATAAATAAATCTTATCAATGCTAAAAGTTGTATTTGTATTAAGCATTGCTAAACGTGATGCCGATTCAGAAAACTCATCATTTACATAGTAAATATGGATATAAAGATAAGTCATAAGAATAAGTACAACTAAAAGCAAAGCTATAAGTTGCATTTTCTTTCGTACTTTATATCTATCATTACCATTTACAATTACTACGGTGGCTCTTCTTTTCACAAAAAGCTCCTCTCTTATCATTAGAATAAACCATTAATATTATAACAGTAAAAACGACTTTTTTAAACAGTTTGAATAAATTTATTTAAAAATAAATGTTCTTTACATTTTTGTAATACACTTTTTACGAAAAAGCCCTTGCTTAAAACACTATTTTATGATATTTTAAAGATAAGATAATTCCTGCGTGGTACGTGAATATTAAATTTTTAGAACCAACAAATAGATTAAAGGGAGTCCGGCTTTGAATGCGGCGTGTAGGCTTAAAATATTATTTTAAGAAACCCAGTAACATTTAACACGACACCCACCTGTGCAAGCAGGCTCTTAAAACATTTAATAGCTACGGCCAACGCGGGATTTTTTATGTCTTTTAACCTTTAATATATTGTTTATAATTTAATCCAACATTATCTTTCTTTTTAAAATATTATTTCTGATATGACCTATCCCTTTAAATTCATTATCAACATATATCTTAACTAGCATATCTTCTGCTTCCCATTTTACTCTTACACCATTTAAAACTTTATTTAAAGTGTCTAGATTTACATCTATTCTTTTAACATCTAGTATATTTTCTATATCGATAAATTTATTTTCATCTTCTAGTTTATAATTTCCTACTCTAGTTCTAATCAATGACTTCATAAAACCACAAGTTCCCAATTTTTCAGCTATATCCTCTGCAAGAACTCTTATATAGGTTCCTCTAGAACAATTAACAATAAATTTTATAATATATTGATTTTTATCATATGATAATAGGCTAATACTATCTATATGAATAGGTCTTGCTTTTCTCTCTACTGTCTTTCCTTCTCTTGCAAGTTCATATAGTTTTTTACCATTAAGTTTTAAAGCAGAGTACATAGGAGGAATTTGCATAGAATCCCCTAAAAATGAATTTAGTACATCTGTAATTTCATTTTCAGAATAGTTTCCTACCTCTTTTTCTTCTATCACCTCTCCTTCACTGTCTCCAGTTTCAGTCTTTTTTCCTAGTTGAATCTCAGCAATATATTCTTTATCATGTTCAACAAGAAATTCAGAAAACTTTGTTGCTTTGCCAACCAAAACTGGTAATACTCCAGAAGCTAAGGGATCTAATGTTCCAATATGGCCAACTTTCTTTTCTCCTAATTCTCTTTTTACTTTAGAACACATTTGAAAAGAACTCATGCCTACTGGTTTATTTGTAATTAAAATTCCGTTTTTGCTCATAATAATCTCCAATTAAACTAAAAGCCAATATGAAATAAAATCATATTGGCTTTACATTATTTTTTATAATTGATGTTTAATTTCTTGAACTAATTTTTCTTTGATTTCTTCTGGTGTTAAATTAGTAGCTGTACATCCTGCAGCTTTACTATGTCCTCCACCACCAAATATTAATGCAACTTCTGAAACATTAACATATTTGTTAGATCTTAAAGAAATTCTGTAACCATCCTCAATTTCATGCATAAATATATTTACTTCAACACCTTCAATGCTTCTACCTTCATTTACTAAGCCTTCATAATCACCTGTTTCAGCATTAGCATCTTCTAAGTCTTTTTTAGTAATATATGAGAATGCTATTTTACCATCTTCTAATAATTCTAGCCTACTTAAAGCAATTTTTTGCAATTCAAAATTTGCTCTAGATCTTTTAATTAATGTATCATTATAAATCTTGTTTAAGTGAACTCCTAATCCCATTAAACTAGATGCAATTTCAAAGGTTTCTTTAGAAACTTTATCATATTGGAAGCCTCCTGTGTCAGTAACAATACCACACATTAAATTATCTCCAATATCTTGAGTTAGTTTCCATCTATAATGTCTAAACATTAAATATAATACTTGTGCACATGCAGGGCTAGAATACTCTACATAGTTTAAATCTCCAAACATTGAATTGCTACTATGATGGTCAATAACAACAGTATAATCAGCATTTTCAAAATATCTAGACCAACCATTTAATAATTTAATAGTTGCAACATCTAGAGTAATTGCTAAATCATAATTTTCTCTAGTTCCCTCTTTTAAAGCATATTCAATACCTGGTAGTTCACTAAAACATTTTGCATATTCAGGAATAATCAAGTCAACATTTTCTTTTCCAATTCCTTTTAATGCTAAGTACATTGCCACACTAGAACCAATGGCATCACCATCTGGATTTTCATGAGTTAAAAGTACTATACTTTTAGCTTTTTTTATTTTTTTATAAATTTCATCTATTGTAGACATATATTTCCTCTTATCCTTAATCATTGTTTTTATTCTTGTTTTTAATAGCATCATCTTGCTCTTTAATTTCTTTAAGTATGTTATCTATTCTGCTTCCTACTAAACTAGAATCATCTAATTCAAATACAATTTCTGGAGTAATTCTAAGATTTACTGTATTTGCTACTCTAGATCTTATAAATCCTGAAGCTTTCTTTAAGCCTTGTAAGCTTTTTTGAACATTTTTAGAGTTCAAAAAGCTTACATAAACTTTAGCATATCTTAAATCTGGAGTACAATTAACTCTAGTTACACTAATTATACCAGAAATATCTGAATTTTTTAATTCATAATCAATAACTTGAGAAATTTCTTTTTTTAGTTCTTCATTAACACGTCCCATACGATTTGTATTTTTACGTATCATTATTTCTTAACCTCTTCCTTCTCAAAGCACTCAATATGATCGCCTTCTTTAATGTCATTATAATCTTCAATTTGAAGACCGCACTCGAAACCTTTAGAAACTTCTTTAGCATCATCTTTGAATCTCTTTAATGATACTAGTTTTCCTTCATGAATTACAATATCTTCTCTAATAACTCTAACACCAGCGTTTCTTGCAACTTTTCCATCAAGTACGAAACATCCAGCAATAGTTCCAACATTTGAAACTTTGAATACTTGTCTTACTTCTGCAGTACCAATATTTCTTTCAATATATGTAGGTTCAAGCATTCCTTCCATTGCTTTTTGTACATCTTCAATTGCTTCATAGATTACAGAATATTGTTTGATTTCAATATTTTCTCTATCTGCTAAGTTCTTAGCTGAAGCTGTAGGTCTAACATCAAATGCAATTATAATAGCTTTTGCAGCTAGTGCTAATTGAACATCTGACTCTGTTACTGCACCTGCACTTGAGTGAATTACAGATACTCTAATTTCATCATTTGATAATTTTTCAAGAGATGACTTAAATGCTTCTGCTGTTCCTTGAACATCAGTCTTAACAATAATATTAAGTTGTTTCAAATCATCAGCTTTCATCTTATCAAATAGGTTATCAAGTGTAACCACATTTTTATTAGCAATAGCTTCTTCACGAGCTTCTAATTTTCTTGTTTCAATTAAGTGTTTTGCAACTTTTTCATTCTTAACTTCATAGAAGACATCTCCTGCTTCAGGAACGTCTTTTAATCCAGTAATAACAACAGGAGTAGAAGGTCCAGCTTTCTTAAGGTTTTTGCCTTTATCATCTTTCATAGATCTGATTTTACCAATAGAAGAACCAACAATAACTGTATCTCCTACATTTAAAGTTCCTCTTTGTACTAAAACAGATGCAACTGGTCCTTTACCTTTATCAAGTCTAGCTTCAATAACAGTACCTTTAGATTGTCTATTTGGATCTGCTCTTAAGTTTTGCATATCAGCAACTAATAGAACCATTTCTAATAAGTTATCAATATTGATATTTTTCTTAGCAGAAATAGGACAGAATATTGTATCTCCACCCCATTCTTCAGGAATTAATTCATATTTCATTAATTCTTGTTTTACTCTATCAACATTGGCTCCTGGTAAGTCTATTTTGTTAACAGCTACTATAATTGGAGTATTAGCTGCTTTAGCATGGTTAATAGCTTCAATTGTTTGAGGCATAACACCATCATCAGCTGCAACAACTAATATAGCAACATCTGTAATTTGAGCACCTCTAGCACGCATTGCTGTGAAAGCTTCGTGTCCTGGTGTATCTAAGAATGTTATTTCTCTATCATTTACTTTAACTTTATAAGCACCAATATGTTGTGTAATACCACCTGCTTCACCTTCAATTACATTTGTTTGTCTAATAGCATCAAGTAATGATGTTTTACCATGGTCAACGTGACCCATAACAACAACTACTGGTGGTCTTGGTTGTAAATCTTCTTCTTTATCTTCAGAATCATCAAATAGAATATCTTCATCTTTAACAACTTCTTTTTGTATTGCTTTTATTCCAAATGAATCTGCAACTAAATAAGCTGTATCAAAGTCTAAATCTTGATTAATGTTAGCCATAATTCCAAGATCAAACAATTTCTTAATTACATCACTAGCTGTTTTCTTTAAATCTTGTGCTAAATCTTTAACAGAAATTGAAGATCCTATTGTTATTTCTTTTAATTCAAAGATTTGTTGTTTTTGATGTGTAGTCTCTTTCTTTTTCTTTCTTCTATTATTACGAGCTTCACTTAAATCGTAATAATCAAGCATTCCACCTTCTTGGTCTTCAAACATATTAGATAGTTTATCAACTTGTTTTAAGTCTCTTAACTTATCTTCATCAAATTCTTCAGAACCTCTTCTATTTCTAGCTGGTTTCTTTTTAGTGTCATCAAAGTTTCTGTTAGCTTTTCTCTTATCTATTAATTTAGAAGAAAAGTCTCTTCTATTTTCCTTCTCTATATCCTCAATCGAAGTCATATCTTGACTTGATGTCTTAGGTAAAGAAGGTCCATTATTAAATCTGTTATTTCTGTTGAAATTACCATCTTTAGGTTGTCTAAAGTTGTTATTATTTGGTCTTTGACCTTGACGATTTTTATTATCAAAATTACCTTGTGGTTTTCTATCTGTAGGAACTCTTGGAGTTCTTATTTGTTGCTCACTTTTAACTTGTCTTTGAACAGTAGGTGTTTTTGGTTTTTCTTCAGCAACCTTTGCAGTTTCCACTGGTTTTGTTTCTTTAACTTCAACCTTAGGCTCTGGTTTTACTTCTTCTTTCTTAGGTTCCTTTTTAGGCTCCTCTTTTGGCTTTAATCCAAAAAGTTCATTAATAGACATTGGTCTATTAGATTTATTTCTATAGACAATGTTATAATCTCTATTTCTTTCTTGATTGAAACCAATACCAGCTCTATTATTAGGCTTTGGTTTAGAAGCTTTTTGTTCATCTTTAACAATTACTTCTCTTCTAATAATAACATTTCCTGTGGTTTTAATATTGTTTTTAGTATTTTTATTATCGTCTTTATTTTCTTTATTCATACTATCGTTACGTTTTTCCTTTTTAGCATCTCCGCTATTTTTAATAGGAGGTTTGCTCTTAAAATTAGCTTTTATTTTAGCTTCATCTTCATCTGATATGGTATTTAAGTGTGAAGTAACTTCTATACCAATTTTATTAGCTAAGTCTATTATAGTTTTATTATCTACATTTAGATCTTTAGCTATTTCAAAAATCTTTTTCTTTCCCAAATAAATACCTCCTATTCATTATTTTCTTGTATCTTTTCTTCATCGTTTGATGGTTCTTCTGTCATTTCACCTTCAGGCATTTCGCTTTCAGCCATTTGAGCTTCTTCAATAATTTTTCTAAATTGTGATTCACTCTTAATATCTATTTTCCATCCAGTAAGTCTAGCTGCAAGTTTTACATTTTGTCCTGCTTTTCCTATTGCTAAACTTAATTGATCATCTGCAACTATAACTTCAGCAAATTTTTCATCTTCCTTTGTATCAATTGCAAGTACTTCTGCTGGTAATAATGCTGCTGCTATAAATTTAGCTGGATCTTCATTCCATTCAATAACATCTATTTTTTCGCCTCTTAATTCATTAATTATGTTTTGAATACGAATTCCTTTTTGTCCTACACAAGATCCAACTGGGTCTATATTTGGATTTGCAGAGTAAACGGCAACTTTACTTCTTGAACCAGCTTCTCTAGAAATTGATTTAATTTCAATTAATCCTTCATAGATTTCTGGAATTTCTATTTTAAATAAGTTTTTAACAAATAATACATTTGCTCTAGATACAACTATTTGAGTTGATCCTTTAAATCCTTTTTCAACACTAACTATACAAGTTTTAAGCTTGTCATTTACACTGTAGCTTTCAGTTGGTACTTGTTCTTTTAAAGGCATAATAGCTTCAACTTTTCCTAAATCTAAAACAACTGAATTTTTATCTGCCTTTTGAATTAGTCCTGTAACAATTTCACCTTTCTTTTGCTCAAATTCATTAAAGATTACATCTCTAGACATTTCTCTAATTTTTTGAGTAATTACTTGTTTAGCTGTTTGAGCTGCTATTCTACCAAAGCTTTTAGGCATTATTTCTATTTGAACTATGTCTCCAATTTCGTAATCGCTTTTTATTTTTCTTGCATCAGTAAGCTTAATTTCTTTTTGTTCATCTTCTACTTTTTTTACTACTTCTCTTTTTTGGTAAATATGCATTTGACCATCAGTCTTATCTAGGACAATATCTACATTTCCTTCTTCAGTACCATAGTTCTTGTTGTAGGCTAATACTAAAGCTTGCTCAATTGACTTCATTAGTTCTTCTTTATTAATTCCATTTTCTTTTTCTAATTCATCAAGAGCTGTAAACATCTCAACTGTATCAATCGCGTTATTATCTATTTTTACATTCTTTTTCTTCATTTTTATTTATCTCCTCCTAAACTAAGACTAAAATCATAATATGTAGTAATCTTAGAAATATCCTTTCTTTCTATAACAAATTCTTTATCTTCTTTGCTTTCATTATTTTTATTGTTTTCTAATAATATTTTAATTTTATCATCATCAAAAGAAATTAATCTTCCAATCAATTCTTTTTCTTTATCTATAGGTTTATAAAGATTAATTCTAACTAATGAATTTAAGTTTTTTTCAAAATGTTTATCAAGTCTAATTCTTCTCTCTAAGCCTGGAGAAGAAACCTCAAGATAATATTGATCTTTTATAAAGTCTTTTTCATCTAAAATGTCATTTATTTCATCATTAACTTTTTCGCAATCTTCAATTTGAATGCCATCATCCTTATCGATAAATACACTCAAATGATTATCTTCTTTTCCTTTTTTCTCATAAATAACATCATATAGTTCATAGCCAATATTATTGATAATTGGTTCTAAACAAGTGAAAATATCTTTTTCTAATTTAGTCATATAATCTCCTATAAACAAAATTTAAAGAGTGGAATTGGCTTCCACTCTTTGCTCTCAAATTATGTACAATACATATTATAACTTAAAATCCCATTTAAGTCAAGTATTTACGCTAATATTAATCTTCTTCTTTCTTTAATGCAAACTTATAGAAATAAGCTGCTAATGCTGCTCCTACAAATGGAGCAACTATAAATACCCATACTTGTTTTAAAGCTTCTCCGCCTACAAATACAGCTGGTGCTAAAGATCTTGCTGGGTTAACTGATGTTCCAGTTAAAGGAATTCCTAAAATATGAACAAATGTTAATGTTAAACCAATAACAAGTCCAGCTATAGCTTCGTGTTTTTTATCTGCTGTAACTCCTAAAATTGTTAGTACAAATACAAATGTTAAGATAATTTCAGTTGTAAGAGCTCCACCAAGTCCTAGGTTAACTCCTGAAAGTTCTCCATAACCATTTGCTCCTAAAATTGAAGTATCAAGACCTGCATTATGTTTTAAAACTAGTAATAATCCAATACCAGCAAATGCTCCAAGTATTTGAGCTATTACATAGAAACAGAAATCTTTAACACTTATTTTTTTGTTAATAAGCATTGCAAGTGAAACAGCTGGATTTACATGGCATCCAGAAATTCCGCCTATAGCATAAGCCATAGCTACTATTGCTAGACCGAAAGCTAAAGCAACTCCAACGTTACTAATTAATTCTTCTGCTCCTCCAATAGCTGCAGTACCACAACCAAATAGTACTAAAACTAAAGTTCCTACAAATTCGCATAAATATTTTTTCATAGAAAATTAATCTCCTTTCAAATTCTGATTGAATTATATTTCAAAATGTCCATTTAATCAATATAAATATAAAAAAAACCCTAGAATCATCTTCTAGGGTCAGTACAGTTGAAAAGGTTACATATTTGTTTTGACGAGTATTACTTGAATGCAAAATGCCAGAAGAGGAATTGTGAACCACCTCCCATAAGGATAGTGATAAACACAAAATAAAAAATCATCTTCAGGTCTTCCTTAGTTACTTTTGCCTTTGTCTCGTGATATTCTTCAATTGTTGATTTGCTTAAACCAACGAGCATGAACAGGCAAACAATAGTTACATAATAGGAAAAGAACCATCCAACACAAGCTGCAACAATCCGTCCAGTAGAAAAGCCGTGTTTGTACAAATACATCCCAATGGCGATTTCGGAAATAAACCAAATCACCAAGGAAATGATAATTGATGCGACTCTTAAATGGTACCAGAAATTCTGCCTCTTAATCATCTTCCGATATTCTTCATCTGTCATCTCATTGCGGGACATAAGCACGCCTCCTTTTCTCATGAATCTTTTCAATATACTACATATGCAAATAATTGCATATTTTAATTATACAATAGATTTACATAATTAGCAAGAAAAAATGGGTTACTATTTTGTAACCCATTTTATTAAGTCTAAATCCATTATATTTAAAACCATGTCTGTTTTTGGTATAACTCTGAATGTATATCCTATATCTCCACCCTCTTTAAGAAGAAGTTCTGCTCGATATGAATACATTCCATCTTTCTCATCTTCAAGATACATATTAGAGAATCTCACTTCATCTACTACACCTTTGTCTGAGAATTTACCATAATAAGCTTGAACTGTAATAGAATTACTATCTATTATTCCTTCTGGAAGTTTAACCCCACATTTAACAGTTATCTGATTTCCTGCATCAATTGTTATATCATTTAAATTGCTATCGCCTTGTATAATTTCAATTTTATCAAAGTTCTCTCTTAATTTTTTCTTCCATTCATTAAACTCTGTTACAGTTTCGATATCTTGATAATATTTATGATGTAATTCTGATAAAGGAATATATATATCATTTACATAGTCTTGAAGCATTCTAGCAGTACTATATTTTCCTGCATTTGATGTAATGCTGTTTTTCATTATTTGAACCCATGTATCTGAAAAGCCTTTTTCATTTAAATCATAATATGTTGGAACAATTTTATTTTCAAGTGTATCATAAATACTCTTTGAATCAGCTGAGTCTTGTTCATCATAATTTTGATACTTTTCATTAGTTCCAATAGCCCAACCATTTCTTTGATCATAGCCTTCAGCCCACCAGCCATCTAAAACTGAGAAATTTATAACACCATTGATAGCTGCCTTTTGTCCTGAAGTTCCAGATGCCTCTAATGGACGTCTTGGGTTGTTTAACCATACATCAACACCAGATACTAAATATCTAGACATTCCAATATTATAGTTTTCTAGAATAAATACTTTACCTTTGAATTGAGGTTTAATAGATAATTCATGAATAAATCTAATAAACTCTTTTCCATCTTTATCATGTGGATGTGCTTTTCCTGCAAATATAATTTGAATTTTCTTTCCTTGTTCATTAAAGATTTTAGTAATTCTTTCTAAATCTTTAAATATTAAAGTAGCTCTTTTATATGTTGCAAATCTTCTAGCAAATCCAATTGTTAAAGCATTAACATCTAAGTTTCCAACTAATTTGTCTATTTCATCATAGCTATAATTATATCTTCTAAGTCTATTAATTGTAGATGTTTTAACTATTTCTAATAATTTAGCTTTTCTTTCTAAATGAACATTCCATAATTCTTCATTTGGAATTCTATTAACATCTTTCCAAGTGTCATCTGATTCTATTGAATCTTGCCAATAAGGTTTTAAATATTCATTAAATAAATCTTTAATTCTTGGAGAAAGCCAAGAGCAAGTATGAACACCATTTGTTACATAGCCAATTGGAGATTCATTAGCAGGAACGTTTTTCCAAACATCATCAAATAGTTCTCTAGATACTGCTCCATGAAGCTTAGAGACACCATTCTTTTTACCAGCAATCTTAAGAGCTAAGATTCCCATGTTAAATCCACTATTTCCATCACTATCTTGCTTCATTCCAAGTTTCAAAAACTCTTCCTTGGTTATTCCAAGCTTATTCCAATAGCCATCAAAATATTTTACTATTAAATCTATTCCAAATATATCATTTCCAGCAGGAACTGGTGTATGAGTTGTAAAAGCAGTCATAGAAGACACAATGTCTCTTGCTATATCAAAAGATACTTTTTTCTCTTTCATTATGTCTTTAATCAATTCTATAAGTAAGAAAGAACTATGTCCTTCATTCATATGATATACAGTTGGATTAAATCCTAAAGTTCTTAAAAGTAAAACACCAGCCATTCCAAGACATATTTCTTGTCTAATTCTCATGTCTTGGTCACCGCCATATAGTGTTGTAGTAGTGCTCTTAATTACTTCATCTTCATTTTCATCTATATCAGAATCTAATAGATATATAGAATTTCTTCCAACTTTAATATGCCAAGCCTTTAAGTGGATTAATCTCTTATCTGGTAATTTAATACTTACTACAATATCATTACCATTTTCATCTTTAACAGGTGTAATTGGCATTAAGTCTATGTCTACATCTCTGTAAACTTCTTCTTGTATTCCTTCACCATTTATTAATTGATGAAAATAGCCATGTTTGTATAATAATCCCACACCAACAAGAGGTATTCCTAAATCACTTGAAGATTTCATGTGATCTCCAGAAAGAATACCTAATCCGCCAGAATATATTGCAACTGTTTCATCTAATCCATATTCCATAGAAAAATATGCAATTAAGTCATTGGCATGTGAAGGATATGTTCTAGAAAACCATGTTGATTTACTATTCATATAATCTTCAAAATCTCTGACTATTTTGTCATATCTTCTAAGAAATTCACCATCTATAGCAGCTTTTTCTAATTTATCTTGAGATATTAGTTTAAGAAACTTAACAGGATTTTTATCGCATCTTTCCCATAAGTCTCCATCCATATCTTTAAATAGCTTAAGAAATTCTGTGTTCCAAGACCACCAAACATTGTAAGAAATTGTGTAGAGTTTATTAATTCTTTCAGGTAATTTTGGCCTTACAGTAATTTTGTTAAACAAGTAAGCCATTTATTTCCTCCTTCGTATGTTTCAAAAATCTTTAGTAAATTTCCATTATATTATCTATTACCAAATTTCAAAAGTCAATTAAAAATCTAATTAATTTTTTCTACTAAATCGACTTTATATTCTTCATTAATTTTCTTAAATACAAGATATCTAGTATTATCTCCTTCTTGGTAATTAGAGTTTCCTTTTTTTCTAACAACAATGTTTATTTCATAATAAACTTCATTATTGTTATTGAATTTTACATCTTTAGAATCTTTAATCGTTATTTCTCTAATTTTCAGTCCTTCAAGCAAAGCTCTTTGTTCACTAGATAATCCATTTGCTAAAAGGTTAGATACATCTTCCCAATCTAAGTCTTCATAAGCATCTATAAAATCATTTCTTACATTTTTTATTTTAGTTAATTCTTCATCAGATATTTCTGTTTTAGCTGAATTATCACTCTTTTGAATATTTTCTAGAATGAATAAATCTTTAGCATGTGCTTCATCACTTAATTCACTTGCTTGATCAATTAAATTATCCATTTTGTCTTGATATTCTCTAAAATAAACAACTTCTTCAGAAATGCTTTTTAATTGATTGTTTTTATTGTCTAATTCTTCTTGTAATTTATTCTTCTTGATTGAAGTCAAATAGATAATAAGTGCTAAAACTAGTATAGTAATTAAACTAATAATAATTACTATATGAGAAAATTGTATTCCTTCACTCTCAGGCTCGTGTTTTATTTTTTGTTTTACTTCTGCCTTCTCTTTATTTTGGCTTTGTGCTTGTGCTTGTTTTTGTGTTAGAGTTTGAGTTGTTTTAGGCTTACTTTTAGCCCTTGGCTTTTTTGTATTAATTGCTGGTTTTCTGCCAGGTTTAAAATTTGTTTTAGTCTTTTTACTATTTGATTTCTTTTCTTCTTCTATTTCTGCCATAGTCCATACTCCTTGACTTTATACATCTATTTTATTTTAACATAAAGTTTCTTAAAGAGTAAACTTTAAATATATTAAGTTTCTATTACAGTTATGTATATTTTGGTAAATGTTGTAATTAGCATATGATAAAATATAATTGATATATTATATAAAAAGGAGAGATTTATGGCAGAGCTACTTGCCCCTGTTGGAGATTTTGATACACTTAAAGCTGCAGTTCAATATGGTGCTGATAGAGTTTATCTAGGTGGAGATTCTTTTAATGCTAGACAATCAGCACAGAATTTTAGTAACGAAGGTCTTAAGGCTGCTATTGATTATGCAAAACTTCGTAATGTGAAAGTTGACTTTACTTTAAACACTTTGATCAAAGATTCAGAATTTCAAGAAGCAATCGATTTAGCTGAATATGTTTATAATCTTGGTGCTGATAGTATTATTGTTCAAGATTTAGGACTTGCTAGATATATTATTAAAAATATGCCTGATATAGCAGTTCATGCAAGTACACAAATGTCTATTCACAATCTTTTAGGAGTTCAAAAGCTTGAAGAAATGGGCTTTAAACAAGTTGTTTTATCCAGAGAGCTTCCTCTTCATGAAATTGAACATATATGTCAAAATTCAAATATAGATATTGAAGTATTTATACATGGTGCTATTTGTATTTCATATTCTGGCCAATGTTTATTTTCTAGTATTGTAGGTGCTAGATCTGCAAATCGTGGTCGTTGTGCTCAACCATGTCGTTTGCCATATCAATTATTTAAACAAGAAAATTTTAAAGATAAAGATATTACAAATCATGAAAAAAATGTTTCTAGAGATAAAGGTTATCTTTTAAGTAGCAAAGATTTATGTGGCTTAGATTACATTCCAAGTCTAATTAAAGCTGGAGTAAAAACTTTTAAAATTGAAGGAAGATTAAAACCTCCTGAATATGTTGGAACAGTTACAAGAATCTATAAAAAATATATGAATCTTGCTGAATCTGGTGAAGAATATATTGTGGATGAAAAAGATAGAAAAGATTTACTTCTTGCTTTTAATAGAGGTGGTTTTTCTACAGGTAATTTCTCTAATGAACCTAATACCGAATATGTATTTAAAGAAAAACCAAATAATATGGGAATCTATATTGGAAACATTTCTAATATATTTGCCAAAAAAGGTCTTATCACTTTAACAACTAAAGAACCTTTAAAGATTGGTGATAGTTTTTCCGTTGCTAGAGAAGACCATAAATATACTATCTCTGAAATGTTAGATAAAAATGGTAATAACTTAAAAATGGTTAAACCTAATACTTCTGTAACAATAGGAAGAGTTAAAGGAAATCTAAAACTTGGAGATAAGATATATAAATTAAGTAGTAATACTACAAGAAATGAAATAATGGAATTTGCTGAAAAAGAACATCGTAAAGTAAAACTATTAGGCGAAATAGAGATCCATAAAGGAAAACCTATAGAATTCACTATTACAAGTAGTCCTAATGAAACTTATACTTATTATTCGATGTCAACTAAAGTTGTTTCAGATGATATTCCAGAAAAGGCTACAAATACTCCTCTTCAAGAAGATAGAGTTTTAAAACAATTAAATAAAACTACTAATACCCCATTTGAGTTTGAGTCAATTGTAGTAAATATGGATGATGATATATTCTTACCAAAAATATCAACTTTAAATGAACTAAGACGTAAAGCATTAGATCAATTTACAACTTCTGCTGTTCGTAGATTTGAAAGATATGAGTATTCAAATCCCGTTCCTTCTGATGTAACAAGTCAATTAAATACAGATTTAGTTCATACAGCAGAACAATTATTGCCTAAACATGTATTAAAGCCAAAGATATTTAAAAGTAAAAAATCTAATAATAATCCTAAAATTAGTTTATTATTAAATAATCTAAGAAATGATTTCACATATACAGATTTAAAAAATATAGATTGTTTATATATTCCAGTAAAATATTTTGCCAATAAAGAATATGAAGCTTTACTTCTAAAGTTATCTAAAAAGTTTAATCTTTATATAGAGCTTCCTACTATAATTAGAGATAATTATAAGAATATTATTCTAAACAATATAGATAGATATGTTAATACCTATAATGTTAAAGGAATCATTATTACTAATGTAGCAGGCTTTTCATTTGCTGAAAAATATAAGGGACAATTAGAAATTGTAGCAAGATATACATTAAATACCTATAACACATCTACTATTAATGAATTAAAAGATGCAGGTATTACAAGAGTTGCTCTATCTCCAGAATTAGATGAGCAAAGTTTAGCTGAACTAGATAACCTTTCTATCCTTCCTACCGAATTTTTATTCTATGGAAGGTTGCCTCTTATGAACATAGGATATTGTTTGCTAGGTCAATCAAATAAATGTTATCCAGAATGCAGTGCTCAATGTAGAAATACTCAAAATAGGTATTTTTTAAGAGATCGTTTAAATTACGATTTTCCATTATATCCTGACCATCTACAATGTGTAACAACTATATATAATAGTAAAATTACTTCTATAGCATCAGAAGACTTTAAACCAGATTACAAATTAATAAGTGTGTTAGATGAACCTATTGAACAAATCAATTACATAATTGACCGTGTTATTGATAATAGTCCTATAGAAGGAAATGAATTTACTACAGGTAACTTTAATAAGTATGTATAAACATATTAAAGTTAATTAAGAGAAAATATATAAGAAAAAAAGAAGATAGTTTAAATACTATCTTCTTTTTATATCTCATAAAAATTATTTTGTTTTCTTTTCTTCAACAGGATATACACTAATCTTTTTCTTGTCTCTACCAAGTCTTTCAACTTTCATAGTTCCAGTGATCTTAGCATATAAAGTATCATCGCTTCCTATTCCTACATTAAGGCCAGGATGCATTTTAGTTCCTCTTTGTCTGAAAAGAATGTTACCAGCTTGAACTAATTGTCCATCTGCTCTTTTAATTCCAAGTCTCTTAGACTCTGAATCTCTACCATTATCAGTAGAACCTTGTCCTTTATGATGAGCCATGTCTTTTCACCTTTCCTTTCTAAAATTTACTAAACTTAGGCTTTAATAGATTTAATCTCAACTCGTGTATATGGTTGTCTATGTCCTTGAGTTCTTCTATAGTTCTTTTTAGCCTTATACTTATAAACTATTATTTTAGGTCCTTTTCCTTGTTTAGAAACAGTACCTTCTACAGCTGCGCCTTTAACATAAGGATCACCAACTGAAATTTTCTTATCATCAGATATTAAAAGAACTTTATCAAACTTAACTGATTCTCCTTCTTTAACATCTAATTTTTCAAAATAAACTTGGTCACCCTCTTGAACTTTGTATTGTTTTCCGCAACTTTCTATAATTGCATACATGAGGACTACCTCCTTCTTCTCATACTCGCTAAGCATAAATGCTAGGTATCTAATTAAATAGAATTTTACAAACCCGACTTAGGCGGTTTACAGTGATTAATTATATAATAAATTGCTATTAAATGTCAATAGATTTATTAAACTTATCTCTTAAATATAGTATTGTTGCATATTCATGCTTGCAATATCCTTCATAAGGACAATCGCATTCCAAATCTTCTATCAAATCATCTCTTCCTAATTTTACTTTAACTTTATATTCTGACAAAAATTCACTACCTTGAACAAATCCAATATACTCATTGTCATTTTTCACACATGATAAAACCATATTGCTTGAGAAATAGTCTTTTCCTCTACTAATAATTTGTGGCTCAAAGTATTCATCTATGCCATCATCATCTATATAAAGATTAATTTTGGCCTTTCCTTTTACATGAACTATTTTAGGATTCTTATATTTAGTTAAATCTTCATCAATATTTAATAAATGATTTAGTTTTATTCTATAATCTTTAATTACTTCTTTCTTTTGAAGTTCATATAAAGCATCTTGAAGTTTAACATCTAAATCTTTTACTTCTAATTTACTAACCATTAACCATTCCATAATAGTATTAATAGCAGAAATTCTAGCAGACATAGATTCACATTTAAGACCTGCTATAATAAATTCTTCACATTCAAATGGATAATATTTTAATATTTGAATTATTTGAGTTAAATTATTAGCATATTCATCATTATGATTTACTAAAGGCTTTGGATCAGAATAATGCTCTTCTAAATTTACGGATTGTTTTAATATTGAAATTGCTTGTTTTTTATATTTATTATTATGGAAGAAATATTCTAAGCAGAAATAATTAGCCATAGGATTTGCAGTAAACTCATCCATTACATCATTTTGAAGTTTAATTCTTGAATCAAAGTTTAATACTTCAACAGCTAATTTAAAATCTTCTCTAAATCCTGAATGAATAGCATCTTTTAAAATAATAAATGTTTTTCTATTTTCAAAAATATCAATAATGGATTTTTTTATCAAAAGATCTTCCATAGAATTTCTTTTTAATAAATATTCATAAATCTTAATTGGAATATTATAAAAATACATTAAATTTGCCATACGTTCAAACAAATCTAGATATCTGTCAAAAATAAAATTGTAATTAGGATAATATGATATGCCTTTTAATACATCTTCATCTAAAAGGCCTTCCATTATCTCATTTAATCCAATAAACTCTTCAACTGAAAATTTCTTTCTCATTAAAATTGTTGGTAAATCAATAGTTTTAGCAACATATAATGCTAAATAAGAATTTGAGATATCATTATAGCATCCTTCTGTTAATAGCCATTCTTTTATTACTTCGTTTTCTGGCTTTATATTAGATACTAAATAAATTTTTCCCCATCCAGTTGTTCTTTTTGCTAATCTAAATAATATTTCATTTGCTCCATCTAATTTCTTTAATACAAATGTACAAAATAAAGTAAATTCATCACATATAGCAAACTTTTGAATTACTTCTTTTATTTTTTCATCATCTTCAATATTTATTAATGAAAAAAGAGAAATTGCTATCTTTACTGCTTCAATGTTTTTTCCTAAAATCATAGTATTTGCAGCAAATTTATATAATGCATTAACATCAATTTTTTCTCTATTATCATCTATATATTTTAATACTATATCTATATTATTTAATGCTTTTTCAATTTTGTTTCTATTAAAATATGCCTCTAATTTTTGAGCTTTTAAAGATACATTATCCATATTTAAATCTTTAAATAAGCTTTTTAAAAATCTAGTACTCTTACTACTTGAATCAATTTTAGTATGGAAATAAGAAAGACCATCTAATGCTCCTAATGCAAGGTCTTTCTCTTCATCGTTAGCCAAATAATCATCTAAATTAAAATCTTTAGAAAGTGTGCCATTCTTTTTTATATGATTATCAATATATTCAAAAATACTTTCTTCATTTTGAATTCCTTCTATGACTGTCATCTAATTTCCTTCTTTATCAAAATATTTACTTGCCTTTTCTAATTCTTCAAATCCATGTTGTCTTTGAGCCTCATATGATACTATTGCTACTGAATTAGATTGATTTAAACATCTAAGTCCTTCTCTCATTGGTATTCTAATACTTTTATCTGGGTATTTTTGTAATAAGTCCTCAGGTAATCCTTTTGTTTCTTTTCCAAATAGTAAAAAGATTTTATCCATATCTTTATAATTAACTTCAGAATAGACATTTTTTGCTTTTTTAGATGTAAAAAACATATTATTTTCTTCAGGTGGATATTTAGCTAAAAACTCATCTAGAGAATCATGATACTCTATATTCATTTTATCCCAATAATCTAGTCCTGCTCTTTTTAAATATTTATCACTTATATCAAATCCTAAAGGATATACCAAATGTAAATTAGCTCCAATTGCTGCACAAGTTCTTACAACATTTCCAGTATTTTGTGGTATTTCTGGCTCAACCATTACTATATTTAATTCCATAATAATCTATTATACTCTTCCTTAATTCAATCAAATAAAATACGTATTATTTAATATATCACAAAACTTGACTCTAAACAATAGATTTACATAAAGTTTTAATATGTATAAAAAAAGTAGGCCTAAGCCTACTTAATAAATTTAATATATTATTGATTCATATTTGTTGGACCATTTGGATTGTTAAATGGTTGTTGTGGTTGTGTTGGGTTAACTGGTCCGTTTGGATTCATATTAGGATTTGGTTGAGCATTCATGTTAGGATTAACATTCATGTTTGGATTTGGTTGTCCATTCATATTAGGATCAACTGCTCCTCCATTAGCTTCAACTGGTTCAAAATCTACGCCTTTAGCAATAATTTTACCAAATATAGCATTTGCCATTTTTCCGAATAATGGAATTTCTGTAGAACTAACTGTGTCATATTGGCAAGCTTTGATAATATTCATTATTATAAATACTACACATCCAATATGAACTACTATTCCAACTGGAATTGTAATTAATCCAACATAAGGAATAAGTTTTAATATTGTAGATACTATAATCCATCCTATTTGAACAATTGCTATACAGATTGCTTGAGAATAAATTGTCATAGATTTTTTTGTATTATCTTTAAATGCTAACATAAAAATTAAAGATACAACCCAACCAAAAATACTTCCTAAAATACTTCTAATTTTATTTGTCATTTTTAATCTCCTTTTAATTAACTTTGAAACTATTATAATTAACTTGTTTCCTTATTTCAACACTTATTTTAAATATTTATAGATTTTTGTAAAATTTTAATATTAATGTAAAAATTCTTTATATACATACTCTACATTCATACATTTTAATAAACTAAAGTAACTAATTTTAAATTTAATTACATCCCCTACTTTATAATCTTTATCACATTTAGTAATATCACATATAGAATAGTCACTACTTCCTCCTAATACCTCTATTTTGGTATCTAAAGGTCTTAATTCATCAATATTTACATCTTCCTTTCCAATTGCAATTAAAGCTTTTTTTCTAATAGGATTTTTTACATATGAAATATTATCTAAATTCTTTCCAACTGGATGTAAATGTTTCTCCTGTACTTCAACAATTTGAGCTTCTAGTATAAAGCCTTCTTGAGAGAATTCTTCAAGCTCACATTTTTCATAAGGTACACTAGGATCTGTGCCAACCCATAAACATTCTCCAAGTCTTATATTATTAATTTCTTTGTCTGTTTGTCCATTAAAAATCATTCTAATACCACTTGAATTTGGTAAAGTTTTTACTTTTAATTCAAATCCAAAGTCTTTTTCTACTTTTCTACATAGATCAATAAATTCTTTGTAATTCTTTTTAGTAGGTACTGCTCCACCATAATCAGCAAGATTAGCGGCTAGTCCATAAATTTCAATATTTTCAAGTTTCTTTGTTTCTTCAATAAGTTCATAAAGAGCTTTTTCGTTAATGCCTTCTCTTATATCTCCTAATTCGTATGTAAGTATAACTTTTTGTTTTTTCTTTGCTTTAAATGCTTCTAAATCAATCCATTTAAGTGTATCTAGTTCACACACAAAGGTTGCATCAACATATTTTATAAGATCTTTAATCTCATTTTTCATTGGCTCACGTATTAGCCATTTTTCAACTTTGATATCCTGATATTTTTTTAAATTAGATATATGAGAATCAGCAAATGATTTTAAATTAATATTTTGATTTTGACATTCATCATATACTGCTTTAACTAGCTCATATTCACCTGCAACTACTTTAGTTACTAAAGTAAGTGTTTGTCCTTCTTTTAAATACTTCTTAACAGTTTTAATATTAGAAGCTATTTTTTTAGGATTAATAACAAGTCTAGGATAAATATTATCAGGGTTATTTTCAAAATGATTTATCATTAGAAATTATATTCCTTTCTCAATCAATTCTTTATTAGTTATAAATTTTCTGATTGCTCCTAAAGCTTTTTTCTCCATTTCGAAGTCAAGCTTAGATAATTCTTGATTATTAAATGTTATTTCTTTTCCATTCATTACAGTTTGAATTAAATATAAAGCAAACCATGGATTCTTAACAAGAAGTGGTCCTAAAGCATTTGTAAAGAAAACATTTTTCACTCTTGCTCCCTCAAGTCCATCAGGAGTCTTAGTATTATTTCCTCTACCATATTCAAGTTTTGCTAATGCCTGATCTTTATCATTTAGAGAAAAGTCTATAATTGATATCTCAGAGCCAACTATTTGCATTTCTTCACCTTGTTCAGGTTTGAAATAATAAAACATATCATTACCATATATTTTATCTTTTTCAAAGCTTTCCATATCAAATATTCCAAGGCAATCAAGTGTTTCATCATTCTCTAATAGATGTAATGTATTTCCAAATGCAGCTCCACTGGTTCCAATAATTAAGATAATGCCATTTGATTCAATATACTTGTCTAAGTCTTTTCTTTGTCTTTGTAAGTTTTCAACTATTGGTTTAATAGTTTTTACTTCTCCTGGATTAATCATTAATATGTCTGTTTTTTCAAAATCAATATCATCTTCAAATGCATCAACACGATTAATGTTTACTTTTAAATCTAGCGCTTCGCCTATTCTCTTAAGAGCTAGTACATTTCCTCTATCTCCATGAAGACTTAGTATATCAGGATACAACCAGGTAATGTTTAATTCTTTATTTGCTTTCATTTCTAACCTTCTCCTTTCCTGACTTATATGTTTCATTAGCTGCTAGTAGCCTTCTGTATTCTCTATATTCTAATTCATCTTGGAAGTTCATAAACTCATGAAGCCAAGTGATTAAATATATATTGTCATTTTCGTATGATGTAACTTTATTAAATATTGTTCCTGGATCTGATGAATCTAATACATCAATTTTGCTCTCATCTACTCCAGCATATTTTAATCTTAATGCTGTATCATATGCTACACCATCTCCAAATACAAGATATCTTTCAACATTACTTTGTTCTACATTTTCAACATCACAATCAAAGTTATAGAAAGTATTTGAGTAATTAGGAATTATATCTTCAACTTTCAATAGTCCTATCATAACTATTTTAGAAGTTTTATCTTCTGCTACATCATTATAGGCACTTTGTAATGTCTCAGGATTTTCTTGCTTAATTCTTACATATTTTAAGATTTTATCTCCAACTTCTAAGTCTTCAGCTCTACCACCTTCAAGTTTAAATAAATCTAATGAATGTTGAATTTCAAATGGAGTAATTCCAAATTCTTGTAATATTGCAATTGCTAAAAGATAGTCATATAAAAAGAAGCTTTTTAAAAGATTAATTCTATATGGGGAATCATTAAGCATTATTCTTCCACGTTGGAAATCTATACTTTGAATCAAATAATTTGGTTTATCTTCTGATTTAAAGTCACAATTTGAACATTTAAATTTACCTACATTATCTATGTTGTAATAATCAAATAGTAATTTATGATTACATTTAGGACAAGGCATGGTAACATTTAATGTTTTATCAAACATATCTTCTTTTATAAAAGATTTGTCGTTTTTGTTTATTCCATAATAAACTGTTTTACCAGCATACTCTTCAAGAGATTTTGCTCTTGGTTCATCATTATTTACAAATATAGTAACATCTTTACTAATAATTTGTTTTATTTTCTTATAAATAAAGTCTGGCTCACCATTTCTTTGAACTTGGTCTTTTTGAATATTTGTTATAGCTATATTCTTAGTAGGAATTGCTTCATATATAGATTTAATGTATCTTTCATCTGTTTCAAAAACACAATATTCTGATTTAATCTTTCCACCCATTGTAGAATCTTTAATTAAAGCAGTTGCAATACCAGTAATTAAATTTGCGCCAGCTAAATTTGTACAAACTTTATGTCCACTCTTTTCTAAGCCATTTATAACCATATTATTAGTTGTAGACTTACCATTTGTTCCTGTAATAAATACCATCTTTTCATAATTTAGATTTTTAAAGTTTTTAATGAAATCTTTAGAAATCTTGAAAGCTATCTTTCCTGGTAGATTGGTACCTCTTTCTTTGTCAATTTTATCAATTATTTTATATAATAATTTTCCTATCCATAGTGCTAGTATAAATCTTAATTTACGCATAACTATTCTCCTTCACAGTCGCAATTATATAACATATCTAGGCCTTTTTCAATTGTATTGAACAAAAATAAAAAATATGTTATACTCTGCCTTAGGTTTTTAGGAGGTTATAATGTTAGACAAACAAAAGATTGATATTATAGGTGCATGTTGCGACCTTGGAGTTCACGTAAATGGTACAAACTTAGCTCCAGAAATACTAGAAAAAGAAATTGATTCAAAATTATATAATGAAATTTATAATGTATTTACACAAGAAGGTATTGTTAAAGAATTAGATAAAGATAATAAACATAAAAATCTAGCTCCATTAAATGAATTTAATGCAAGACTTTATAAAAAAGTTAAAGAAGTTGTAGATAGTGGCAATTTTCCTTTTACAATTGGAGGAGATCATGCTATTGCAATGGCTTCAGATCTAGCTGTTATATCTAAATATAAAAATTTAGGAATTATCTGGTTTGATGCACATGGTGATTATCATACATTTAAAACTACAATGTCTGGAAATATTCATGGTCTTCCCTTTGCTGCTGTTACTGGATATGAAAAAACATTAATAACTGATTTTCATGGTGATGGTCCTAGATTTAATCCAAAGAATGCTGTTGTTCTTGGTGGAAGAGATATTGATTTACCAGATGAATTAAATAATCTAAAAGATGCTGGTGTTACAATATTTACTACACAAGATATAAAAGAACAAGGATGTGAAACTATTTATAAAAAGGCATTTGAAATTGCTTCAAAAGGAACTAATGGAGTTCATGTAAGCTATGATCTAGATGTAATTGATCCTAGAATAGCTCCTGGAGTTTCTATTCCTGCAATTGATGGAATCAATTTAGATGAAGCTTATAGTTTTGCAAAATTTATGGTACAGAATAAAGAATTATTATCTTCAATTGATTTTGTTGAATACAACCCACTTCGTGATAAAGATAATGTTACATTAGATATTTGTAAAAATATATTAAAAATACTATTTGAAGGTTTAAATAAATAAAAAATAAGGAATACTAGTTAATCTAGTATTCCTCTTTTTATTATTTTTCCACCATATCTTTTAGATAGATTGTCTAATGTTTGATCTAATCTATCTTGTTTTATATTCTCATTTCCTGATAAAAGTGATATTTGAACTCCTTCTGATAGTTCAACTAATTTATCTACTTTAACTCCTATTTGTCTAATAGGTTCTCCTGTAAACATCTCTTCAGCTAACTTTTTAGCTTGTTCTAATATTATTTTAGTACTAGATGTTGGTTCTCCCAATTTCTTTTGATGTGAATAATCTCTAAAATCCTTTGTTCTTAAATCTACGCAAACAACACTAGCTTTCATTTTTTCTTTTCTAAGTTTATATGTAACATCATTTGTAAGCTTGCATATAATTCTATATATTTGTTCTATAGTATTTGCATCTTTCGCTAAAGTTTCTTCTTGGCTAATGCTTTTAGGTCTCATCCTTGTAGTTTCTACTTCTGAGTTCTCTATCCCATTTGCATATTCATACATTTGATTTCCATATTTGCCAAAAACTTTAATTAAAACATTAGGATTAAATGTTGCTAAATCTTCAATAGTTTTTATTCCTATCTTGTTAAGCTTAGCAGATGTCTGTTTTCCAACAAATAATAATTCATTTACTGAAAGAGGCCATAGTTTTTCTTTCATTTCTTTTTCATCTAAAACAGTATGAATTTTATCTGGCTTTTCCAAATCAGAAGCCATTTTAGCAAGTAACTTATTATGTGCTATTCCGATATTTACTGTATAACCCCAATTTTTCTTAACCATATTTGAAATTTCTTCTGCTTTATTTATATAAACTTGTTTTAATTCATTTTGAAGAATTTCGCCTTTAAAGTCTTTAGATAAATCTTCTTCAATAGATTTAAAACAATTTGTCATATCCAAAAAGCTTTCATCTATAGAAAATCTTTGAACTTTAGAAGTATATGATAAAAATAAATTATATAGTTTATTAGAAAAATCTTTATATGTTGCAAAATCGCTAGGAAATACCTCAAGCCATGGGCAAAGAGTCTTAGCTTGATAAATAGGCATAGCAGTTTTTATTCCAAATTTCTTTGCTATTGGGCTTTTAGCCAAAACTATGCCATGTCGACTAGCCTCATCTCCTCCAATAATGGAAGGTATAGTCCTTATATCAACTTTCTTACCATCTTGAAGCATTTTTACAGCCGTCCATGAAAGAAAAGCATTATTAACATCAATATGAAAGATTACTCTATTCAAATTAGTTCTCCTAAGAATTCATATTTATACATTATTCTATGATTCTAATGTCCTATAATTCTACTATTTTTTCCCAAGGAAGACCTTCTTTTCCAAAATGGCCATAATTTGTTGTTTGTTTATATATAGGTCTTTGTAAATCTAAATAATTAATAATTCCTCTTGGTGTTAAATCAAATTTATTAAGAATCTTTTTAATAATTTCATCTTCAGGTATCTTATTAGTATTAAAGGTATCACAAAGAATAGAAACAGGTTTAGCAACTCCAATGGCATATGATAATTGTATTTCGCATTTATCAGCATAACCATTTGCTACAACATTTTTTGCTATATGTCTTGCCATATAAGAAGCAGATCTATCAACTTTAGTTGGGTCTTTTCCTGAAAAAGCTCCTCCTCCATGACGTGCATATCCACCATATGTATCAACAATTATTTTTCTACCAGTAAGTCCACTATCTCCTAGAGGGCCTCCTATTACAAATCTTCCAGTAGGATTAATATAATAATGAGTATCTTCATCTAATAATTCATTTGGAATTACTTTTAAAATAACTTCTTCTTTTAAATCTTTTCTTACTTGCTCTAATTCTATATCGCTATTATGTTGTGCAGAAAGAACTATTGTATCTACTCTAAAAGGTTTTCCATCTTTATATTCTATTGTAACTTGTCCTTTTCCATCAGGTCTTAAATATGGAATTGTTCCATCTTTTCTAACATCAGTAAGTCTTTTAGTTAATCTATGAGCAAAATTAATTGGCATTGGCATATAATTATCAGTTTCAGTACAAGCAAATCCAAACATCATTCCTTGATCTCCTGCACCTTCTGATACAATTGAAGATCCTTCTTTTTCTTCTAATGATTTATCTACTCCAATTGCAATATCTGGAGATTGTGAAGAAACATTTACAATAATTGTGCAAGTCTTATAATCAATGTCTATATCTGCTCTATCATATCCTATTTCTTTAATAGTATCTCTAGCTATTTGTTCTATATCAATATCTTTTGCTGTAGATCTAATTTCTCCTGTAATGAATACATAGCTTTTTCCAGCCACAACTTCTGCGCCAACTCTAGAATTTGGATCTTTTGCTAAAAAGGCATCTAATATATTATCTGATATAGCATCACAAAGTTTATCTGGATGCCCTTCGGTAACACTTTCTGAGGTAAACAATTTTTTCATAAATTTCCTTCTTTCTCTATCTCATTCTTTTTTATTCTTTTTATTTCTTAATCTTTTATTACTGTTTATAATTATTATTTTTTCTATTATTCTTTTATTTATTTCTTATTTTTATATATCCTTTAATATAATAAAACTAGCCTCTGCTATAAAGCAAAGGCTAAATTAAAAGTTTATGATTTAGCCAACATTATTCTGTTGCAAGAAGAGTTTCACTGTTAGCTTTTACATTTAAAGTAATTGTTGATGGTGTAATATTTGTATTTAATGCTGCTTGATCTACTTTTATATTTATTTCCGTTTCACTAAATGTGATTGTACCAACAAAAGTTGTATCAGGAGAAGCAAATGTTACTGTTCCATTATTGTTTGCTAGTTCTACTTTTCTTAAAGTAGTTACTCTTGAAGAAAAATCTCCTGAATAACTATTGCGATTAGCGAAATCCATATACCATTTGTCTTCTTCTTTATATATCTTAATTTCTGTTTTTATAGTTGTGGTTCTTGCAAAATAACAAGCGAAAATTCCTTCATAAGATGATAAATTTAAATTTCCATTGCCATCTACAATTCCTGTTGGTTCTGTAACTCCATTTTGTTCTACATTGTTTTCTACTACATTATTAGCATCAGCAACATTGTTTTCTATAGAATTAGTTTCTACATTGTTAGCATTAGGATTTTCTGGAGCTGGTGGTTGTTGCTCATTAGATTTATTTATAGTTAGTAATCTTCTTAACGCTCCATTATTTGGAATAACATAGTTTGAGTCAATTACTAAATTACCTTTTGAATCTATAAAATAATTTAATTCATTAGCATTTTTTCTATTAGCATAATCTTTATTAGTTTCATCCTTACTAACAGCTAATGATTCTTCATTAAATAAACTGCCATATACTTTATAGAATGAACTATTTTCAATCTCATATTTTGTAGTTAAATCTATAGTATTGTCATTAAATCCAGCTAATTTATATACTTCACCATAATCTAATATTTTATTATTAACTAAATCATAATTAAATGCTAAATATGTATTTTGTGAAACACTATTTCCACCTTCTGTCTTTTCTACAACAATAGATATTACATTTTTATTCATATAGTATTTATAATCAACTTTAATAAATGTATTCTTTGTTGAAGCATTTTCGTTATATTTAGTTACAGCTTCATCATAAAAAGCATGAATTTTATTGTTTGCATCTGTAGCTGCTGTTGACTCTATATTAATATAAGGAACAACTATTTTGTTTACATCATAATAATCATTTCCAATAAAATAGCCTTCAGCTGGATTTTGTGGTAAGTATGGACTATCATAAACATAGAATAAATCATTGTTTAACTTTTTAGCTGTAATATTATTTGAACCTGTTTCATTTGTATTTGTATCTACTATCTCATTATTATTTGGATTTCCATTGTTTAATTTAGGTAATACAAAAAAGACAACAGCTGCTGCAATCAAAGCTACTAAAACTAATACTAGAACAACAACTATTATTGCTTTATTACCTTTCTTTGGTTTTTGGTTTTTTTGATTTTCATCTCCATAATTCATATGAAGTGTATTATTATCATAATTTGCACTCATTAAATTACTCCTCTACATTTTATTACCTAATATTATATTTTAAGATGCTTGTAAAATCAAGAGTTTATGCACTTTTCATTAAAAATAAGGAATAAAAATTATTCCTTATTTTTAAAATTGTATAAAACTATATAAAAAAATTGTTTATTTCATAAAATCATGTATTAATATATTAATTGCTAAAATATATTAATTGTTAAAAAGTACTACTTCATTTTTTTCTTTACTTTTCTTAACATCTATTATTCTTTGGTTAGAAGATCCTCTAAAAGCTAAATTAGGATTTCTAAGTTCCTCTTTAAATTGTCCATCGACTATTACATCTATATAATCTAAAGCCTTTTTATCTTTTAAGTAATTTTCATATGTAAATCCTGACCATACCCAAACATTTTTATTTGGATACTTTTCTTTAAATGCTTTAGCAAGAGATTCTGTTCCTTTAATATTTCTAGGATGCATGGGTTCCCCACCTAAAATTGAAAGTCCAACTATATTGCTGCTCTCACTAATTTCCAATATTTTATTTATAGTATCCTCAGTGAATTCTTTTCCTCCATTAAAATCATGTGTTTCTGGATTAAAACAATTTTTGCATTTAAATTCACACCCTTGCATAAATATTGAAACTCTAATGCCAGGACCATTTGCTATATCCATTTTTCTAATAGTATTATATCTCATAATATGCCTCTAACAACTTACACTCTGTTTAACCTTTTTTCTAACATATTTTTTCTTTGGCTTAACTACTTCTTTTGAATTATCCTCTGTTTCTTCATCTAGAACACAATTGTCAATATGTAATACTCTTTCTTTAATTTCTTGAGTTCGTCCATTATTCCAGAAATTGTCTCCAATATAACCACATGTTCTTCTTACTACATTTAAAGTATCATGATCTCTATTTCCGCAATTTGGACAATACCATTCCATGTTATCATCTACTAAAATCTCTCCAGTATAGCCACATTTTTGGCAATAATCAAATTTAGTATTAAGTTCAGCATACATAATATTATCATAGATAAATGATATTAATTGTAATACTACATCTAGATTGTTTTGTAAGTTTGGTGTTTCAACATAACTAATTGCTCCACCAGGACTTAATCTTTGGAACTCACTCTCAATTGATAATTTAGAAAATGCATCAATCTTTTCAGTAACAGGAATATGATATGAATTAGTTACATAGTTTTTATCTGTTATTCCTTTTATAGTTCCAAATCTTTCTCTTAGAGCTTTAGCAAATTTATAAGTTGTAGATTCTATTGGTGTTCCATAAACTGAATAATCAATATCTTCAGCAGCTTTCCATTCACTACATTTATCATTAAGTTTTTGCATTACTTGAATAGCAAATTCTTTTCCAACTCCATGATCAGTATGAGAATTACCAGTCATATATTTAACGCATTCGTAAAGTCCAGCATATCCTAATGATATTGTAGAATAACCACCATGAAGTAATTTTTCAAGGCTCTCTCCTGGTTTTAATCTAGCCATTGCACCATGTTGCCATAGTATAGGAGCAACATCACTAGTTACATGTGCTAATCTATTAGTTCTAGTTTGAAGAGCTCTATGGCATAATTCAAGTCTTTCTTCCATTATGTCCCAGAACTTATCAATATCTTTTTCTGATGAAAGTGCAACATCAACTAAATTTATTGTTACAACCCCTTGATTAAATCTTCCATAATATTTGCCTTGGCCTTCAACATAGTTTTTAGCATTAGCAACATTTCCTTTTATTCTGTCAGGAGTTAAGAAAGATCTACATCCCATACATGGGTAGCAATCCCCCTCACCATATTGATTTATCTTATATTCTAACATCTTTTTCTCAGATATATAATCTGGAACCATTCTCTTTGCAGTACATTCTGCAGCAAGTTTAGTTAGGTACCAATATTTACTGTCTTCATGAATATTATCTTCTTCTAAAACATATAATAGTTTTGGGAATGATGGAGTAATATAAACACCCTTTTCATTCTTAAATCCTAATATTCTTTGATGTAAGAATTCTTCAATAATCATTGCAAGTTCATCTTTATATTCATCTGTTTCGCCTAAATACATGTTTACACTTAAGAATGGTATTTGGCCATTTGTATTAGTCATTGAATTTACTTGATAGTTAAAAGTTTGAACTCCATCTGCAATTTCTTTTTTAATATCTATATCAGCTAATTCTTTAGACTTATCTTCATCTAAACCATGACTCTTATATTTTTTCAAATATCTTTCATAGCTTGATCTTACAAAAGGAGCTAAATGTGTTAGTGAAATTGTTGCTCCTCCATAAGTATGAGAGGTTACTGCTAAAATAATTTGTGTAGCTATTGTACATGCGGTTAAGAAAGTATGAGGCTTTTCTATCATAACCTTATTCATAACAGTACCATTTTGAAGCATATCATCTAAATTTATTAATTCACAATTTGTTAATGCATTTTGTGCAAAATAATCTGCATCATGAAAGTGTATTAATCCTTTATCATGAGCATCTACTATATCTTCAGCAAGCAAAAATCTTCTGGTTATATCAGTACTTGTAATTCCTGCTAAGTAATCTCTTTGAGTTGTTACAATTCTTTCATTTTTATGAGAACATTCTTTATTCCAATAGTCACTTTCTCCGTTAATCAATTCTTTAATGCTTTGGTCAGTTGTATTAGCTTTACGAACTAAAGCTCTTTTATATCTATAAGTTATATAGGCTCTTGCTAGATTATATTTGCCAAATTCCATAAGTTTTTGTTCAATAATGTCTTGTATATCCTCTACAAGAATTCTTTTCTTTTTTAAATTCTTGATATATCTAACAATTTTATTAATCTCTTCTTCTGATGCACCTTCATTTTCTTCAACATCTCCATTTGCCTTTTGTACGGCATTGATGATTCTAGTGTCATCAAAATCAACTATTTGACCATCTCTTTTTACAACTTTCATAAAATGCCTCTTTCTGATTAACTTATTATTTTTTGCTTTTTTAAAAAAATCGTTTTTTCGTTTTTTCTGTTTTTTCTCATTTATTCATTATTTTAGGTTCAAGAATTAATAATGTCAAACACAACCAATTATGTTATCAATGTCTTAAAAGCTGTAGCCAGCTTAATATAGAGAGTTATATTACTTTTATTAGTGTTCGCTTTTGACTGTTGATAATTATCTCAAATAGCCTACAAAAAGTACATTTTTTGATATTTCGTTTTTTAGTTTTTAACATATATGTTACATTTTAAAAATAGTTTTTATAAAAGTGTATTATTTCATTTGTCAAGAAAGTGTAAAAGAAAATTTATAATAATTGTTCTTTCAATTGTGTATCATGGATTAGCAGCAAAAAAAGATGTAAATAAAATTTACATCTTTTTTAATCTTTTTAGTGTTTTTAAAAAAATCATTTTTTATAAAGCATATAAAATATAGTTAATCTTTTTATCAATTGTATCTTTATAATAATAAAGGTTATCTTCACTAATACCAAAAATATCAAATCTTACTTTATTTCCTATATCTTTTCTCATATAGTCTTTCATAGATAAGTCAAAGCCTTTAATATTTGGATTAGCTGCAAAAAATGGAACCACTAGTTCTGATTGAAGAGTTTTAACCATATTAGTTTTCATTATATATTCTTGTATTAAATAATTTGAGTAATCTGGAACTGCAATATAAAAGCCAACTAATTGATTTTGATTATTATAGAATAATTTACTATATTTATAACTCATTATCTCTTTTAATTTAGGATTTAATTCATAAAACTCTTTTTCATTTATTCTTTTATAGAATGGATCATTTACTGGTACATTTAATAATAGTTTTAAAGCTTGACTAATTTGATTCTCATAAGTCTTTTCTTCAAAATTTACTATTTTTAGTCCTTGGGATACATATGTTTCCATAGGAACTGTTTTACCCTGATATTTATCTTCTTTAATAGTTTTATTATAAGTATATGTTGAGTATTTCTTTATAGGTTGGAAACCAGCATTTATAAACATTTGTTGATAATAAGGCATATTATAAGGCTCTGAATAAACGGGCTTGCCAAAATCCTCAATTTTCATACCTTTGCTTATCCACCATGAACAGTTATAAGGTCCTACTAGTCTATTGCATAATTTGTTATTTGCATATTGTTTTAATTGTTTTAAGAACAATGCCCCTACACTAGTATTATTTATACAATCAAAATATCCAACATATGCATTTGGGTCATTATGATAAAAAGTAAGCATAGCCCTTGCTAGTGGCTCTCTATTTTTATTTAATGCTAAAAAGAAATGAACTTCAAAATCATGATTTAAACTATGTCTTCCTTCAATAATTGCTTTTTCAGTTTCATAATCTTGAAAATACTCTTTATCAGAATATAAGTTCTTTGGAAAATCTAAAAACATATTCTTAGACTCTTCCTCAAATACATAAAATTCTTCAATTATTACGTTTTCTTCTGCTTCGCTCACTTAAAATATCCTCTTCTTCCTTTAAGTATATGTTTTTATTTCATGTTTTTTGCTATCCATTTAGTAATATCTTCTTCTCTAGCAAACCCAACCATACGATCTTTTTCATGTCCATTTTCGAAAAATATCATAGTTGGCACACCTGTAATATCAAAGCTTGCAGCTAGATCATTGTTTTCATCTATATCAATATTGTAAAACTTAACATCCTCAGCAAAATTATCACTTACTTTACTTAGAACTGGGGCTAACATTTGACAAGGTCCGCACCATGTAGCGCTAAAATCTACTACACATTTACTTCTTTGAGCTAGTTTATTAAACTCATCTCCATTTACTTTTATAACCATATGAAACTCCTTCCAAACTTTTTTGATTATAGCATTACAATTTTTATTCAGCAAGATATTCTACTGCAGATAATGCAGCAATATTTCCTTCACCCGCTGCTTTAATTGCTTGATACGGTTTTCCTACAATATCACCACAAGCAAATAATCCTTTAATATTTGTAGCCATATTTCTATCTACTATTACTCTATCTTCTTCTGTAGCAAGACCTGGAACCAAAGTTTTTGGACTTATAGCATCCCTTAGAATAAAGATTCCATCAACATCATATTCAGCTTGATTTGTGACTAATTTTGATACTTTTATGTTTCCTATAATTTTAACAGGTGCTTCTCTTTTTATTATTATTTTTGAATCTAATTTTCCTATATCTTTGTATAACGGAATATAAATAATATCACTTGCTAGTTCAGCTAAAAAATTAACTTCTTTTTCTTCTTTTGAACTAGTTGCTATTACTGCTATTTTTTTATTTTTATATAAATTGCCATCACAAGTAGCACAATAGCTAACTCCTCTTCCTAAGAATTGTTCTTCGTTTTCATAAGGTTTTCCAAAACTTACTCCTGTTGCTAGTATAACAGTTTTGGCATTATACATGTTTTTTTCAGCTTGAATTGTAAAGCTATCTCCCATATCATATATATTCATAACTTTTTCATTAGTAATCTCTATTCCTAATGATTTTATATGATCTAGGAAAGATTTATTTAAGTCACTTCCTGAAATGTGTGATAATCCTAAATAGTTTTCAAAAACATGCCCTTTATCTATTTTTTCGCTTAAATTATCACTTCCGAGTAATAATATATTCTTATTTCTTATTTTTGCAGTAATTGCAGCTTCTAAACCTCCTGGTCCAGTTCCTACAATCGCAATATCATATTCCATATTAATTCCTTTTTATACAAATCCTATCTTGTGATGATAAACATCATCATTTGATAATAGTTTTTCATTATTAATATCAATTCTAGATATTTCATAAAGATTGCTTTCATCAACTGTATCTTCATTATTTTTAGCATGTTCAATAATAATCTTTTGAAATAAGTTATGAATATATCTAGCATTTCCAAAGTTCTCTATTCTCATAGCACTATTTACAATATCTTTTACACTAGAAAGAGCATCTTCTGTAATAGTCATATTATTTTGTTCAACTAGCTTAATAAATATTTCCATCAATTCTTCAATGCTATAGTCTTTGAACTCCATCTTGTAGCCAACTCTTGAAAGCATTCCAGGATTCCTTTTAATGAAGTTTTCCATTTCATTTTTATATCCAGCAAATATAATAACTAGTCTATCTCTATAATCTTCCATAGCTTTTATAATAGTAGCTAAAGATTCTTCACCAAAAGAGTTTTCTCCATCATATGAAAGTAAACTATATGCTTCATCTATAAATAGTACTCCTCCTAAAGCATTTCTAATTACTCCATATGTTTTTCCTGAAGTTTGACCAACGTAGCTAGCTATTAAATCTTTTGCAGTAACTTCAGTATATTTATATTGAGGAATATATTCTAGATTATATAATATACCTGTTAGTAATCTTGCTATTGTTGTTTTTCCTGTTCCAGGATTTCCTTCGAAAATCATATTTAAGTTAAAATCTTTAATATCTATATTGGTTCTCTTATTGAATTTTAAAAGTGAAACCCAATCTTTTATTTGAGATTTTATTTTTTCTAATCCAACTAAATTGTTTAAATCTTTAAATAATTCGTCGATATCTTTAACATTTTCAGCAGCAGGAATTGCATCTAAAGATATGTTTGGGTCTCTTTTTTCATCAAATATACTATTTTGATTTAAAACAATTCTATCAATTAATCTATCACCATATTTAGAACCTTTGATGTCACTACTTTTATAATTTGAAGAAATGTATTTTTTCAATTTACTTTTTAGTTCATCATTAATTTTTCCATAATACTCAAAATTATGTACCACATAATGATATACTTGATCTTCGTCCATTTCATCAACATCTAGTATGATATTGAATTTTTGAGCTAAATTATCATTTTTATTTAATACTTTAGTTAAAGATTCCTTATTTCCATATATTACTGTACTAACATTTGTTCTACTTTCTTCTATATCTTCAGATAAAACATTTAGTACTATATCTTGATGAGTTTCTTCCATAAATAGTATGTTTGTAAAATCTTTAATTACTAGCATACCTTTTATTCTTCTTACCTTCTCATTAACTGTGGTGTTATATAGCTTCATAATATTGAATCTATCAATAGTAATATCATCAAAACTTCTTTCATACATGTCATCTCTATCAAAGTTGAAATATCCAAAATATCCTAAAAACTCAAAGATAATATTTGCAATGCTGTAGGCAATACTATAGTCCTCAGTATATATTAATATATTAAATGGTATTTTAAATACGCTTGGTTTTAAATAATAATTTAAAGCATAGTTTAATAATGAATTTATCTTTTCTTTAGTTTCATCATTTACATGTAAATCATTAATTGTTTTTTGAATATGATGAATATAATAAGTGTTTCTTACATTAAACTCTTTATACTTATTAAATGGAGATAGCATACTATCCAATTTTCCAAGTATATTTACTCTTTTTTCATCGATTAAGTATTTATAATATGCTGCTATCTTAAAGACTCTCATATTGTCATCTGGTTCATCATAAATATCTTCTACATGATTTAAATCAATCTTCAAATTTTTAACACCAGTTTTGTCTTTAAAATATTGATATAGAATATTTGAATAATACTTATCTGAGCTTTTTGATGTCACATCTAAATATGAGAAATCTGCAACGTTATTATCTCCAATAAAGTTAAAATTAACAAAGCCTGCTTCAAGCATTACCTTAACATATATTAAGTCAATGAATTTTACTTTATCGAAAAAAACTTTATTTGGTTCACTATCATACTGAATTGGTTGTTTTCCTAACAATGTATCTAGTATTTCTATAAATTCAGCATCTTTTAATTTTCTAACCTTTATTAATTGTTCTTTTTGAACAACTTCTTTTTCTTTATTCTCATTACCTGATCCTGAATCAAGCATGTTTTGTTTTACAAGATTTTCCATTCCTTGCTTAAATACCATAAAGAATTCCATCATTAAATTCTTTATGCAAGCATCCATTTTGCATTCTTGGCATACTTCTTTGTTTATTTTTTCATAATCAGTTTTAGAAGTGCTTCTTTTTACTTGAATATCGTATTCAAGGTTAGCCATATAGTTTAAAAAGCTATAATCTTCCATGCTGCACATTTTTATAATTGAAAATACTTTTTTATTATTTACTTCATTATAGCGAAATAAATGTAGAGCAAAAAACATTCTTAAAAATTCTAATTCTGCTCTACCTAAATTCTTAAATTTATCAAATTCTTTACTATTCATTATAGATTGTATATCTTTGTCCATTGTCTCTCCTATAAACTATATCTTTTAATTTTTAGTTGCTCTTTATAATGTCCTCTATATCAGGAGCTCTATTAATTGTTTTTCCAGCTTCATAAACAAAATTTGCTCCAAACCATAATCCTAGAGCTACAATTATTGTTATTATTAGCCAAACAAGCATTTTTTTATTCTTTTTGCTTTTTTCTTCATTAGATTTTTTTAAATATACTATTGAGAATATAATATATGCTAAGGATATAATTATACTAGCAGCTTTCATACTATATGCAATAATTACATTAACAGTATTATAAGAATAAGCAGGAACCATTGCAAATACTTTAGCTGAACTAAAAATTAGAATCAAACATATACCTACAGAAAATAATAATTTTTTATTAAACTTCATTTAAACATTCTTCCTTAGTTTGTTTTTTGTATAAATTATATTGGAGTGGGTACGGGGAATTGAACCCCGACTAAAAGGTCGGAAACATTTCGTTCTACCATTAAACTATACCCACATTTAATTAGTTTATCTTATCGATAAACTCTTGATTATTATTTTTGGCTTCTTCTTCAGTAATATATCCATATTCAAGCATAGAATTAATTACTTTTTGTTGTCTGCTCTTACATAAATCTTTATTTACAGTTGGAGCATATACACTAGGCGCGTTAGGAATACCAGCCATCATAGCCGCTTCATACAAATTCATATCTTTAGGATCTTTTCCTAAATATGCGCTGCAAGCTTCCTTTATTCCATAATGGTTGTCTCCAAAATAAATAATATTAATATAAAACTCTAAAATTTCATCACGTGAATAAGTATTGAATAAATCTTTTGCTATATATACTTCTGAAAGCTTTCTTCTAACTTTTGTTTTTATGTCTTTAGGACCATCTCCATTCATTAGATACATGTTTTTAGCTACTTGTTGAGTAAGAGTACTTCCACCTTCTCTTAGCTCATTCTTTTTTATATTTGAAAAAACAGCTCTACCTATGCCTAAGAAATCAACAGCACCATGCGAATAAAATCTATGATCTTCTACTGCTATAACAGCATCTAAATAGTACTTAGACACATCATCTCTTGAAACATAATCTGGGTCATCTTTAATAAATTCCACTTTTTTGTTTAAAGGGAAATCATCCATAATTCCTTGATATGCTTTGTAGCCATAGAATCCTAAAGCTGCCCCTCCTGCTCCAACAAGAATTATTAAAATCAATATTAACTTAAATACTATTTTCCAAAATTTCTTCATTTCAAATTAATATTCTTCTATTTTTATATAAATTTTTTCTATCAAACTATATTTCTTTTGAATTGTAAATTTACATACTTGATTATCATCTTTGAATGCAAATTTATTTAATGCATCTAAAACGACTTTTCCTATATTGTCTATATCCGGCTTTATAGTTGGACTAATTTCATCATCCAACATCTTTTGAACATTATTCTTTGATGTGCTTTTAGGAATTTGTTTATACGCTATTATATCTATTGAAACTCGATCCATGATTTGTTTAAAATTAGGATATTTTATACAAAAACATTCTCTAATATAGTTTTCATAGTCTTTAGTTTTGTTTGGCGTATAAACTCTTCCTTCATAAAGATTTACTCTTGGTCTTTCTTTACCAACTATTTTGCCTTCTACTTCAAGTTCATAAATCATATATTGTCCTCATTACATCTTTGTTCAATATTAGACATTAAAGATTGTGATATGTTAGTTATAATATTTGCCACATTACTTACTTTATATTGGCATAAATTATAATTGCATCCTATATCATTTAATGAATCTGTTAATTGTATAACATCATCTAGCTTTGCATTTATTTCATCTACAACTTGTTTAGTTCCCATATCACTTCTATTTGATTTGCCACTATGAATATGTCTAATGTTATTGCATTTATAATACTTTACATCTGGAAGATTGAGTTTATTATCTTTAGCTTCCATTTTAGCCGTATATTCAATCTCACTTGGAATATCATGTGTAAGCATTTTTAAATATGAATTTAATTCATCAGATTTTATATTTGCTATATCAGTTATTTCGTAGAATTTGTTGTCGTCTAATTTTCCGTTCAATTTTTCAATAGAAGTATATAAGTCTTGAATTTTTCTGCTTAATTGATTTCCTTTATTAGATATATTTGTAACAGAGTAAATAGCAGTATTTAATTTAAATTTCATTTGATTCATATAGCTCTCTAAATCATAATTAAAATTAGACTCTTCCATATTCATCTCTCCTAAAAGTTTAATCTATTGTAATTAATTCATATTCTCTTGTACCAAATCCTAAAGCTTCTGCAGCTTCTATTGTATGTATTCCATTTCTTGAGGTTACTCTTTCCATGAAATGTTCTTTTCCAGGATCATTAGATTTAAGTACTAAATCTATACAAGCTTGGTCTATTGCAATAGGATCTGTTGAAGATAGTATTCCTATATCTTTTAAGCAAGGGTCTTCAGCTTCTGCACAGCAATCACAATCTACACTCATGTTCTTCATTGTATTGATAAATAGTATTCCTGATTTTTGTTTAAAGTATTTAAAAACAGCGCTTGCAGCATCTGCCATAGACTCTAAAAATAAATTTTGTTCTGGTAAATCTCCCCAAACTTTATATTGATCATCTGTTTTACCAGCACTATGAATGTATGCTTTTCCTTTAGAAGATGCACAACCGATAGATAATTGTTTTAATGCTCCTCCAAATCCTCCCATTGGATGTCCTTTAAAATGTGATAATACCAACATTGAATCATATTTAGATGTTTTTCCACCTATAAAGTCTTTTTTTATTACTTTTCCATTAGGAATATCTAAAACTATATCATCATCATTCTCATCTAATAAGTCAAATTTGAATTCATCTAGCCATCCATGTTCTTTTAATAGCTTAAGGTGTTTTTCTGTAGTATTTCTTTCTCCAGAATAAGCTGTATTATTTTCTACTACAGTACCATTCAAGTAAGCCACCATTGGTTTCATAAAATCAGGTCTTAAATAGTTTTGATT
>OCVV012886669.1_pt1 | contig 51144 bp, 108 predicted proteins | sample 1539721 | NCBI WGS metagenome assembly OCVV01 (sample SAMN02144230, study PRJEB22623) | gut metagenome | biome: sheep rumen | host: Ovis aries | place: New Zealand
TTTCATTCCCTTTTGTAAATTTTCCATCACTCCCTATGCACTTCTTACAACTATACTTGTCCAGGATTATGTTCGCTCTACCAAACAAGTCTGCATTGTTCATTAGTCTGTTGAATCGGTCCTCTTTAACTATCTTCTCTACGCTCTCGCTTAACTTCATCTTTTCTCCCTCTCTGGTAGAGTTTTTATGGGAACTCTACCTTAAACCCTTGTAGACCTCACGAGAGTTGATGATACTCTCTTAACAGGTTCATACCTATGAGGTTATCTCAATTATTCAGAAAGGAGGAAGCCTATAGCTCCGTTCTTCATTAACCAAAGAATATGACCACTTCGGTTAATTGCCTTTTAGTCTAATTCGTGTACCCGTTTATTATATTACCTTTACCCCACTTTTTCAATGGTCTTTGGTAGGCCTTTTTGTTTTTTAGGAACTCGGGGGGCTAAACAGGCCAGATTTTGCTTTTTTTCAAAAAGGGGTAGGGCATAGCCACAGCCAAGGCATACAAGCAAGGAACAAAACAGCCACACAATACAAGCCATTTTGCAACTATCGGATAAATACGCATTTTTCCGTTAGTTATAAATCATTACAAAAAGCCTGTAAACCTTGATTTTATGGGGTTTTTAGGCGTTTTCTGTATCTTCTATAGCTTTTATTTCGTGTGATTCTGATAAATTGGGCAAACCTTGACCACTTACACTCACAATGATTTGATTATTTTGGTTCTTACTATCATCCCAACCGAAACGATGGTTCAGAACAGCAAGAACGCCCACAGCGTTTACGCCCTTATCATTTAACTTACTTTCGTGTGTTTGTTCATAATCACGCTTAAATCTTTTTATAAAATTCATACTCCCTAGGTTTGGTTCATTCATCCATTTGTCGTAAGTCTCATAACTAACACCCATTATACTTATAAGACCTAATATATTTACTACTTTATTATTCACCATACATAATTTTATATATATATTATATATTATATTTATATTGTCGTAATTATATGATTTAATTGGTTTACTTGTAATTTTATCATAATCATTTTTATAAATATAATTTCCATTTTTTATAAAATTACCTAAATCCATTAGATACCCTGTAAATTCATTTTGTGATAATTCTTTAAAATTATTTAAATTGTTTTCTTGTAAAATTCTGTCTAATTCTGAATAAATTAAACTAGATAAAAAATTATCATCCACATATATATTTTGATCTTGATTTGACATATTTATTTTATACCCCACTTTCTAAAATTTGTGAATTATATATATCCTGGAATATATGAAAATTAAAATTATAATACACCCAAACCAAAAAACAGGCAATAAAAAAGGGCTATATATTTTATATATAACCCTTTAAAAATCAAGCTTTAATATAAAATGCTGTATATCTTCCTGTTTCATTGTTGCAATTGTACCACTCAAAATGATTTACTAAATTATCAAAAGTATCATATTGTCCTAATAAATCTTTATTTTCCCATATACCTAAATTATAAAAATTATTTAATGGGTTGCATAGGCAAGGTATAAAAAGGACATCCCCACCACTATTATATATTTTTCTTGCCATTGTCTTGTTTATTCTTTTAAAACCTGTAAAATTATATTTTCTCATAATATAACCCCCTTTATGCTTTTATACCATCAATAATTTTGTTTAAATAATAATTTGATTCTTCAGAATCGTCATTTGATAACATATCGCATATAATATTTATAATATCCGTTGGTTCTCCTGTTTTTACACTTTCGTTATATTCGACATAATAAGTGTATGCGTTTTCAACTATTTCTTTTTGTGTGTAGCAACCTTTGAAAGTTTCATTGCAATATACTGATAAATCATAAAAATCCATAAATTCCATAATATTTACCCCCTATCTAATAGCGTTTGTCAATTCTCTATAAATTAGTTTTGAAAGCATTTCTTCTGCCTGTTGTTCGCTGAATTTGTTTCTTTCTTCTTCTGATTCTTCCAATATATCGCCCAAATCCTTTATAGCTGAACGATTGTAATAATAACAAGTGTCTAATACTGACGGCAACCCACCACACCACTCAATAAAAGTATAAATATCATTTTTTTGATAGAATTTTTCGGAATCAAAAACAATTAAAATTTGTTTTGCTGTAGTCTTGAAATCTTTTGGTTCTTCAATGAAATCTTCATAACCATCAAAACCACAATAATTATTAAAATCGGCGTGTTCCATAATGTACTTCTTGATATTTTCCTTTGCTTTTTTGCTGTTCATTCTCAACATAATTTTTTACCACCTTTCAAATGTATATATAAATTGTTGTTTGCCGTGGGGCTGTATTCCCTTGGCTTGATTATATATTACACTATTTCTTGTGTAATTGCAACCCCTAAAATGAAATTTTTTAAAATATTTTTTATTGACAAAAAAAACAACCTGTTTTATTTTAGAGTTAGACCAATAACGGCGTTTTTGTGTCCGTTGGTTTTGGTTAAAAATTCAGAACTAAAAAGAAAGGGGGCGAAAAAATGATATATTATAAAATGGATGTATTAAAAGAATTAAAAAAAGTCGGCTATAACCAAACCATCTTGCGACAACGCAAATTATTGTCACAGGGAACTATAACAGCGTTAAGAAATAACGAAATAATAGGCATAAAAAGTCTAAATAACATATGTTTATTGTTGCGTTGTCAGCCATCCGACATTATAGGATGTAAAGCCACGGATGAAGAAAAAATAAAATTCTTTTAAAAAGGGTATTGACACCACACTAAAAAAGATGTATTGTTATTTCACAAGCAAGGTAGCCCCCAGGGGGGTACAAAAATAAAATGCAAAAAATTTTGTACCAAAACCAAAAACCCAGGGGGGTATCAAAATAAAATGCAACAATTTAAAAACAGGAGGTAAAAGCTTATGTTTAGTTTAACTGATTTACTTGAACAGGGGTTCACTCCAGATCAAATCGTTGAAAGTGCTGACGCTATTTTGTCGGAAGATGAAATTGTAAGAATTATTTACAACACATTGAACGACAATGATTTGGAAATTCCAGAAGATTTAGAAGAATATTATAATTTGCATTGCTAGTCAATGTTTTAACCATCCAGGGCGTACATTTTTAAAATGTTCGTGGCGGTTCAATCCCGTCAGATGGTTTTCGACCTAAAATCAATATAAAATTCTAAAAATAATTTTCTAGCCGTTCTGGTTAAAAAAATATTGATATAGGGGGCATTTAATTCAAAATGCAAAATTTTAGAAACACAACAATAAAACAACAAAAGGAGGTCCAATATTATGGAAAAATTTAATTTCGGACAGCTAGGTGTAAGGCTATTTTACATTCAATATAATTTATATGTAGTTTTCATAGAAAACGATAAGCCACACACAAGACGGGCAAAAATCATTGATGAAAAAAACAAGATTTGTGAATTTAGGTATAAAAACCAAAAAATTCAAAAAGAATATCATTGGTAAAAACAGGTAAAAAGCCTGTTGGAGAATATTACACAACACAACAATAATTTCCCCCGATATAGGGGGTATAAAAAATAATATGCAAATTTTTGGAGGTACAATATTATGTTTAGTTTAGAGATTAGAACAGGCGGATCCGCTTATAGAGATGAAGATGGAAATTTAGACACTACAAACTATGAATTGATACGCAACCTTGCTGAAATAAGTCGCAAACTTGAAAATGGCTGTACATCTGGTGTAGTTATGGATGTAAATGGAAATAAAGTAGGCAAGTGGTCGATTGAAGAATAGGGGGTTATAAAATGAAAATGGTTATAAATAACAGAATATTTGATGTATATGTAAGAAAATATGACAGGTTTTCATATATCATTTCTGTATATGAAATTGTAGATGATAACACCATCCGTTTTATCGGTAAAGCAATAACCAACGATATACCAATGGCTATAGAGAAAATGATAGGTTAAGGGGGTGTAGATATGATTATCTTTAATACAAAAATAGTAGAAGATGAACATAGAAACGGACAGGCCGTGGAAATTATTGATATAGACGCAAGAAACAATATGGTTTTGGTTAAATTTCCAGATGGTATAGAAAAATGGATATATTTAAGCGAAATAACAAGGGGGTAAATATTATGGATTTTGATATTGAAACAATGGTAAACAATATGTTTTTAGAATATAGGGATATGGATTTTGATCTGGAATATGAAGAAGAATTTAAGCAACAATTAGCCGACGGCCTGTATTATCTAAAAACCTGTGCTGAAAACGAATACAACGCAAGTTATTTTGTGGCATTATATAGTGTTTTAGGTACAATATTTGATAAATAAAAAATCTCACGATTCTGGTAACAAAAACAGGGGGCATATAGAAATTAGCCCCCTAACATAAACAGGCTACCCCGTGGGGGTTATAAATTTAAAATGCAATATTTAAGATATGGAGGATTGAAAAAATGGCTTATACTTTGAAAATAGTTGAAAACATAAAACAGGATATAAAAATAAAATGTGAGTGTAGCAAGTGCTTATGTAATACTTGTGGTAGAAATTCAATAGATCAAAACGATTATGAAAATATTGAAACAAAAGAAATACTATCTTTTGCTTGTGGTAAATGTGAGTGTGAGTGTTCAGGCAAGGCTACAACAAAATGTAGTGGTTATTTAGCTAGAGAATATGGCGGTTGTATTTATACTACAAAAAGCAATGGAGGGAATTAAAAATGAAATGGAGTACAATTATCAAAACACACAATATTAGAGTATATGACACAACAGGAGAATTTTCAGAAAGTTTGTTTTATCTGGATGATAACGGCCTGTTATGTTCTAAAAGTGAATGTTTCACGGGCGTACATAGTATTTTTAATGACACTTTAGAATTGTTTGATAATCATATCAACAAGATGATAACAGAAAATTTTGCTGTAGAGCTTTTGCCAAAAGAACCATTAAAAGCTTGTGTAAAAGGATGGTTAGTATATAAACAGGGTAACGATTGGGTTATTGATGATGAGGTTGAAAGTAAATACTATTATCCTACATTCAATGACGCTGTACAGGCCGCTAACAATATGAATTAAGGGGGTATAAAGATGGAAAACACAACAAAAATAGTAGAGTGCTATTGCGAAAGTGAAAATATAACATTTTTAATGAAAAATGATTATTGCAATGATGAATTGATTAAAAGTCAGGTTATTTCATTCTACATAGGCGAACCTGACGAAATTGACACAAAGTATTACACAGAAAATCCTGGTGTAATTGCTGAATATGAATTATAGGGGGGGGTATATAAATGGAAAAATTCAATAATATGAATAATCAAAAGAATAATCAGGTTAAAAAGCCTTGCGTTGGTTGTGTTTACTTTGACGCTTGTGGCAACACTAACAGAACACAGCCTTGTAATGGTAGAGTGACAAAAAGTGACAGAAAAAGGGGGTTATCATAATGCCATATAAAAGCGAAAAAATCAATTTGCCCCCAGAATATGACAGGCGGCGAAAATTGACAGACGATCAAAAGGATGAAATTAGGCATAGATATAATACTGAAATTATATCGCAACGACAACTTGCACTAGAATACAATGTATCACGCCGTCTTATATCTTTTATTCTGGATGATGAAAAACGCCAAAAATGTGCTGAACAGCTAAAGGAACGCAAAAAAGATGGAAGATATAAACAGAGTAAGGAAGAACACGCAAGAACTATCAGAGAACATAGACGATATAAACAGGAATTGTATTTATCAGGGAAATTGACGGGGGTAAAAGAAAATGTTTGATATAAATTATATTCACATACCACATAAAAATAATATGATACAGATTGATAATATATTAAATTATATTATATGTTATAACGGCGAACCTGGTTTAGAATTTATACAGCAAAATGCTGATAATGATGATTTGGCAAAATTGCAAATTGAATATATGCAATATGCGTCAAGTAAATTTTTTACACCAAAGGAAATAGATACAGCCCTTATAACTTGTAAAGATGGAAATGTAATTGATATATTTTACTATGATATTGATACAGGGATGGTATTAAAGGCGTAAAGTTATGGAAAACAACAAGATAGAATATAAAAGAAAAACATATAATGAAATACATACAACGGATGGAAAATTCTGTATTTTGGAATTGCCGTTTAAATATGGTTATGTTGTTAGGGATCTGGAAACACAAAAACACGCAAGTTATAAAGATGAAAAAGGCAATTATAATTTGCGTGTATTCCCCACAAAAGCCGATGCAAAGGATTTTATAGCAAAGGTGTATGATTATAAGGCAAAGCATAAATAATGGTTTATAGGGGCAAAATAGCCCCTTATAGGTTCGATTCCTGTATTGTGTTATCGACAATAGAATATAGATATACTTTTATAGCCTTGTATTTTGGTTTTAGAGTGATTTTAATGATTTAGTGGTTAGTTTATAGGTTAGGCTATTGAAAACCCCTTGTGGGATGGTATATCGCTATTGTAGACGGGTTTAGGGTTTTACTGATAACAAAATCGTTTATATAGTCGTTCTGTAGACTATTCAATGAAAACAGACGGATTTATCCATCGTGAAACGGATAATGTAGCACTTTGACAATAAAATAAAATGGAAATGTCCTTGTAAAGCCGTATTTTCGATTTTAAGGCATTTTAGATATTCTAGCCTATACTTGTTAGGCTATGCACACTAGAATTAAATACAAGGCATAATAGCAAAGCCACAAGGATATAATATCAAGATATGTATTGTGTATTTTCCAGAAATACCGATTTTGGTTAAATTTAAAATTTGCACGATACTATCACAGAAATCGCACTCAAAATTCACTTTTAGTGCAGAGCAAAAAACAGATACCCCCTGGGGGCTATCAAATTGATTTGCAGAAAAATTGATTTCAAAAACATATAGTGATATAATACCAATGTTTTTCATTTCAAAAGTTTTTCTTCATATCTCAAAAACTTATCTGGTTCAAGTTTTCCTTTGATAAGGTTTAGCGGCCAGAACTTATTATTTTGGTTAATACGGATTTGATCTAGCCGTATTGATATATTCTACCTCCAATGTAGGATAAATATATAAATTGTTGTGTAAGAAAACTTACTAGGTATGGAAGTTTCCTGAAAGGGTTATAAATACCTAATATTTAAAATTTCTAAAGATTTTCTTTGCAATCGCATAAAAAATTTCGCAAACGCATAATTCCTATAAAACCGACACCCCACGGGGTATAAAAAAATAAATACAAAATTTTAAAAAAGCTCTTGCATTTATCCATAAATTTGATATAATAATATTGTTCATAACGATTGCGAGTTGCCCCTCGCAATACAAAAATTAACCATCGGTTTTATCCGATGGTTTTTTTGTTGCCTTTATTGAGTTATTTCAATCTTAACACCTGTAAGTTCTTCTAGGTTCTTTGCTATCTGCTCCAAATCTTCATTACCATTATTGTAGCTTTCTAGCAATTCTCCATAGTGTTCAACAAACTTATTTATATCTTCTTCCGTAAAATCAAAACAATCATACAATATAGCCAGAGTACAGAGCAAATTTGCTCTGTATGACACTTTAGTCTTGTAATCCTGTGCTTTTCTTATCAATTCAGCTTTGCTTACATTGTGTTTTTTCTTCATCTTTGTATTTCCCCTCCATCAAATCAAGCATATGTGCTAATGTTATATCAATGTTCATTAACGCTTGTGTCTTTAAGGCATCTTCCATTTGTTGTTTAGACAACATCTGTTCTTCGATTGTTTTTGTTATGTTTTCATAACACTTACATATTTCTTTGTATCTGCTCATTTAATCCCAACCTCTTTTCTATTGTTTTTTCAATTTTCTGATCTGATAATTTTACATTATACCCCTGTAACTTTGCGATAATGTTAGATGTGTTTTTAGCACCACGACAAGTACATATCGGCTTACCATCTACCATAATCACATTTACAGGTTTTGAACCAAACTGTTTAACCTTTTCAACTTCAATCGTCATAAAAGCTCCTTTTTAACCAATACAGGCACAATATGTTTCCCTAATGGTATTCCTTTTTCATTCATAAGGTTACGCCCTCTTTTGCAATTATTAAGCGTGTCAAAAAGAATCAATGTATGCCATACATCTTGTGGATATATACCCACAAATCCATCTAATCCCTTAATAAAATTCATAGCCTGTTTCTGTTTCTTTATAAGACCTAATTTAGGCTTTATTCTCCCAGAACCTACGGCATACAATATCACTTCATCTGGAAGTTTTCTTTTTTCGCAATCTTTTATTGCCTTATCTAAATCGTATTTTTCCACAATTTAACTCTCCTTATCATCTCTTAAACACTTTCCTTTTTCTCCTACAACATATACACTAAAAGGCAAATCTGCAAAAGGAGTACAATCAACCTTAATATCACATTCATCAGAATATCTGCAATATGAACGCTCAAATTTTTTGCCATAGCAAATATCAAGTGTGGCTATTTCACTATCGCTAATCACATTTGCTTTTAGTGTAGAATTGCTCATTTCTTCTCTAAAAAAACCCTCGTCTATCGGCTCTTTTACATTAACAGTAGGATAGATACCCAATTTCGTCACATCCAACTCAAAAGCCGAATTTCTTATCGGACACGATCTGCAAGGTTGTTTATTGAGACTACCCTGGTTCTTACAAAAATCACATATACAATTCATAACCCTATTCCCCCTCTGATATTCTTTGTAATTGTCTCTCTACTTTAAAATTCATATATTCTTTTACATCTTCTGTGTTGTTGAATATAATCTCTAATTGTTCCAACATAATCTTCACATCTGCCATTTCTTCGGCTATGTCATTTTCAATGATAGGATCCTTTATCTTTGCTCTACGATGTTTCAATAAGGCCTTTGTAAGTTCGCTCATTTCTTCAATGGCAATGTCAATCTGTGCCTGTTCTCCATATGTGTTTATGATTTTTTCTAAATTCTCACGCATTATTACTCTCCTTTATTTCTGCACTACAGATAAAGCACCTTTTAAATGCAAAATCCATACTTGTTAAACGATGGTTACATATCGGACAACGCCTAATTTTCTTTTCTTTTTCAACCATATCCAAAATCAAGTCGTTCTGGCGTTCTTCATACCTTAAGTCATTATCTTTCATTTATCTTACCCCCAATTCTCTGTAGAAAATATGAGTAGTATTCCATCTGCAACCCATTTTCTTTCAGCCAATCGCAATTAGCATAGTGTATTTTTCTTAAACGCTTTCCTGTTTCATCTTCCTTGTTGATTGCTACTACTGTAGCACCCAAATTGTCAATCTCATAGATTGTTTCAAACAATTTTTGTTTAATAAGTTCTTCCATTTCTTATCCCTCCTGGACCTCTAGTATTTCTATTTCCCATACTTTTGTTTCCCAATTAAAACCACTATTGGCTTTAATTCCTGACTTCTTTAATTTGTACTTTGTCTTGCATAGTTCCTCAACCGAATTGCAAATAATCTTGTCTCCTACATTCAGTTTTACCATTTTTCTAAATAACTACCTTTCCTTGATATATTAGAGCTTGTAACTGTCCGTATGACATATTCATCTCTTTTGCCTTGCGACTAATCGCTATAAAATTATCTTCTTTTTTCCTTGACTTTGCAACCTTTTCTTTTGGCTTTCGGCCGCATTTCTTTGGTGGTGCTGTGCGAATCAATATTCCGTCAATCAATTCATATCCACCATCTTTCAAACGCTTACTTCGTTTAGCACTACAATTAGGGCTACAAGTGTGTTTTGGGCTATTCTGAAATATGTATTCAAAATCGTTGCCACAAATCTCACATTTACCTTTTACTTTATCCCCCCTTAATGGCAATCCCTTTGCTCTGCGTTCTTCTTTTTGTCGCTCCAGGTACAATTTTTGTGCGTATTTATTAGCACATCTATTTGTACAAAACTCTCTCTTTGAATTATCTGTCTCAAATTCTTTGCCACATAATTTACATTTCCTTATTTCCATCTTCTATCCCTTTCTCTGCTAGTTTTATCTTTTTCCCACAATAGGGGCAAAAAATATACAAATGTTCTAATCCACCACAATATAAATGCCTACATTCTGTTTTGACTAACACAGAATCGAATTTTGATCTAGTCCATTCGCAAGTTTTTCGGTTTGCCATATTTTTCTGTTGCCTTTCTGTCTAAATCTCTTATACAAGCCATAACCACATCTTTTACATATTCTGCAATTTCTGTATTTTTGTACTTGTTATACAAAAAATTACCACCCTCTAAAAGTTTATCCCAATATTCTTCATTACTAGGGCTTTCTGGTATGTAAAATTCTTGTCTAAAGCTCCAAAAATCAACCTGAAATTGCCATTCTTCTTCGCCCTTACCAATTTTGTGTTTCATAGCTAATCTCCTAGTGGCTTTAATGCACTTAAAGGTGGATTGTTAAAGCCTATCCCTTGTTCATATACCTTGGCTGTATCTCCATTGATTTTTATAATTACAGCCTTTGTGTTGTTATTGGTATTTACCACTTCCATTCCAACTTCAAAAACATTTCTTTTCTCATAAGATTTAATTCTATAGTTTATTACCTGTGGAGAATATAGTTTTATGATTTGCTTTATAGATGCGTTTCCATTAAACATCTCTGCAACATCTGTTTGTGGTATCTCTGAATATAATTTCCTGTAAATTTCCCACGCATCATCCATACCTTTGTTGTAGGATTCTCTCAAATCTCTTTCTCTACTTTCGGATATATAGCGGCCATCCTCATAACCTTTTTTATAGCCCACATCATATCCATCTTGTTTTTCTTTATTCAATTCATCCTGGTTATGCTTTTTCCCATCCACTAAACCTTGTTCGTATATCGAATATAAGTTTTCCTTAAATGTTCTTACAAAACTATCTATTCTCTCACTATGTTCTTTCATCCTTAATCCTCACTTTCTTTTTCATAAATAGTACAGCCCTGATAGATTGTGTTATATATTTCATCATCCGACATATCATTCCACTTCTTAACACCTTTAATGCCAAGCTGACTAAATACTCCCATCAGAACTGATACAACAATAGAGTTACCAAAAGCCTTATAGCATTGACTATTACTTTCTGCATCTAGCATATTGTTTATATCCTGTTCTTCTACATTCATCAATCTTCCACACTCTGTAGGTGTGAGTTTTCTAATTCTATATCTTTCCAATCTACATACCTCCTGTTTCGTTTGTAAAGTAGGGCATATCTCCCCCCCACCTTGCACTCTGCCACGCCTTGTTTTGCTATTGGGGTAACTTAAATCAGCAACCCCGCCCTCAACAACATCAATCCATCCGTTTTTTGTTGCTTGTTTTATTCTCATTTTTAATCTCCAAAACCAAGTTATCCTTTGTGACACTTGTTATTGTGTTTACAAGGCCGTCTAAATTAGGTTCTAATCTTTGAACCCACCCCCCATTTTTTCCAAAGCGGCCTCTACTTGCTACAATTATTTGTTTCATCTTTACATTTCTCTTTTACTAGGTATCTATAACTACCACCAATATTGCTGTTTTAAACCCCTCTGGTCTAGTTGTAATTGTTGGAGATATACCAGAACTATTTACTCTCCCATTAAATGCGTCAATAATGTCTCCAACTACAACATCATTTTCTTTCATAACTTTTATTGCCTGTTCATAAAATCTATATTTATCCACCTTTTCTTTATGTTTTACTATTGTAAGTGGCATACGCAATCCACCTTGTGCTGTATTTATTGTAGGTGCTATATAATTCATATCCCAAACAGCACCTGAATACCCTGGTCCGTTCTTCTCAAACAGACTACCTATAAACATAACTTTATCTGTCATCACTACCTCACTATCACACATTTAGGATCCTTATAATCTCTTGCACTTAATGTTGGTGCTATACTCATAAATCCCGTTCTAACAAAATCTTGCGACCACAATGGATAACAACACCCCCCCTCAAACGGCACATAGCACTTTGATTTGTTCCCATATTTCTTAATGTTCTCTCTTAATTCTTCGGCTGATTTATTCATCTTCTGTTATCCTCACAATCACAGCATTACTGTTGTTGCCCTCTATTCCTTTAAAATATCTAGCCAATATACAAGCTGATACTTCTTGGTCTATACATATCAAAAATGTATCTTTTGCGGGTAAATTAACGCCTTTTACTTTTCTAAATGTTTGACAAGGTATATTCTTTATTGTTTTAGCCATTTTCGCTTTTCTCCTGTGATTGTATTATTCAAGTTGCCCCCTATCTATCAAATCCTTTAACATCTTTTCAGAACGCTCATTATTGATGTAAAACTTTTCATCCACTTCATCATCCAGGTAATTCTTCATTAAGTATCTTAAATTGATTTCTCGTGGAAATTTATATCTTTTATTCTTGCCTAATATTGATACAACTATTGTTCTATCTCGATTCTGTGCAACACCAAAGTTCTTGGCGTTCATATCCTGATAAAAAGTGGTATATCCTTTATTATCTAAAAAATCTAACCACTCTCTAAAATATGGCATATTCTTTGCTGAATGTATCTGAATTACATTTTCCATAACCAATATATCAGGTAATTCGTCACATTCATTTAATAATCTCCTGACCTGCCATAGCAACGCCGACCTTGTAGGCTTTAATTCTGCTCCACAAACAGGACACACTTTCAAACTTCTATCATCCGAAACAAATTCACATTCAGGACACTCAACTCCTAGCCCCTTTTGATTCCCCGCCAGGCTCAAATCAACGCAAGGGAACGAATAAGTAAGTAAATAAGTAAAGTGTTCCTTATCTACGATACCCAAGTCAACGCCTTTTATGTCGCAAATATCTGTAGGTTCAAAGTTTGTTTTGTGAACTTTGTTGTATAGATTACAAGCGTGTTTGTCGAACTCAACAACTCTATAATGTTCAAAATCTGCTCCCAATCTCTTTAAAGCCATTGCCTGTGAACCATACCCCGCAAAAAGTTCTATTAGTCTGATTTTCTTATCAATAAATGTGTCCTCTCCAATAAAATCAAACAAATTCATTTGTTCTGGACACTCATAATTAAAAACATCCATTTTTCTCTCCTATTCTTCCCAAGGCACACTAGGTTCTTCATCATACTTTGATGAAAAATCAACGCCCTGTTCTCTGTTTTCTATATTTTTCAACTGTTGCTCTATTGTAGTGCCTTTAATTTCCTTAAAAGTCATATGCGATCCATCAAAATCCAACGGCTCACGAATAAAAACACCATTTCGGTTTTTGTCAACCTTAATACCCTTAAAATTACCGAATTTTTCTTTATCTTTTGATAAATCCCACATTAGAATTATCTGTGCCGCATCTTGCTCTATGTCTCCTGTCTCTCGCAAATCTTCCATTGTAGGCTCTTTGTCGAACAAATCATTTTTACGATGCAACTGTGATAAAATCACTATTGGCACACCTAATTCCATTGCAAGAGCTTTAAAACTTCTTGAAACCTCGCCAACTTCAACTCTACGGCTTTCACATCTCTTGTGACTTCTTACAAGTTGCAAATAGTCAATTACAATCAAATCAAAGTTTTGGTGTCGGCACTCTGCCTTAATTTCTAAATCAGTTTTAGAACCCGTAGAAACAACAATATTCAAATCTGCAAGTTCATCATTTGCTTTGTTGAATTGTTCTTCTTCATCTCCCAAAAATGCAACAGCTCGTCTAATTCTTATCATATCAATTTCAGAATGTTTTGCAATAAATCTTTCGTAAACTTGATTTTCTACCATTTCCAGGTTAAAATATCCAACTTTCTTACCTCTCTTGGCATTATATTCAACTATTTGTTGTGCCAGAGCAGATTTTCCCACAGATGGTCTAGCACCGATAACTACTGTATCGCCACCTTGCAAATCTCCAAGGCAATCATCTAGTTCATAAAGCCCTGTCTTAATGCCCGTCTTAACTTTACTATTGTCATTGAAATAGTTGCCCCTGTTTTCTTCGACAATCTGTTTTAGAGTTTTTGATTGAACTTTTTTATTTTCTTGCAATTCTTCAAGTCGTGTTAGAAGTGTTCCTATCGTGTCGTTAATGTCTTTTGCATTAAAGCGACTATCGTTAAACATCTTCTTAACCATATGCACCTTATATTCAGATACAATCATATTTGCACAACTTTTAGCACTTGTACTTGTCGTTGTAGCATTGATACATTCAAGCAACCATCTATTTACATCTTCTGGATTATATCTGTTAGATAGTGCTTTAGAAATCTGCATAGGATTTATTTCGATATTTCTATCAAACATTCCTAGCATTTCGCCATAGCAATCTCTAAAAAAATCTGTTGTAATCATTTCTGGTCGAATAGTCCGATATATTTCATTCAGTACCTGACTATCCATTAGAACGGATCCTATTAACTGTTGTTCTGCTGTTTGCATCTAAAATCTCCTTTTGACGAATCTTTGTATATTCATCTCATAACGGTCTGTAATCGAATTTTCTGTAATGATTGTATCAATAGGTTCAACCCTGTAATGGTTTTCCTGTCCATATTCATCGTGATATACGAACTCTGCATATGGTTCTTTTGGCTCGTCATTAACTGTTCTCAAAGCATATTCAATGTCTCGGTAATTTCTCTCTGTTAAAATACCCATTCTCATTGCCTGTGTTAGGCCTTTTTCTATATCTTCAAATCGTGTTTCCATTGTTATTTCACCTCTTTTTCTATCGCATCTATAAGCATTTCTCTATAAATCTTTGATGGCGATTCAATTTTGCCAGAGTTTAACATATTTTCAATCCTTATACTATATTCTTTTTCTAGTCTGTGGCAATTTTGCTGATTTTCGTAGAGCCTTTCAGCTTTCAAAATCGCATCTTGGATTTGACTTGAAATGGTTTCCCCCATCACTCTACCTCTCTAACCATTATCGTTCCATCGGCATTGTATCTAGGTGTGATGCCACCCATACCACCATAGGCACATTGGTCTTTGAATATTAAGTAGCATACACCTGTCTCTGGATCTGTGAAATTAAATACTCCACCACGAGGTCCACCAATACTGTCTTTGGTATATTCATTTAAAATCACTTTCTCTGGTTCTTGTGCCTGTTCTTCTTTTAATGTCTCTGTGCTACATCCACACAATGCTATTGTTAAGACACTTAATAGTGCTAAAATCTTAATTTTCATCTTTGCTCTCCTTTCTAATCTGTAATCCACTTTATTGCAAGAGCTATCAAAACCGAAATTGCTACCTCGACCAAGAATATTACTATTGATAATCCTAGTGCACATAAAAAGTTCATCCATCCATCAAACATAAGTGTAAATTCAGATATTTGAACAAGCATTACTCCCAGAATTGTCGCAAATACGATTATCCAACCTAGTATCTTTTTAGCTTTCATTTTCTCTCTCCTTTATAAAATTGCTTTTAATTTATCTCTACATTCCTTACACAAAGAAATCACACAAGCTGTATTATCATTGTCTCCAACGGAGAATTTCAAGTCCTTTGTATCGTCTTTTATGCAATTACAATTAAGACAGAACTTTTCTCTGTCATATAATGGTTTTTCTATCCAAATCATTTACTCTCTCCTTTCTCCATTAGCACAGTAAAAATTCCCCTCAAATACTTCCTTGATATTTATAGGACATTTACTTTCAGCACCAATTCCTCTGCGATATACTCCGTCACTGTCTTTCCAATGCTTACAATCCTTACAAGTGACTATTTCTACTAAAGGACAATCAGGGTGAATTTCATTTGCATATAGGTAAACATTTTTACCTGTTTTCCCACAAATACAATAATCAATTTCATCTTCATGACTTATAGGACAATCCAAACAATTCTTTGGTAATTCTTCCATTCCTTTAATTGCTATCATTCCGTTCTCTCTTTCCATCCAAATAACCATTTAAAAAGCCCATCGCATACATAAATAATGCGAAAACTAATAGCCAATGCTCTGCTAAAAATTCTTTCATTCTTCACTCTCCATTTCTGCCTTATATAGTTCTGGTAATGGCATCCAGGCTATAACGCACCTGTCTACTCTGAATCCACTTATCGTAGGTTCGCCAAATCTTCGCTTGTCATAAATATCAAACCATTCAGAATAACTCCTGTTTCCATCGGAGACGATAAACAACCCATTATGTTTTATGTATTCATCGTGGTTCGGCAATCTCTCACTAACAGGAATCCATCTTTGTGTAGGCGTTACAGATGGCAATTCTTCAATATAGTTGATTAGAAAATCCCTTTGACCATTACTACCATTATCAACTCTAAATTGTAGCCAATCTTCACTAAAACACACTTCTTTTATTTTGTTTAATATCGCCTGTCTGCTCACACAATCCTCGTTAGGCTGTTGTTCTTTAATCTTCCATAATTCATATTCAGCTTGTTTTCTTGCAAGATATTCACTCTCGTAATGTTCTCTTGGTACTGTCTCTTGCTCTAGGATTTTAGCTATATGATTAAAAATATCTTCATTTTCTGGTTCTAACTGTGATTTCATCTCACAGAAATCAATCATTTCTTTTTTTGTCATTTGCTCCCTCACTTTCTGTTAATCTCTTTTTTAGCACTTTTGCAAATATTTCCATACCCTCAAGTGCATAGCCAGTATCTGTGTCGTATTCTTCTCCGTCAATACGCATCCATCCCTCGCCACCCTCACATTCAAAAAAATCTTTAAGAGTTTTATCAATTATTTTTATTATTTTTTCTTTTGTCATTCTTCATACCCCACAACTTCTTTGCCTGTTCTTCTCTTAATTCCAAAGAATAATCCTTAAGCTCATTGAAATGACTTCTCATATGTTGCCCCATTGGATTATTCATTCTTCTCGCATCATATTCTAAATACAAACTAATTGATGCAAGTGTTTCACAAATCTCAATTAGTAAACCTTTATAGAAAAATATCTTGTTTTTCAATTTCATTCTTCGCCCTCACTTTCTGTTATCAATAACATTTTGCATTTTGATTTCATCCGCACAATTCTTGCAATAAACCCCCTCTTTGCCCTCTATTTTGTAAAGAAAGCACATCCATTGGACATTCCACTTACCACGCTTTTTACATAAGGCACATTGTCCTTGTCCGTTACCCTGTGCTTGTGTTATCTTCATTCCTTATTCTCTCTTTCTGCCTTATACTTCTTTTCAATCCAATTATAAATTTCTTTCCAGGGTATTGTTTTCCATTCCCCATCAATAATTATCGCATATTCTACACTACCTCTTTCTACTAGCTGATTTATAGCATATAAACAGCCTAGTAAATATATATTCTCTCTTTTCATTCCTTAACCCTCACTTTCTGCCTGTCCTGTGGTTATACCACTCTCTTAATTCTTTAGGTGTCAAGTATCGCCCCAATAATAAAGTGTACTTTTTCTGTACTCTTTTCTTTTGCTTTCTCCACCATTGATATGATTTCATCTATTTCTCGCTTTCTTCGTATTCTTGTTCTTCTCTGTCTACCGCATTTTTGAATATCTCGGCTATCTTGTTAAAATCATCCTGATCTAATAGTACCCATAAGTTATCTATCCATTCTTTTAATTGTCTCGCCTGTGACATTGTTAATCCCAACATACTAATTCTCACTTTCTATTGCACACTTCTCTTTAATCCACTCACGAAAATCTTTCTCACATTGTTCGCCATACACCCAATCTTTACACTTTTTACATTCTGGCAATGGTTCGTCCGTCATTGCATCTTTCCAACCATAGCAATATATTTGAGGTTTTCCGTCAATATAAAACTCCGTACTTGGCTTACCTCTGCCGTTTGGATTAGGACATTTCTTAATGTGTACCATTAGTATTCCTCGCTTTCTATTAACTTATCCAGGATTTCTAATACTTCATTACACTTAAACATTGCATCTCTATTGCTACTAAAGTAGTCATTGTCAAAATGTATGTCTAAATCGTTTATTTCTTCTCTTGCCTGTTTGATTCGATCTAGTGGGATTGCCTGTATTGTCCGTGCTAACTCTCGTCTACAATCGTCACACAATACAACTGAATTTCCTTGTCTGCCATCATATGAAAACTTAATTCTTTTTGTATCTGTTTGTTTCTGACAACAAGTACACCATTCGTTTCCACTTCTTGTATAAGCATCAACTATTTCAATCATTCTTCCACCATCCTATCTACTTCTTCCTGTGCTTTCTCAATATCTTTATCAATGGATATTACAACCCCATCAATGTTTCCTCGCAAACAGTTGATACAATGCACAATATAGCCATCAAACTGTCTTTCGTTTGATACTCCAAGGCTGATAAGTGTTCTCATTCCCTCTAAAACTCTTTCAACCTCTCCAATACGAAATTGTCTCTGTGCATATTCTAAAGATTCTTTGCAAAATTCCAAGTTATTTTCAGCATTTTCATATTGGGCTTGGCAATACAGTAAATCATTTTTTAAATCTTCAATTTTACTCATTATTCCACCTCTTTCTTATGTTTCTTTTAAGAATAATTTAAGAATAACTAAAACTTCTGCTTTGACTTCCTCTCCACTTTTATAGTAATGGTTTATTCCATCGTGGACTATCAAATCTATATCCTTAATATCCTCAATCGCCTTATCAATCTTCCATTTAGGAATAGTATCTTCTAACTTCTCTTTAAGCTCGGCTTGAAAATGTATGCAATTTTCAGTTCCTATACACATTAAAAGTTCACATTCTTCATTTTTACATTTATCCATTACTCTAAATTTACAATGTTCCATAACTACTCTCCTATATTTCTTTTGATAATTTCTAAAACTTCTTTTCTAGTCACTCTGTTAAATTCCTCAATAACATCATCTGCACTGATTTTTCCGTCCTTAAAGTCAATCAGTTCTCCAAAAATCAAAGAATCAACATACAATGTCTGTTCTATTTCTTCAATAGCCTTATCAATCTTCTCTCGCTCTACTACATCTGCGATTGGTACACCATTAACTAAACTCCATAATGCTTTATCTTTTTCAGAATCCTCTGCAATATATCCATCTTCGTCATACCACATCATATTGTTATATAAATATGCTTGTGTTTTTGTTTTGTCTATATACTCTGCCATAATCACTTCTCCTTATTATCAAACCAATAACAATCATTTTTGTCACTAACTGTAGGTTTTGACTTGTGTAGTCCAGAAAATGTATCTTCTACATACGGCTCTTGTTCACATACAGGGGTTATTCCCTCCCCTACACATTCCCAACCAAGGTGTCTACACTTGAAACAAGAGTGTTCTTCTGGCTGTTTAGGTTTAAACAACGGCTCATTCCACCAATTAACATCGCAATTTATATCATCCTTGTGTGGACACTTATTACAGCCATCTTCTGCTATTGCACAACTACAATACGGAGAATCTAGTTCTGGTGGATTTATACCGAATATCAGCTTATGTAAGTCTTTTCTTGTGATATTACTAGGAAACCTAATAGTTAATATGTTCTCTTTGTAGTTTAAATCCATTTTAACCCTCCTGTTTCATCTTCTCATACTTACTGATCCAGAAATCGCAATCTTCTTTCAACCACTTATCAAATCGTGGTGCAAACTTAAAGTCTACCTGTTCGTCAGGATGGTTTGCTTTGTAATCTTCTTTCCAAAGTTTGATAGCCATATAAATCAACTTGGCCGTTTCGTTTTTATCAACAGCAAAAAGCATTTTATCCATCCATACAGACTTTGCTGTAGCCATTCCGTTATGATTAGGATAGAAATTTGCTGTATCATTCCAGACCTTTTCCAAATCCAAATTTATACATTTTGGACGAATCGTGGACGAATCGTGGACGAATCGTTCATTGTCATTGTCATTATATATATTATATATATTAGATAGATGGTCTAAATATTCTTTAACTGTATTATTAGTATCAGTTCTATCAATTAGGCTATTGTATATATAGAGCAATAACGATTTATCTTCTACGGCCTGTTCTTCTTTAATCAAACAATCCATCACAGGTTTACCACCTTTAACGATTGAATGTCTCAAATAATTCTTAATAGCAATCTCATTAGTTGTCTTTGAAAACTTTATAATGCCGTATTTGTTTTCAAATCTATCCAGGAGATTTCTAACGCTATCTTCTGAATAACCCATATCTATTGCCACGAACTTAATAGGCAAATGATAAATGCCTAATTGTGTTGTATATCTGTTTGTTAGAAGATAAAGCATAAAGTATTTATCTTCTGGTGTAAACTCATTTATTATCAGATCATCTTCCCAATAACCTGTACTTACTACTCGTTTAACATCTTTCATCTTCTTCATTCTCCACATCTACATATTTTTCAAAAAACTCTACATAATTTCTTGCTGTTGAACTGTTGTTATATAATTCCTTGTCTTTCTTGACAAGATGTGCCAACAGCCCATATGTAATCATTGTGGAAAACGCAAAACTCTTGTTTCTAATTTCTCGTGGTCGTGTTCTAACTTCTCGTGGTCGTGTTACAAAAAGTACCCCAATTAAAATAATGCCTAGCCATTGCAACAAATCTGTTAAACTCATTTTCTTTAATCCTCCTTATAAGTTTCTTCGTTTATTAGTTCCTTGAATTTCTCAAATTGTTTCTGTGAGATTTTATTATTAGCCTTATCAGGCTTAATTTTGATTTCTAGGTGTTTTTCTGCTATGTCCGATAATTCCCTAGCTAAAGTTATTTTACCTTGCTTAATGCCGTCTCTATAGCCTTTAGGCGGTCTATATTCATCTATCTTCGCCTTGCCCTTGCCCTGACTTCCACTTGTTTTGTTTCGGAGCTGATAACCACCTAGTGCATAATCTTTGATATATTTCTGCTCTAGTTCATCAAGTTTACTTTCTGGACAATGGATAAAATTGACTTTCCAACCATAAGGATTACTCTCTGAATAAAACTTATGGCTCTTAATGGAAAGGTCTATGTGCTGATAACCGACCATATGCTGTGCAAGTCGTGTTAAAATATGTTTTGCCTGTCCGATATATGCAAACTTAAAACCATCTTCATCAGTTCTGGTTAGAAAATAAATACCACTCTTATCATCAAGTTTAGGATTGATTTTTAGAAGTCGTTTTTTATTATTCTGTTCAACCATATATCGTTGCTGACTATTCTTGTACTTCATAGCTACTCCTTAAATGTTTAATTCATTTCGTAATATTTTCAAAGTGTCTCTTATGTCATTCAAAGCAATAGCCTGATTTGTGACTTCATCTAAAACACAATTAGGACTTGCAACATCTGGAGTTGTTTTATCTAATCCATCAATCTGCCTTTTTATGCAATTTACATCAATCGATATTTCTTCAATAATTGATGAATTGTTCTGTAAAATATCTATCAAACTTTTAGTGTCATTAACTGGCATCTCGTCTATTGGTCTAATTTCTCTTGGATTCATAATTATTACCTCTCTTATCTTTTTAAAATATGTCTGTGGCTTTGAATTTGCCACTATGGTTCAATTTAAAAACATTTCTCGATAAAGTGTTAGCCTAATGACTTAAAATTCATTCTCGGCTAAATTAGAGCGTTACACCTAACTTGCCTTTTGCTACACCATATCCAAACTCCATACAAGCACCTGTACTCTTTTTCCATCCTGGCATTGAATAAACAGCGTCACATAAATCCATTAGTGCATAAGAAATGTGCATATATTCTGAATGTGTAGCCGTTTTTGGTAGATTTTTATTTACCTTAACAGGATTTATAACCTCAAAACCTCTTTTTAGTAATTCCTGTTCGGCTTTTTCAAACCTTTCCTCGTAATCATCCGTGCCTGTAATAGCACCACTAATATAAACTCTCATTATTTTTCCTCACTTTCTTTTAATTCCCTTATAAGTTCTACAAGCATATCTAAATCCTTATATACACATTCCTCTATGACTTTTATACACTCGTCAATAGCATCATTTCTGCCTGTTTTTACACCTGTAGTATAACCATTTACATTGGCCTCGATAAGTTTTTGTTTTATGTCCAGAACATCTGTCATTTTCTGTCTCTGTCTATCTTCCAATGCCTGAATAATTACATCAGCCTCTTTCTTCTCTAAAGGATAATTCTTGCAATCCCATAAGTCGTAATTCTTTAGGTTAGTAAGTGCTGATAATTCATTTGAATTAGCCATTATTTACCTCCTTGTCATATTTTTCTTTATATTTCTTAAATGCTTTATTTATCTTGCAACCAGAACACAAATCTTGTTGTAACAAACAAGTTCTACAACTATTGGGATAATTGATACATCCTTGATAATTTTTACAAGCTCCTTTAACATAAGGGCATTTTTCACATTCATAATTTTTGCCATTCTTAAAGTTGTAATTAAAAAATAAACACATTTTCATATCTCCTTTAAAATTACAGGCAAGGGGCTTATAATTGCCCCTATCCCGTAAAATCACGGCTTTTCAAGACATTTTATCGTGATATATTAAGTCTTAAAATCGTGAATAAGCAAGTGTCTTTTATGGTCTTGCACCAAGGGAATTTCAACCCATTATTCAAAATCAGATTGTTCAGCCAATCTGTATTTGACAAAGTGGCATTTCTTACCAAACCTGTTTGTGCCTTTAATTGTTTCAGCAAAGACGATATATCCTTGCTTTTTCGCATCTCTTATTCTTGCGGGTAAATCATATATACCATACTTATCACTTGCCTCTTTTCTTGTTATAGAGCCAAATCTGTTCATATGATCCACTACCATCTCTACCTGTGTCATAATTTAATCTCAACCCCCTTTATAGCGATTGCTACATTGCAATCTACAACTTCTTGTGCCATTTCCTTAAAACGATTACTTTCAGCATTTTCTTTTGACAAGTGACACAAAATCACATTTTTTAATTCATCAGAATTGCTTGTAACCAGGAAATTGCTACATAAGTTCTGAATACTCATATGGCCTTGTAGAATATGAAAATCCTTGGCTGACAAATCATCAGATATAGCATTTTCATCATAGTTAGCAGATACTAATATGTGATTCAATTTTACCTTTGAAAAATTCTGCTTGATTAAATATGTATCTGTGATATAAACCATTTTTCCTAGCTCTGGATGCTTGATAAAATATCCAAAACATCTACAAGGTGTGCTATCTCCATTACTGTGAGTAGGCGTTCCATCAGCCGTTGTTAATTCAAACGGCTGTATGTAATAATCGCCTAAAGTAATAGGTTTTATATCAGCGTCATTATCAAATGGCCTTAACACTTTTAAACCTATCTTTTTCAGTTTGTCTGCTGATAAAGAATGGTCTATCTCATAAATGAGAATGTGTAACTAAAATTCCTTTTACCCTGGATATTTGAAAATCAATACCGATTTTAAGGGTTTTCTCCGAAACTCCACAATCTAAAACCAATATATCGCCTTTACTATCCGTTAATGTGTAGCAATTTCCATCTTCACTACCAGAACTTATAACTTTCATTCTCATTTGTAAACCACCTCCTTATCTGCATATTTCCTGATTTCTTCCATTACTTAACCTCTGTGGCTGTCGCATCAATAAAATCTTCTGTACCAGAATTTTCAGCAACTGTTTCAGCAACTTCTTCTTTAACATCTGTCTCTGTTCCATCTACATAGTCGTATGATCCATCTTCTCTGACTACAGACATATCAGCCTGATAAGCTGTCTGCATTTCAACTGACATAACGCCCCACTTTGAAATCAACTGTCTTAACATTGTTTTCTTTGCCATAGCGTCAAAGTCTTTCTCCCAGAATGTGTAACCTGATTTCTTTGCATAACCCTTTGAATACTTCAAAGCGTGTGATTCCATCTGTTCCTTTGTCCAAAAAATCTCTTTTCTAAAGCCGTTTGTAAGCTCTAGCATTGCATAATATCCAATGGTAGGTCTTTTCTCTCGCTCTACAATATCCATAATAGGTGTGAGTGTAAATTCTTCTGTAATAGGGTTAAAGCCACCACATTCTCCCTCTTTAACTTCACTAGCCACAATCTTGCGATACTGACCTGATCGAATAGCCAACTGAATCATACCTTTATATCCAAGTTGGAATTGGGCCTCCGAGGTACCTCTGTTCTTGTAAGGTACTAGGTAATAATTACCTAATTGTGGAGATGGAGACAATTTCAAGCTCTCTCCTAACAAGGCTGACGATAAGATACTAGCGTTTGTACATTCAGACAATGCGGGATTTGTCTGGACAGCCGATACAATGCTTGATACAAAAGTTGGTGTAGCCTTTTCTCCTACAAGGCTAGTAACCTGTGCCTTTACCTTTTCATTTGCCAAGTAACTAGCAATTCCTGTTTTCTTCTTTGTTGTTGTGCTTACCTGTGTAGTAGCCATAATAAATATTCCTCCTTATTTTACATTCAACTGATCTTCTTCTGTTACCACCAAGTAGATAACTTGTGTATTAACACTTGGGTAGTTGCTCTTATTCAATCTTTCTGCACCATCAATAATGATAGGTGTCTTGATTCCATAGAAGTTTTGGAATGAATCGCAAATATCAATCTGTGCCAAAACTTCAAGTCCTGTATTGGTTTCTGTACCAAATTCCTTACCATCAACAATAGGCTTACAACATTCCTTGTAATTTCCATTCTTCAAATATTCAAATAATTGCCACTTAACAATTCCAAAGTGTGAGTTAATTTCTTCTGTAAGCAACTCATTCTTTTTCTTTGAAAGTTCATCAGCAAAATAAAGGATCTGCTCTGCATTAGCCTTTTCCTGTTCAAGTGAAATCTGTTCACTCTGTAAAGCCGAAATCTTTTCATCAATCTCAACATTTCTGTTAAATACGGCAATCTTTTCAAGAACTTCTTTAAGTTCTTCCTGGGCTTTAGCCTTTTCTACCTTAATAGGCTCTGCATCTGGAATATTGGCTTTTTCTTCTTCAATGGCCTTTTCTAAATCTTCAATAGCCTTGATTTGTTCCAATGTTTCCTTTGATGGCTTAACATCTGTGCTTTCAATTTCATCGCACTTCTTCTTTGCATCATCCTTTAGATTCTGATTCAATTCAAGCTCTTTACGGATTGCATCAACATTACCTGATAATTCTACTCTCTTTGTCTCGTATTCCTTAATAGAATTACGAGTAGCGTCAATATTTCTTTCTGCATCTGCTAAACCATCTGCCTTTTGACGCTCAAATTCAGCCTTGATTGACGATTTCTTATCTTCGTCATATTCTCGACCACAAGTAGGACAAATCGTGCTAGATTCATCAAATTCACGGCTTTCAAGTGCTTTCTTTGTCTGCTCCTGACTTTCAAGATTCTCTTTAAGAGAAATAATACGATTATCACAATCACTCAAATCTCTTTCAGCCAAACTCAAACTGTTATTCAACGAATTACCCTTGTTAGTCAAATCATAGAATAAAGCGTGTGCCTTATTAAGTTTATCCTGTCTATTCTTACCATCCTTATCTCTCAATGAAGATAACTCAAACTTCATATCAAGTAACTTCTGGTTACGATCTGCAACAAACTTGTTCATTCGCTCAATTTCTTCAAGTTGATTATCAGCATTGGCAATAACACTCTCACAGCCAACTTTCTGTAATTCCAATTCAGCAACATCATAATCAACCTTGGCATTTTCCATACCTACAATCTGCTCTGGAATACTAGAAACCCTGTCAGATACTTTCTTGATAGTAGCCTTATTCATAGCAACAAGTTCTTCAAGTTTATATCCCTGTAACTTTTCTGCTAAAGGACTATTGATTAGTGTAGCAATTTCCAAATCAGACTTGCTAGTGACCATTTCAAACAATGCGGAACGCATATCAGCGGCCTTTTTACCTGTGAATACATCTGTGTGCATAGACAAAAGCAAATTATCTACAGACTTGAATGTGTCATTGATAAATTCCTTAACATCAGCCTCTCTCTTTGGTACACAATTAAGTTCATATGTGTTAGTGAGAGCAACAGTTCTTACTCCGTTAGCATCTGGTTTACCTAACTTTCTTTTCTGGATCTTTGTTAAAGTCTTTTCAACTCCATCAATATCCATAACAATAGAAACTGTAGGTTCACATTCTTCCATATTCATTGTTGCAATAGGTGGATTGCTCTTTAAAGAATAATCCTTGTCGAACAGACACCAGAAGATAGCGTCTGCAATAGTAGATTTACCGATACCATTACGGCCAGATACAACAACTATGTCGTTGTTGAAATTGAAAGTTTTTTCGTCTGCAATAGACTTAAAATTTTTGATAGTTACACTCTTAATAAACATTGTTCTTTAACCTCCGTTGTTTTCTTTCTTCTCGTTTTTTTCTATAAAGTTCTCGTTTCTTTTCTCGTTCTTTGATTTTATCTTGTTCTTTCTTTTTTGCTAACAATTCGTCATTGATTAGCCCTTGTAAGTATTCTTCTTCAAAGTAATACTTGCCGTGTTCGTCTCCCTGGATGATGATTGCAATGTAGCCATCAGACCTTTGCTCAACACTACAGACTTTTCTTTTCATTAAATCAAATCTGTAAGGATTTTCAATATCTTCAACCATATATTTAGCACCACGCCAGACTTCATAGGATGAAAAAACTAATTGTTTCATCATTTCTTCATAATCTGGTCTATCAGGACTAGGCCAAGGCATATATTGAATAGCTCTTAAATTACATTCAAAAACATCTTTAGCCTTTTGACTATCAAGTCTTGTCTGCCTTTTGCTCATTGCCCTGTTTAGTGCATCTTGTATCTTTTTCTTATCATTATTACCAAAATAGAAAAATCCTTTTCCTTTTTTAGTTCCGATACAGATTTTAGGGCTTAATGTCTTGATAAAATCTCCATCCAAGAAGTTTTCTAATGATTCACTATTTTCTAAAGTTTGCAACTTTCCTCCTTTTTAGTATTGATAATGTAATTGCTCTAATGCGTGACTTCTTGCAAGTACCTTTGATACATAGCCATCATATTGAGGGTTGCTTTGTCCATTGTAATGTGCTAATGCCTGATCTATTTCACAATTATACGATAAGAGTAATTGACAAGCTTTTTCTATTTGCTTTTCTTCTGTATCGTACCCATATCCCCACACATTAGCATTGATCTGCATAATACCATAACAGCCATTGTTTGTAGCACTCATTCTCCCAGATGATTCTATTTCAATCATTGCCATAAGCAACTCTGGTTGAATACCATATTGTTTGCCATATTGCTGACACAACTGAACCTGACTATAAGGAATGTATGTCTCTGTGGTATCTGTAGCAGAGCATTGCATATGTACAAGCAAGAACATTATCATCGTGATTACGATTGTTACTAAAACCAATATTCTCTTTTTCATTTAACTTCTCCTGTTCAACTTTTAGAATTTCACTAAAGCCTTTATTGTGTTTCTTGTTTAAGTTAATTTCTTGGAAGTGATATTTGTTCAAAAAATCTGAACTAATACGATTTACTTTCATACAAACAAACGCTCCATTAAAGCAATAAGCCCCATACCTACAATGCACATCAAAACGGCTATTGTAAAGGCTGTACCCTCGCTATTTAGCATACATCCGCCTAATATTATCAAAACAAATCCTATAAACTCTATCACATTTTTCATTACAAATATCCTCCTACAATACATTACTTAATCCCTGTCCTGAAAAATCTTTTCCCTTTCAGGAAGTGTGATGTTTAACAAATCACACAATACATATACTTCTGATTTTCTAAAAGGTGTCTGCCCGTCTCTCTTTTTAGCAAATCCTTGCCTACTTAAACCAAGTTCCTGTGCAATCTTCTTAATCATTACACCACTTTCTTTAATCTTGGCATTTAGCAAATCAGTATTTGCAAATTGTCTGTCATTCATATATACCCTCCTTTCAATCAATATCGTGTTATCTCTAACTGATAACTACTATAACTCTTGTTTACATAAATGTCAACCTATTAGTTGCAATTTTTTGAAACTTTTTTAAATTTTTTATTGCAATAAAAATAGCCCCTATTTCTAGGGGCTTTGAATAAAGTAATTTACATTGACAACATCTGTCTTACCCAAGCGGTTTTCTCTACATACTTGGAATGATCCTTTTCCCATTTGTCAAGCATTGCCTGTGGTGGTTCAAAGATTTTTGATAATGTGTCTATCTCGGAGACAGCCAATTCGTGCAAATATCCAGAGTGCTTTAATTCATCTGTTGCCATTTCCTTAAAACGATTAGCCCAAGCTGAATCGCCTTTAGATTTGTATTCAACATACATCTCGGCATACTCTTTAGCAGAGCAAATTTCATCTAGCATTTCATCAGCTAGTTTCTTTATTTTTGTCAATTACAACACCTCCGTTTTCTTGCAATATACCTAATATAATATTCAGTTTTTCATCTTGCACGGCTAAATGTCTATGTAGTTCGTTGATTTTATCATCTAAACCTTGTGTTAATTCACTTTCTGCTTTCTGTAAATCATCCTGTGAAATATTCAAGTCTAAATTCTTTAAACTTATCAAAAAACTAACTATAGAAATTGCATCTAGCAATGATAACTGATTTCTCTGATTGTCCATCTTATGACTTCTCCACTTTTAATGATACATTCTTAACAACACCCTCTCCCTCTAACAATACAAGAGTGAGGTTGTCGGCAGAATCACAGCAACAACCCTGACGAACAGTAGTCACAATAGGTACTGTAACAGGATTAGTAGCCGTGGATGAACTAAAGGCGATTGCTCCAGGAATTTGAACACCATTCTTATAAAGTGCAACTGTAACATTGCCATCTGCTGTAGGGGCTACCGAAACAGAGCCTATTACTTCATAATATCCCTGTCCATCTACTTCAATTCCATTGCCAGATAGTCTTAAATTGCAACCATATCTTCTCTGAACAGAACCTAGACTAATAATGCTATTTGCGGTTACATTCTGGTCTGATTGATTTGCTACCTGAATAAGTGATTTACTCATATCATTTTACCTCCTAAAAATAAAATAAGGGATAAGATTAAATGTCCTATCCCTTATAAAAACCTCGCCGAATAGGGCGTATTATTTAATTAAATGTTGCTCTGTCCACAACAGCCACCGAAAATTGGTGGAAATGGTCCCGCACCATAACTCCAAGAGTTAGGGAATTTGAGCATACCATTTGTCGCCTGTGCTAATTCAAGCTTGTTGATCTTGTTCTGCAAACTTTCAATCTTGTCAGCGTCCATCTTCTGTGTAAGTCTAGCCTCCATCTGTGACATCTGCAAAGCATTGTCTGACGCTGTCTGCTGAATTAACATCTTTGTATCACAGCCATTTTGTTATCGTAAAGGCTCTTTATCCTTTACTTCTTATAGTTTCCTATAAGTTCAGACTATATCTTCATCCTTTATAAAAGGAGTCGGGCACTCGTGTCGAGATTATTGGTAGTCGTCCTCACTCGTTAGTCGTTGAGCCTTTCAGGGTACTATTATCGACATTCTCCTGACTTGGTTGCTGATTGGCATATTTACATTTATGTCCTTTGCATAATCCGTTTTTATTTTTAATACATCTGGTTAAATAAACATCCCAAGTTCCTATGTATTCAGCCGCACTTGTTACAGAATCAAAATATTTTTCATCTACAATAACGGCTTTTCTATGTTTTTTACCCACTCTCATAGCAATTTCAGGATCTTTCATAGGATTTTGTTTGCTCATTCGTTCTCGTTGTTCTTTTGACTTCATAACATTATTCTCTGAATATTTGCGTCTCTTTTCAGGTGTCCAACTTTCTGATAAACCACCATTGCCACCTGAGTTTATATTACAAACACATTGGCCTATCGCTTTTAATTCAGCAATCCTGTCACTTTCGCCTTGAAAAGCAGATTGTTCATCGTTGTAGTATTTTACTATCCTACTATCACAATCAAATCTTTTTAAGAACTCATTAAACATTAAATTATGTTTTCTTACTTTGTAACGATTTTTTGAGCCTTTTCCTACATAAATAACCTCATTGGTATCTTTGATAAACCATTCATAAACATAAAACATATTTTTTACCTCCACATTTTGTAGTTTTATTATACATAAAAACAATGCGAAAGTAAAATGTAAATTTAGCTTTCCAGCAATTCACCCGATTTCTTATAGCGACTTACGCCGCTATCGTGTCTACTGTTTTTAAACACGCATTCTGGTTTGCCTGTAAATTAGCAATACTAACAGCATTTGCGGCCACATCTCTCTGAACTTCGTTATAAAGTCCTTGCATAGCATTGAGAGTATCGTGGAAAGTCTGATTTGTGGTTGCTACACTCTGTGCTGTACCATTGTTTACAGCCTGTAGAATATCTCTGGTCTGTGCCTGAATATTCTGTGTGTCAAATCCACGCTGAACCTCGTTTGATGTTGCTAAATTCTCGTAGCCGATAGCATTAGCGAAACCATTGTTTCCCCATCCACCGAAACCACCGCCCATAAGAGCTAGAATAGCGAATAGCCAAATCATTCCATTTGTGCCACCCATACCATCATTGTTGAGCAATGCAACATCAGAGGCTGTTAAACCTGTGCCATCCATTCTGGTGTACCTCCTTGAAAAATTTATTTATAAATTGCAATTTATATCAGAGTAAAATTCAATAAACCCACTAAATTTATAAAAAACAGTTAATTTTTATTTCAAGGCGTTAATAATATCCTGTGGATTCACACCCATATCACTAGCCAACTGAAAGAAAGCCTTTTCATAATCCCCACCATTGTTATTGACATAATCGAGAGCTTTTTTCAATGTGGGATTTTGCTGTGCCATAGTATTTATGGCTGTTTGAGGGTTAGATAATCCTCTAATTTTGTTGTACATTGTTTTTGCCTGATTGAGACTTTCCATTGCTTTGTTGTGATTGAGATTGTTTAACATTGGATTGTTCATTGTGTGCTATCTCCTTAATCATTTGCTCTAGTCTGTCTAAACGGATTTCGATTTCACTAGGTGGTTTTATTTCCTCGTGAACCTTAATATCATAAGGTGTAGAAGTCACACGACCAACACCATCAGAGACGCATAACCACACAATAGGTGCTGAATTATCTAACAAAAGGACACTTGAATTAGGTGTCATTTGAATAGAATCAACACTTGCTTTTCCGTTAACCTGGATAACTTGCTGATAAGGTAATACATTTGAATGATTTTGAAAACCATAATTCTGAAAATAGTCTGGCATTGACTTCTACCTCCTTATGGTTTAATGATAATAAAAAAGAAACACCTAAACAATGAAGTCTAGGTGCTTATAGTATGTTTATTTAAGATAATTCTAAAGGCAATTTTCGTGCATATTTTGAAACAATGACTTTTACTTGCCTTACAGATAAGTCAAATTCTTCTGATAGTGGCTCGTAACATATACCATCAATGAATCTTCTCTTTAAGATTGCACGATTTCTTTCAGCATTTCTGCCTACTACATATTCATCTATCATATTGTTGATTTCAGTTCTTGTAAAATTCTCCAAATTCCCCATAATTGTACTAACTCCTGTCATATATACTTCTCGTCAATGCCAAAACTGAATATCAGGATATGTACTTAAAATAAATGGTTTCTGTGTAATAGCAACTGTTCTCTCCACCAAATAGCAGAGAGAACAGAAAACCTTACATATAAATCGTTCATAACTTCCTTATGCCCCTCTCAATATTGTTTGTAAGTTGCCTTACAAGTGTCATTATAGTCTTTTGATTTTAAATTGCAATACCTTTTTTGAAAAAATATTAAATTTTTTTCAAAATTATCTAAAAATCCTTTAAAACCAAGGGTTTCTGAAAGAAAAATTTTTCTTAAAACTATCATCTTGTCTGATTTTCGAGTTTTTCTATTCTATTCACTAAATCAGAAATGGTAGCCTTTAGTTCGTTTATCTCTTGGCTTTGCTCTTGAATCGCTTTTACGAGATAAGGAATCATATGCTTATCTTCTACAACATATAAGTGATCTGTGTCATATCTTTGAGCATCTTCCTCGTCAGCGGGAACATTAAGTACACATTCAGGAATAATGTCCTTTAATTCTTGTGCAATATAGCCTATGTCTTTGTGTTTTCCATATTTTTGAGTGTCTTTAAAATCGAACTCAACCAAATGGATATTATTTATTTTGTCCAAGGCCTTAATTTTGGTATCTTCAATATTCTCTTTCAATCGTCTATCAGACCAGGCCGCACCACCCCAATAGAGATTACCACCTCCGCTATTAGCTAATAGATTATTTGAATCAGCAAATTTGCCGAATGAAATAACAGGGTAAAAGCTACCAGATACAGCATAACCATAGACAATATTAGGTTTATTAGTTATATTATTCCAATGAACTTGGCCATTGAATGTAGGTGCTGAATTTTTGGGTGCGGTTATAATTGATGTATTTCGAGTATTATCATATAAATACCATACACCAGAACCATTAGCTATTCCCGCACCAACATTATGCTGATTATCTCTCCAATGAATCCACGGGGTATTGGCTTTATTACTTTTACCAAACCACATATCATAATTTATAGCTGATTCAGCATTTAACAAAATGCCATATTCATATGACGATGGATTTCCGATAGTAACAGAATTCCCCAATAATGATGTTTCAACATAATAATTATTACCCGTTTCTTGAACAGCAAATTTTAGAATATTGTAAAGATATTCTGTTCCTTGATGTGTGGCAATAGCTTGTATTGCTGATGATTGATTAAAAGAAATATTACCATTTTTTATGTTAACTTTTTTATTATTGTCAACACTTTCAATAGAACCAGAAAACTTTCCGTTTGTTGCCTCCATAGAACCATCTTGAAGTATTTTAAAATTGTTATTAGCTGTCACAACTCCATTAAGGTTAATTCTGTTAGCTTTAATGTCAATAGTTTCAGCACTTTGATTGATTGCAGATATAATGCCATTTTTTTCCACTTTTGTTGAAAGCCCCTCTGCTGTAGCCTCGATTTGTGTCTGCATTGTAGATTGTTCTTCTTCGATTGAATCAATATCTCCTTCGATTGCTGAAATATCAACAATTATGCCATCAACACTTGTCTCTATCCTAGATTGTCTGCTTTTTAGCTTTGTAATTTCTGCTTGAACATTATTCCCCTTTAATTGTGGCTGTTCTTTATCTCCTGTAGCACCTACAACATCTAGCATACCTTGAATACCAGAGATTTCTCTTTTAGTAATAATAGATGTGATGTGTGCAACATTTTGATATAGTATATCAACATTATCTCCAACTTCATAACAAGGATTTGCTCTCTTTGTTAAAGCATATGGTGTGTAGACAATGCCTGTCATTAAAGGCAATAATCTCTGACCTATAGTGGTTAATTCTGTTGAATCTTTACCATAAAGCAAGAAATTATCTTCAATATAATAAGCATTGCCTGGATTACCTATAACTGTCGGTACGCCTGTATCACTCTCTCTAATAGCAACACAATCAATACTTGATACCTGATATTCTTCAAACTTAATTGTCTTGTAATTAGTAACAGAATGTGTGTTGTTCGATTTTAAAGTAATATAGTGGAATTTACCATCTCTACCGATATGTCCGAAACAACCATTCATTTCCAAAATACATTTGATAACATCTCTACCTGATAATGTGTCAGCACTAATAGTCTTTGATATGACAACACTATCATTTACAAGGGTTGTTGTCTCTTGTGTGATACCTAAATAAGTAAATAGGCTGTCTCTTATCTGCTTTACAGTTTTAGTTGTACTTGCTGTGGGAAACAACTGATTATACCATTCAATAACATCTCGGTTAATGAAATCGTAAATCTTATCATAAGCTGTTACATTTCTTCTTTTTCTATCATCAGACAGTTTACAACTAGCAACTTTGTATTCGCCTAAAACAAACGGCTTTTCAGTATTACCATTAAGAATAATGGAAACATTCATTGTTTGTCCAACTAAATCTTCTAGGCATACTGTTTGAAAGCTGATTACACTTGCCTCACAAGATCCAAATGTTAGGTTTTGCTCTGAACATATGCTTTCTTGCAATTTTAGGCTTTCTGATACAATATCTGCATTTGTAAGAGTTGTTCCACCAGATAATTCAATAACTAATTGCTTGTGTACACTATCTTGTTCAAATAAACTCTCTAATTCATAATCTATCATATCTGTCTACTCCTAATATCCGATAAATGCTAATCTTATCTGGTCGTACTTGATAACATTGTTGATAACTGTGTTAATCTGTGGTGTAATGTCAGGCACATACATATCTGCTGTAACATAATCATCAATTTCAGGCACATAAAACATAGCACTTACCTTTTTCTCGTTTGCATCAATGTAATTTGCTCTAATGTTACTCATTAAAGTTGCGAATTGAGTGTTCGTAAGCATATTTTTAGTTTCAAACTCAACTTTATATGCTTTATGCGATAACGCATTACGATGTAATACACCATCTGCATCACGATAACTGTCTAGGTCTTGTGTACTCATTAGCACCTTGTAAGTATCATAAGCAATCATATTAAGTGGGATTGTATATGAACCCACCTTGATTAAATATCCTTGATATGCCATATCTTTTATTCCTCATTATCTTCTTTAGGTTCATAATAATAGGTGTCAGGGTTTTCTACTTCTTCCACATCTTCTTCGTAGCCATCAATCAAGTAGACTATTTCTTCTTGTAATTGAAATCCCATATCCACTTTTAACATTTCACAAAAATTCTCAACAATTTCCATCTGGATTCTGCCAAGAATTGTATCTGTGGCTGTTGCATCTTCGTATTGTTCTTTTGTATTCTCAATAATATTGTCTACAAAATTCTTGATATAATCAAGTTCTTTTCTATCTTTTTCTTTAAGATTATTCTTGTTGTAAATCTTTGGATTAAAACAAGTCATTTAAAACCTCCCATAAAAATTAGGGAACGACTATTACATCGTTCCCTATTGTTAATTAGTAGCCAAAAGCGGGATTTCCTGTTCTGTTTTGATAGTTTCTAGCACTATTTCTAACAGAATTAAACAGATCATCCGATGATATTCCCGTTTCTTTTGCAAGAATTTGTGTTAACAACTGATTCTGCTGTTGTAACAACTTAACTTGCTGATTAGAAGTCTCATATACGGCATTTGAAATACCTGTTACCTCTGTACCACTTGCAATGGCTGTTTTACCACCCATTGTACCGATAAGCTCTGGTACTCCATTCTCATTTGCCATAAATATATCAGCACTTGTAACACCACCTTGTGCGAAACCAGGTAAATATCCAAGGGAAAACCAATGTTGACCCGCCCAACTTTTATTCCATTTATAGATATATCCCGTGTTTATATACCACACAAGTTTGTTTAATTCATCTTTGATACTTCCCACAATGTTACTGATATTAACAGTAAAATCCAAAGATGGCTTGTGCTGATTCCACCATTGAGCAATAAACCATTTCCAAGTGTTAAATGTGTTTACCCAATCTTCAAGAACACCAACTTTCCAATTAAATGATGGCTTATGCTGATTCCACCATTGAGCAATGTACCACTTCCAAGTGTTGATTGTATTTTCCCAACTTTCTAATATACCCATTCTAAAGTTGAATGATGGTTTATGCTGATTCCACCAATTTACAATGTTTGTTCTCCAAGTTGAAATCTTGCTCTGTAGTGTTCCCCACATTTCAGTAATATCGAAATTGAATGATGGTTTATGCTGATTCCACCAAGTGCTTGATTTTTGTTTCCAATCACTAATTTTTGTTCGGAACTTCTCACTTAAATCTTCGATATTGAAATCAAAAGTAGGTTTGTTTTCTTCCCATTTACTTTTAAGGTCCTCAATATCTTTCTTTAACTGATTATCCTTTAGGTGTTTCCAAGCATTATCCCAATCTTTCTTCCAATTCTTGCCGAATATGGTTTCCATTATGTTAATGTTTTTAATATTCTTGAATTGTTTTCCCCAACTTTCTTGAACTGTTGGCGTATAATAAGCATCTTTGCCGAATAAAGTATCTTTTATTTTTTCAGGCAAATCATAATCAAAATGTATGTCAGCAATCGTGAAAGTTAGTGCTATTGCTCCAACAATCAATCCAGGTACAGGCCCGAAAACAAGTCCAACACCTAATCCTGTTGCAACAGCACCCAACATTTCTTCAAGACCATTTTTCTTAACATGACCACTAATTATTGCTGATATACCACCTATAGAAATAGCTAATTTGCCAACAGTTAAAGGATTAGCCGCAAACCAACTAGCAATCTGTGGTGTAAGCCAACCACCTAATGCTGTAGCAATTTTAGGAGCAACAATAACACCTACCAAAGCAAGTTTGGTGTCCCAATCGAGTGTACCCCAAAAAGTAATTACTTTTTTGAGTATCATATCCCAATCAGTTTCTTTTAATGCTGAACCGATTGCATCTTCTACAGTATCAACAAAAGCGTTCATACCCTCGGCTAGATCTTCTACTTTTAGGTTTTCAAAGAATCCATTGATACCCGCTCCAATGCTAGTACCAACATCTACTCCATCAAGTCTAATCCAAAAATCTTTCCAAGCAATAACAGCTGTGTTGATTGAATTAGCAATAGTTCTTCCTGTGTCGTAGAATAATTCAGGGCTAATAAGTCCATTAAGGAAGTCTGCCAAACCTGTTCCAAAGTTACTTGCCTTTCTATAAATCTTGTTCCAATCAATGCCCTCCATTACATCTTGTAATTTGTTACCGATTGCATCTCCAAGCTTGTATAAAGTATCAAGTTCACTATCGAAATTATGTGGTATTCTAACCCAACCACCATCTTTGTCAGAGGTTGCTCCACCACCACTAACTCCTGAACCAGAACCGCCACCATCTGAATCTTTAGGTGTAGTCAATACATTTAATTCATCAAGGCCTTGTAACTGTTGTTTCAATTTCTTTGCTGAATCTGTTGCATCATCTAATCCGTCTGCAAAATCTTCTGTATCATCTCCAAGGTCTGAAATAGCACCACCGCCGCCATCTTCGTACTTCCATCCAAAGATAACTCCTAAACTATCACTAACTTTTTGTGCTAGTTTTGTGAAAGCAAGAATAACCTTATTTAATGCAATGATAAATGGTTTGAATGTCTGAATAGCCATTCTACCGATAACAGCACCAAATTGTTGAAAATTCTGTTTCAACATTCTAACACTATTAGCCCAAGTCATAGAAGTCTTTGCAAAGTCTCCCTGTGCGGATCCTGTGTTTGCCATAACATACTGATAACGCAACATAACCTTTTCAGATTGTGACATAGACTTCATATTCGCATCTAATCCGTGCTTTAAAGCCCATTCCTGTACAGTTGCTTGTGTTAAATCAAGACCATACTGTCTTAATACTCTGGCATTACCAGACATAACACCTGATTGTAATTGCTCTGCCACATCTTCATATGACTTATTATAGAAAGAACCCATATCAGCGGCCAACTTTGTCAGATTTAATGACATATCAGCCATATTATCTGATACTGTATTATATCCATAAGATAAGCCGTTTACTGTCTTTCCAAGACCATTTAGGTATTCTGTAGCTTGTTTAACTTGCTGATTAGATATACCCATTGCTGTACCCATAGCCTGAAATTGCCCCGCAACTGTCTTGGCTGTAAGTTCGGACATACCGAAAGTCTGAATAGATGTACTAGCAAATTCTTCAACCTTTTTAGACATAGAACCGAATGTTGTATCAACAATATTCTGTACTTCTGTCAGATCACTAGCAAAGTCAATAGATTTCTTAAACAAATTAAACAATCTAATTATAATAAAGAAGTTGGCGTATAATTTTCCAAAGTAATAAGCCAAACTCTTAACACTCTTGGCTGATTTATTTGAACCAGATGTTAAAACATCGAAAAAGGTCCTCATACCATTTGTGCTACGGATAGTTGTTTTACCCGCATTAGACAAATTAGCCAAAGCCTGTGTCATTTGAATTGTATTCTGACTTACTATAGGTGCTTTTGACATTACACCCATAAATTTACTCAACTCTGTAGCCAAAGTTGATAAGTTAGTCGCCGTAACTCCTGTATTCTGCCCCGCACTTGCTAATTGACCGATAGCCATAGCAAATTGCGTAGTTTCATTTGCTACTATAGGTGCGTTAGCCATAGCAGACATAAAATGGATCATTTCATTTCCCAATGAACTCAAACTAGCATTTACAACAGGAATGTTTTGTCCATATCTGGCAAGGTTACTTATAGCATTAGTGAATTGAATAACATTCTTATCAATTTGTGGTGCATTTTGCATCTGTGATGAAAAAGCAGAAATCTGATTTCCTAGATTTCCTAGATTTATGCTCTGCAAATTTCCTACATTAGCATTAGACAACCTTGTAAGGGAATTGATAAGGTTCTGGATATTCTTGTTGTCGAAAGTTGCATTGTTTAACAGATTCAAAGATGTAGAAAATGGTGTTAACGCATTAGCAACACTTTGAATATTTCCGTGATTCACATTTCCTAACCTATCAAGGCCTTTTGCAAGTCTATTATAGTCAGGTGCTTTAATGCTACTCATTCTCTGCATAGCGTGTGAGAATGTATTTAGCGAATTTGCGACACTTTGTGTGTTCATACTCTCAATTCTACCCATAGCACTTGCAAGTGTGTCAATTTTGCGTGTGAGAGCTTGTAGACCACTATCTGCTCTGCGAATATCACTATCGACTTGTATATTTAACTGTTCAATATCCATATCGCCCTTTCATACCTCCTTTTCTCTAAATTTTTATATAAAAAAAGGGGGCTATATTTCAAGCCCCCTAATTCTACGAGATTCTAATTGTCTGTCCCGCATAAATCTTGTTGGCATTAGCAATTCCATTTAATTCCTGTAATGCCTTAACAGTAGTTCCAAATTTCTTTGCAATACCTGAAAGTGTATCGCCCTTTGCGATTGTATATGTGTTTGCAATCGCACCGCCTGTCTCTGTTACTCGCAAAGTCTGTCCAGGATAAATCAAATCAGGGTTTGAAAGTCCATTGAGTGAAACTAACTTTGCTACCGATGTATTAAATTTCTTTGCGATACCAGATAGTGTATCGCCCTTTACTACAACATATGTATCTGGAGTTTCTGCCTTTGGCTGTTCAACCTTTCCGTTGTTTACAGCGTCAAGATATTCAAATACATCTTTCATTGTCTCCTGAACAATAGGAACAATGCTACATACCTTGTCAATGTATTTGCTATCTGTAGCCCATCCATCGTTTTTAAGTCTTGTGATGTACTCTCTTGCATCTTCAACGCCCAAAAGGTTAGAATAACGAGAATATCCAACAATAAAGTTACAATATCCACGAATACCATCTTTTACATCAGCATAAACTCTAAAGTTATCTCTGATATTTACAACCTGTCCAGAATATTCTTCCTTTGTTGCAAGATTAACTGATCTGCCAATCCAATTTGCTCCACACTTCATACCAAAATAGTTATGATACTTTGATGCAAGTGAACTAGAACCATAGCCACTCTCTAAACAAGCCTGTGCTACAATACCATCAATAGCCTTGATGTTGTACTGTGGACAAATCTCGTTTGCGGCCACCCATAAATTAACAATAAAATCTTTTTGTGCCTGTGATAATTCCATTTTAAGCCTCCCTATCGTGAATTTTCTTTGCTACTACAACAATTCCACCTAATAAGGCATCAATAGCTGTAAGTGTTGCTGTAATTTCAGCACAATGTGGAACATTCCAAATCGTACACAACGATGCAAGGAATGTCAGCACGGGTACAGCTAATAAAGCAATGTTCTTAATTAAGTCATATGTTTTATCACTCATAATAACAACCTCCTAATTTATACCACCTTGCTTGTTTAATTCAAGGATGTATTGTTGCATTTCCATAACAGCAATTCTCTCATTCTTTTCAATGTCGTAATCATCTGGATTTTCTTCTTGTAGAATATCTGATAAAAACGGCTTTTCAACATATTTGTTTTCTTTATTCAAACAAGAGCCTATTGCTGATTGTATATATTGACCTAATCTGTAATCAGCCTCGTCATTTCTCTTTAATGTCATTTTGTAAGCAAGAACATATGGTTTCAACTCATTAGGGTTGCTATCCATAAACTTTTCTTCGCTTACTCCAATAGATATATAAAAAGGTAACAAGGTATTCCAGATTATATCTGGGTAATGTTCCCTGACTTCTTCGCTGTTGCTTTCTTCTTGTGATCCTGTGGTTTCTTCGGTACATCTTCCTGTTCCATCTCCTTGAACAGACCTACTAAAAAACCCTCACTCATAAGTTCTTCTCCAAGCATTGAAAAAATGTCCATCAATTCTCTGCTTTCGCCCTCTGGACATTCCTCGTGATATGTGTCAAGCAAATCTCCGATTTCTTCTAATTTGTCAACAGGGTTGTATTTCTTGAAACCAACAAATAACAAATCCCTAACAACAGAAAACAACATCTTTACATTAGCAACACCATCTTCTTCTGTTGCGTCTTTATCATTTCCACTCATTAGTTTTGTAATATCCTGTACTCTCTCTAACAAGTCTGTGTCAGCAAAACAGTTATATCCGAACTTAATCTTATATGTCTTTTTGTTTATTACAATCTCTTTCATTTTATTATACCTCTCTCTTACTCTCTCAATGTGTTTTTAAATAGAGAGAGGGGCAGACCGAAATCTGCCCCCTCATTATTCCATTTAATAATTTACAAATATCTCTTATGGTGTTGGTGTGTGTACAGCAACTGTAAACACCATATCATCGCCCTCGCCTGTAACAGTTACATCGTAACCATCACTAATCCATTTAGGTGTGCAAGATACAGCCACATTAACTGTCATTGTTAAGTGATTGTCTCCCTCTGCATCATCTGGCTTAACATCAGGAACACCGACATATCCTAACTTGCCGATACCTCCTAATCCATCTGTACCATAAAGATGGATAATATCAAGTCTCTGTCCTGCCAATGCAACTTGCTGATCCAGATAAGTCTTTTCAAAAGCACCCTGTAAAGCAACACTAGCTGACGCTCTACGACCTGGCTCCTGAACCTCCATATCATCTTCAAGTGTTGAAACATCAACCATATTTCTTTCTCCGACAGGAGATGGAATTGATTTTGCTCTCAACATCAATCTGTACTCTCCCGCCCAACTTGTAGGTGCAACATTTGTGTCGCCCTCGTGGACTTTATAAAGCACTCTTGACTTTAAACCTGTAGCCATTTTTTGTACCTCCGTTTATTTTACTTAATTTCTTCGTCTTGGTATATATATCTACGAACACGGGCAATTACTTGCTTTGTGTCCGTTGTACCTGTTTTTGTGCGTTCTATTGTTAATGTTACCTCAAACAACAAACTCTTGAATTGCTTTAAGACTTCATTTAACACTTTAATTGCACTTTTTTCGCCCTGTTTTGTACTAACAGTTACTTGGATTGTTGCTCCACAAATGAAACCATTTATATCGTCTCTTTCCAAGTCTTTTCCTAGTTCTGCACTAGGTAGAAAGTGAATACATACATTAGGATAATTAACTAATGAATTTCCACTTTCTTCTTCCTCGGTAAATCTTATATCTGGAAATGAAGATACGAGATTTTTCTTTGCCTTTGTGGAAACAATCGTATAAATTTTGCTTTGTGTGGTTGTAACCCAATCTACACTCATTTATCCAAAAACCTCTCTTGCTATTCTGTCTACTTGATTTACCATCTCTAAATATGCCATATACATAGGATGTGTAGGCAATTCTCCGATAGAATGATGTTTGTTACCATCTTCATCTGTCCAATACCAACCATTAGGATCAAAAGCGTGTGTTTGTCCAGGCATAGAACCTTGTGTTGGTGCTTGAACATTATATAGGTTTTCATTGTAGAAACCAGAACCAAATTCAGCCATAAGAATAGGCGATATTTCGTAACCATCTTCGTTCTCTTGCCAAGTCATAAGCAATGGTGCTATGTCTTTGCCATAAAAGATTGAACAATACCCTGTAGAAGTCTCAACCGCATCGGTCTTGGCATACATAATGTACGATTTATATTTATCGTCTGTGTAGCGATAGGCTACTTCTATTCCAACGGATGCTAGTTGCTCTACATATAATCGAATCTTCGCTTTTATCTCATTTTCATAATATTTATTAAGGTTCTGTGATAACTTCATCAGATCCTTGCTCGTTAGCTTTGCCTTGAATGTCTGCTTGTGCATTGTTTATCCTCTGTAATAAGTACCAATCATAATTAGGAAATTCATCCAGAATACCCACAACTGTATAATCAGCACTATCTACTATTGGCATATGGTTATCATCATACTCAATTTCAGATGATTTCCAAATTTTACTACCGAAAACTAATGGAAGATAGCCTTTTGTAACGCATATTTCCGCAAGAATACCATCTTGGCTCACACCATAGGCCTTTAAGTGCATCTCATTCAGTTTTGAACAAATACTAGCCCTAAACCCTACAGGCTCACTAAATGTATTGCTTGTATATCCACATTCAACAGGAACTTGCTCCCCGTCTACATCAATGTAGATTATATTGCCATTTTCGTCTGTTTCATATACAGGCTCTGGATTTATTGGCAAGGAATAATACATTTTTTGTCTAATTCTTCTCAAAGTTCTCATTATTTTTCTCCAACGGCTACCACACGCTCCCATTTATCGTGAACATATGAATTTCCGTGTAAATCATTAGTATAATGGTCGTATATTGTATGTGCGTGTTTCCATTGTGTCTCGTCTTTCTCAACGCCATTTTCCACATCACACAAGAAGTCTATAAGGCTACTCTGACATTCTCTTTTGTCCATTTCATCTATCTTGTTGTTGATAGGTGCTAATGTCTTTGCTAATGTCTTTGATACAGCCTTATAAATCAATGTTCCAACAGCAACCATACCTGTTATTGTTGAACAAATTGTTATTATAATGTTTGCGACACTCATTGTGAACCTCTCTGTGCTGTTAATTTAAAATTCTGTCAGCCCACCACCAATATAGACAGAAACCCTACAGGTAATCCACATATGCAAACTACCTATGCACAATCTTCTAGGATATAACCGATACATAATTCGGTAATCTAGCAACGAGCGTATCTGAAATCCACGCTGTGCTATAAGTCAATGACATATCGCTTTCTCTATGTACTTTTTCGCCCTCTGCTCCCGCTTTTGCGTAAACTTCAACACAAGCCATAGCTAATGTAGAAACATATCGCTCTAGTGTTGATTCAATCACATCTGCTGTGAAGTGCTTTGGAAAATGGCAAGAAGAAGTCATATATTCAATAACAAAATCAACAATAGTTATTGGCATTTCATCTATTGATTCCTCATTAGTTGCGTTCCAATATGATGTTGCTTTCTCATTTACTTTGTCTGCTAATGCCATATCTTACCTCTTTACTATCTTATAATCCGTATTTCTCAATAAGCATTTTCTTTAACTGTGATCCACTTGTCTCATATGCGTTCTCAATTCCATATTCAGCACCAATCTTCTGTAAATCAGATGTTGATAATCTGTTTACTTCTGTTCTGTTGTATGGAAAATCCTTTGTGTTCTCTGTTGTAGGCTCTGCTACATTGTCCTCTTTAAGTGGCTCGACAATCTTTTCAGGAGTGGTATCGTCAGGTACATCTGTACCTGGCTCATACCATACCCCGTTATGCTTTACTCTATGCTGATATACTGACATAACAATACCTCTCTCACATCAAGATTAGTAGCACTTGATCTGATATGTTTCATCCATTCTCTCAAATGATGGCAAACAAATCTCTGATACTGTTGTCTTTGTCTGGTCTGGATCTTCAAGAATTGTTACAGCAACAGCAACACCTTTGTTTACAATAGAAACATCAGAATCTGGCTTGTTAACAAGTGTTCTCTCGGATGGTGTCATACCAAACCAAGTATTACCCAAAGCACCATCTGGAATAAGTGTAGCCATTCCATCTGGATAGAAAGAGTGAGTAACACCTGATTCGTCCTTGTACTTCTTGGTGTAAACGATAACAGCAACACCTAACTCATTTGCAAAGATTTCCTTTACACGAGCGTCTGTCATAAGAATGTTGGCTGTTACATTCTGTGCAAGAATAGCCGCCTTGATTTTGCTATTCTTCTTTAAATGATTCATTGTAGCCTTTGATACAATCATCATTGTAGGTCTTGAACCTGTCTTTTCCTCAACAGCGTCCAAAGCTACCTGAACATCTGCAAGTGGATCAGAATTGGTATAATCTGTCCATACAGAAGTTCCTGAAAGTGTAGCAAAGTTGTTTGTTGCGTATGAACCATCTGGATCATAATTGTAAGCATATGTAGCTCCATTAGCAGAAATAGAAATTGATGGATGGCCGTTTGTTGCGGCTAACAACTGAAATCTCATTCTCTCTGGTACTACATCAGCACCCTTAATAAGTGTGTCTGCATCATTGTAAAGTCTTGAAATAACTTCCTGTGCAAAAGGATCTGTGCTGTCCTGAATACGCATAATGTCCTGTTCGTCCTTTTCCTTTACAAGCATTGACTCCTTAAAGAAAGCCATCTCTGTCTCTGTAATCTCGATACCCTCACGACTTCTAATAGTTGATACTGTATCGAAAGCAGATGGAGCTAAAGAAACAGGTAAACCACCCTTTGTCTTAACCCACTTCAAATCAAGCGATGCTTTCTTCTGTCTTGGGAACAAAGCCTCTCCTAAATATGGAATCTTGTTAGAGGCTGTTTCCTCGTGAACAAGAGCAATAGCTTTAGCACTATATACATCTGTAATTTTCATTTTGTGTTACCTCCTAATTACTCAAATACAATAAGTGGCAATGCCTCTTTTACATCGTCTGTAATTGCATTACCAGAATTAGCGTTTGCGTTGGCTGTATTAACCACAGCAAATGCCTTGATAAGTGAACCTACAGGCTCTCCTACAGTTACATCATAGAGCAAGATACCTACGGCATTGCTTGTTCCCTCTGTTGTTGTGGCTACACTACCATCAGCGGCAATAGGTGTACCACCCTTAACTTCTGTTACATTTTCCCCAAAAACAACTGTGATAGGCTCTAACAACTCGCCACCCAATCTTCTTTTGAGGATTTCTGGCTGATTAGCCACGGCGTTTTTTGTAAACTTCATCGTTTTTTCCTCCTATAAGTATGATGAAACAATTTCGGAAGTATCTTCACTTCCAATATTACCGATGATTGCACTAGCGGCCTTTTCAGCCTCTGTCTTTGTATCATCGTCATTACTTCCACCACCACCAGGATTAGGTGTTTTGTCTGCAATTTCCTTTTCCTTGGCAATAGCGGCGGCTTTCTCTTTATCAGAGATAATCTGTCCTAAAACAGCAACATCAAAAGATCCACCTGATAAACTCTCAATAAGTTTATCTGCCTGTTCTCCTACAATACCCTGTTCTGCAAGGCTTGACTTCAATGTCATTGTTGAAATCTGCTTTTCAAGTTCAGAAATCTTGTTATTTGCGATTTCTGTCTCTTTATTTGCTCTCTCAATGTCTGTTAGGTTCTGGTTAGAAATTTCATCTAACTTCGCCTGTAACTCTGCGGCCTTGTCTGCATCAGCTTGTAACGCATTGGCTCTGTCATTTGCTTTCTTTGTTTCTGCGTGAACCGAATTGAGATACTTTGTGATTGCATCTTCTGTTGGTTCAGCAATACCCATCGAAATTAGGTTTTCTTTTGCCTGTTCTCTGTTCATTTAATTACCTCCTTGAACACTACGATTTTTTATTCGGTGGTTTTCTCCACCCAATGTGTTTCAATCCTATTTACGCATAGGTGCTAAATTTATATAAATAAAAAGAACAACGATTACTCGTTGCCCTCATTATTTTTCTTACCACTAAAACGGAGTGAACATCTGCAATTTGCTACTTCTTCTCCTGTTCCGTTTTCCATATCCATTGGCTCAAACATCATACATCCACCTACATTGAATGTGTCGTATATGCTGATTGTTTGTCCATCTACGGCCTTGTGTGTATCACGAACCTTTGTGTCGTGCATTGTTACCCAAGTTTTCTTTGTATAGCCATCTTCTATGGCCTGTTGCAAGTCTACATAGTTCATAATCGCATTGGTTTCGTTTTCTGCGATAGACATTGCTCTATCGTTTGATGTCCACCAAGGATTATCGTCTATGTGCTTTTCAGTAGTGCCTACAACTTCGTCAGATAGATTTCTAGCAAATTCATTGAAGTAGGCATAGGAATACTCGGTATCTATTCCAAAATCGTTTATGACACCAATTATGCCCCTTGTAGCATAGTCTGTTAGATATTCAGTATCTAATACCTGATCTGCCATTATCATTGCACTTGCTAAAGTAAATAATTTATCAAATACACTTTCAAGTTTTTTGGCTAGTTCGATTCTTTGCTCAATTTGTTCTTCTTCGAGGTCCATTTCTCCAAAGAATTTGTCATAAGCCATCGCCCTAGCCTTATAAACAGTAACAAGTTTATGATTATTCAGTTCATCACTACTCGCTAATGCCATTCTTGTATTCCTCAATCAACTTATTTGCTTTATCTAATTGTTCCTGTAAGCCCATCTGCTCGATTTTTTCATCCAATGTCTGATAAATCGCATCAAGATAAGGCTTTGACATTGTATATACCTTTTCAGGATCATTCCACAAGCCACAAGCTTTGATTGCTACAAGTGGATGAATACCACTCTGTACTAACATCTGGAATACTTCGGCCTTAACCAACATATTGTCTGTTGGACTATGTGAAATCTGAATGTCATAATCTAAACTTGAAAGTGGAACATCATCATTGCCCTTGATTTTAATTACATTCAAAATAACATCATCAATGGCTCTCTCACTTTCAACAACAAATGGATCTTTCATTCTTGCTCTTTGCTTTGAGAAATCCCATCCATTTCTTAACTGTACAGCACCCTGTGTGTCTCCACTAGAGTTACCTTGCTTATTTGGAATAGCCGAAATAGATAACACATTATCCCAAAGGTCTTGCTTTGCTATCTGGCTTTCACTTTGCTTTAATTCTTGCGACATTATATCAACATCGGCTTTGCCATTATCTGTATTCTGCTTAACAGATATAGCACCCATCTTTTTCATTGCTTTAAAAGAATCTTCGTCAATATCGCAATTTATGAACTTAACCCAACTCTGTACGAATTGCTCTACAGCGTCCATTCTGTTAGATTGCATATTGTTAATTGCATCTAACATCGAAATTACTAACTCAATATCTGAAATTCTTTCAGGATTGTTAGGATATTCAACAATAGGTATTCGTTGGAAACCATTTAGTTTTGTTTCTACTATCTTTCCATTTTTCACTTTATAAATGTGTGTATCTGTAAAGCAAAGCTTATAAATTTGCTTATCTTCATCCTTTAGTTCCTGTACAGCCATTAAAGGTTGTTTTGTTGGTCTTGAATAGACGATGTATGTGTCCATAGGTGTAGGAACTGTAAGCAAAAATGGGATATTTGCTCCCTTTTTTTTATTCATCAATACAGCTTTATATCCAAAGCCTACGGCACTCTGCCACAATCCACACTCAATATCTCGTGCTGATTTATTGGCGATTCTCAAATAATCATTGAACTTATCTACCAGAGCATTTGTCTGCTCGTTATCGCCCATAGCAATTACCTGGATAGGTTCGCCGTATGTCTGACCTGTTTTAAACTGTACGATTTCCCAAGCGTGATTTTCAACTACATTGTTGGGATCCAGATCGTCTCTGACAACCTTTGTCCTATACAATATTGGCTGATCGCCCTTGTAGTAATCCCATAAATACTTCACGATGGATTTATTGAATGTAAAAGCACCACAAGTCTCGCCTAGAACAGATATGATGTTATTTTCTGTTATTGTTTCTACATCAGTATATGCAATTTTTCTACCATATCGACCTTTTACAATGTCTTGTAGTTTTTTTCTGTTACTCATTTAATAAAACCTCGCTCCACCAGATGTTGTTTTCTCTGGCAATCCAAAGTGACTTTTGATTTTTCCATTAGGTAGCCTTGTTATTGTTTGATAACATTTTCGGCAAACTCCTGTGTGGCTATTCTTTGTATGTATTTCAACTTTAAACACCTTGTTATGACAACAAGGACAATTCACATCTTCATATTCAAGTTTCATAATTTCTCCTACAAAAAAGAACTACAGGGTTTTGGCGGCCTGTAGTTCTTCGGGGATTAAAGAATTTGGATACGGAAAATTGTTTCACAACAACTCTCCATATATATAATAACACATTTTTTACCGAAAAAACCGAACATATCGAACTTTTTTAAAAAATTTTTATTTTTTTTGCTCCATAAAGCGATTATAAGCCATTCTTACGCTATCTTCTGTAGCATTTTCGCCTATTGCCGCTGATACTTCGCCCCAAGTACAATCATCTATCCACTTTAGGCAAATGATTCTTCGGATTTTCGCATCTGGTATAGAATAAATGAACTTACTAACTTCGTCTGTTATGTTCAAAAGCTCTATTTTAAGTTCTTCCATCCTGGTTACATTCATTTCAAGATTGATTTTCTCTAACATCAGCCTTGATTTCTTCGCAGAATATTCTCTAGTTGGAAATCCCTCGATTTTAAAGCCTTGGATTCCACCCTCTCCACCATATACCTTGTCTACTACCACTTCTCCATTCTCCATAGTGGTAATCTGGTTTTCAAGTTTGACTATCTTTGTGTTGTGTCTCTCAATCCTTTGCTCTAACTCTGAAACTTCCTGTCTCATATTTACATATTGTTCAAGTAATGTCTTATCCATTTTAATAATTAGCCCCCGATCTGAACGGATTTATTACAGGCTTTACATTTGCCCCCGCTCCTTTATTCTCTACAAACATATCTAACTGTACTATGCTATCTATTGCATCATCGTGTTCGTTCTTTCCAATGGTTACATAACTACACATTTCATCCATTGCTTTCTGATAATCAGAATTACGAACATATCTTGTAATTCCTAGCTCCCTGTCCTTTTCCAATTCTTCTGGTGTAGGTCGTTTCGGTGTTAGAAAAACAAATTTCTGTTTTACATCGCCACTATATGCAACGATTTTCTCTTTTTTAGCCATAGTATTTGGTGCTTTTCTGCTTTCACAAGAACATTTATACCCTTGCTCTGTTAATTCTTTCTCTATCAGGTCGCAATATAAGTCTCCACCTTGGTTTCCCTCAAATCGTGTCGCTCTTATCTCGTTTCCTATGATTTTTCCAACTACTATAGGGGCTGTTATCTCTTTCGGTCCAGGATTGAATACCCAATCAAAGATATATACATCGCCATTCTCGTATTCTCGACCTATCGGCATTGATAAACTATCTCCACCACCATAGGCAACATCAGTTACACCTACAACTCGACTATCGCCAGGTGGTAATATGCCATTGAAGTACCTTAAACTGTCCGTTGGCATTAACAATCCCTCTCGGACATACGGCTTTTGCATATATTTAGCCCACCACTCTGCATCGTCTAACTTCTCTCGCATATCTCTATAATATGCTGTGGTAAATCCACCTATCTCATAATCAAAGTTACTCTCGTCATTATCATCAAGTGCGGGGATTCTGACAAATCTGTATAAAGGATCATCTTCATACATCTGTCTCATTCTTTCAAGTGGATCCATTACATTCCATAATGTTCCAACCATCAATTCACAAGCTCCCGCAAAGTCTACTACATCATCTATGCTATACCAATAGTCTAGCTCTGGAGATGCACCACTCTTTCGGTCTACCATCTTGTTTAGGTATTCTTGATATGTGTTCTCCATTCTCTGTGGAGATAACGAGTGTTCTCTGTCTCGGACTAAATCGTCTACATACAATATTCCATCCCAAGATACATCAACAGCTCCTGTCCAAGTTCCATCTATTCCTCGGCAAGTTATTGTCGCAAATCTATCAGGATTTCCTAATGTGATTGTAAATTCTTCGGCTGATTTGTTTTGCAAACATACTTCATTTGGATGATGTAAGGCGTACAATTCTGCAAATGTGTACTCATTTGTGCTTATTAGGTTTAACAATTCGTTATAAAACCCTTTCGCAAGGATTCCAGAGTGTCCACCCATTGCACTATGACTATTAGGCCTTACTAAACACAACCAAGCCAAAAAGAAAATACATAGAGTGGATTTACCTGTACGAGATGGGAGTGATATTCCCAAAAACTTTATCTTTCGCCTTGCAAGGTCCTCAAAATCTTTAATCAGTTTACCTAGTGTCTTTCGTCTAGGTGCGTAAAATCTCTTTTCAGGCGATCTGTTCTTCTCCATATAGTAGATGAACGGCTCAAAATCATAAAATGCTAAATATCTGCATATCTCGTAGAATAGGTCTAATTCCTTGTAGGATGCCCTGTTATGTTTCCAAGAGTATTTGTCTAGGTCTATCCAACTTCCACCCTTTGTGCCACGCTCTATCGCTTTCTGAATCGTATCGTAGCCACTTCGTATAGTCTCTACTCCAAGTTTATATTCCCTATACTCCTGTATCACATACACCCCATACAAGTAAAATGCTTTCGCTAAATCGTATGTAGCCCCTTGGCTCTTTACCATATCGTGTGCTATGTTTATCTGCCTTTTACATTCTTCTAGGCTTACTTGGTCGTTGTGTGGTCTACCTATCTTCGGTGGCATTTACTCACTCTCCATTGTCTCTATTATCTCTCTCATTACTTCCGTACTCTTTAATGCGTAGATCAATGATGTTTCATTCCCTTTTGTAAATTTTCCATCACTCCCTATGCACTTCTTACAACTATACTTGTCCAGGATTATGTTCGCTCTACCAAACAAGTCTGCATTGTTCATTAGTCTGTTGAATCGGTCCTCTTTAACTATCTTCTCTACGCTCTCGCTTAACTTCATCTTTTCTCCCTCTCTGGTAGAGTTTTTATGGGAACTCTACCTTAAACCCTTGTAGACCTCACGAGAGTTGATGATACTCTCTTAACAGGTTCATACCTATGAGGTTATCTCA
>OCVV012879171.1_pt1 | contig 51088 bp, 31 predicted proteins | sample 1539721 | NCBI WGS metagenome assembly OCVV01 (sample SAMN02144230, study PRJEB22623) | gut metagenome | biome: sheep rumen | host: Ovis aries | place: New Zealand
TATTCGTTGCACCTTTAGGTGCATTGTGCATTGTATAAATTCGTCATATTCGAAATATTCGTTGTTGAAGAAAGCATCCGAAACTTCAATGAATTATTTTTGTTTGAATTCATCGAACTCACGTTATTTAGGATAAATTTTTATTCAACGGTGTTGTTTTGCCGCTCTATCACTTGTATGCTGTCGAGCGAGAGGAGGATGCCGTTGGGGGCTTGGTCGAGGGTGCGGTTTGGGAAATATGTCGTATCGTCTTATTTTGAATGGTTGTCATCCCTGTTCAGCCATAGGGCAAAGAAGGGGTCATAGACCATGTAGGTGGATTTCTCTTGGGTGATGAAGTCTTTGTCTAACAATCCACGGACGGCGGCTGTCACTACACTGACCGTTTGCAAGTGATGTTTCTTGATGAAGTTTTTGCTGGTGATGTTTTGAGCCTTGCCTTCTCGCGCAATGGCGATGAAAACTTCGCGCTGTTTTTCGGGTATCTTGTCCAGCAGGTCAGCGTATGTTTCGGAGAACATGTCGAGGATATAGGTGATGGCTGCATCCACCATGTCGGGGGTGCAGCGGGTGTTGGGGGGTGTTTTGAGGAAGAGGACGTTCAAAACACGTTGGATGCACGAGGTGACGGCATCGAACCGCTCGTAGATGTTGGTCACCACTCCTTCTTCCAGCGCCTTCCCGAATTTTGCGAACTGCATCTGTGCGAACTCCTCGTATTTCTCTACGGGGATAGGTTTCAGGTTCATGATGAGCACAGACTGATAGAACGGACGGGAGGGTGAGGTGAAAATCTCGCCCATCAGATGGCGTTTGCTGCCTGCGAAGATGAAGGTGGCATTGATGCAGCGTTGGATGTAGGTGCGGAGGGTCGCTTCTACGTTGGGAGCATCGCTGTAGCGTGTAATTTGCTGAAACTCGTCGATGGCCACAAGGCAGGGCTTGTCTGACTCGCGGAGATACTGAAAGATTTCGTCCAGTGTGACGGCGGGGTTTTCGATGTCTCCAAGTCCAAGGCTCCATGTCGGGATGCTGTTGATGTCAAATGTGATTTCGGAACGTATGGAGCGTAATACATTGATGAATCCCTCCCACACAGCACGTCCCTTGGGACGGAGTTCGTTGAGGATGGCTCGCCCAAAGACATTGACGAAATCACGCAGGCTGTTTGTTGCGTAGATGTCAATATGGAACGTATAAAAGTGTTCCTGAATCTCTGGCTGATGGAAGCAATGGTGTATCAGGTCTGTCTTGCCCACCCGCCGAGGGGATATAAGTGCCATGTTGTTACCATTGACGGTCAGTTCTACCAACTGCTTGGTTTCTTCCACTCTGTCGCAGAAATATTCGGCTCCAGCATAGCCTTTTGTTACAAATGGATTGTCCATACCTTATTCATTTTGAGCACAAAGGTATGATTTTTCTGTAAATTATCCTAATTAGGATTATCCTTTTTAGGATAATTCTCTTTTTAAGGATGAAAAACGCCTCATTTTGTGGTAAATGAGGCGTTTTTTTATTCAACGGTGTTGGTTTGCCGCTCTATCACTTGTATGCTGTCGAGCGAGAGGAGGATGCCGTCGGGGGCTTGGTCGAGTTCGGCTCGTTGGGCTTGTTGCAGGTAGATGGGGTAGGCTTTGCCGAGGGGGAGAATCTTGAGTTCGACGCGCTTGCCGACGAGGTCGGAGAGGCGGACGAGCATGGGTTTTCCGTTCCAGAAGTTGTCGGCCACGAGTTGGCCGTCGGCATAGAGGCGGGCCACGTCGCCTCGGTAGGAAATCTGGAGGTAGAGGTCGAGGTTCTCGTTCAGTTCGTCGAGGTTGGCGATGGTCCATGTGGCGGCTTTCTCAAAGTCGGCTTCGGTGGGCATGGCGGCCACTTTCTGTTTGCCTATGGACACGGTGCGCAGTCCTCCATGTTCCTTGGTCAGCACGTGGTTGACGGGGGTGGGGAGGGTGTGCCAGGTTTCTTCCATGATGCGTGAGCCGTCCTTGTAGAGGATGCCGTTGGAGTAGTGGAGTTGACCGTCTATCTTGTAGGCGGTTCTGGCTTTCTCCTTCGAGAGGACGCAGAGGGTTGTGCCAGCGGCCTTGAAAGGTTTGTTGAGTTTGGCGGTGAAGGTTTTGCCGTTGATGGAGAGTTGGGGCTTTTTGCCGTCGATGGCGATGAAGTAGATGGTGCCGTCGGAGGTCTTGCAGAAGGGTTCGGCGGTGGCCTCATTGATGGTTGCGTAAGGAGTTACTTGCCAGTTGCGAGGGGTGATGTAGGCATGGCCGCTTTCGTTGAGGATGCGCACGTAGTCGCAGAAGAACTCGAAGGAGCCGCGACGGGCATAGTGGGCGGAGAGGGTGTGGGCGTCCATCTGGCTGAGTTCCTCGCCCCAGTCGGCCAGGAACTGATGGAGCCAGCGGCTTTCGTGCCATGCCGTCCAGTTGGGTTGTCCCATCTCGCCGAGGGGTGCCTGAAAGTCGTAGGTCATCAGGGGCATGTCGTTGTAGTTGGTCACGTTGGTGGCCTGTGTCTCGGCCATCGTGTGCTTGGGGTTGTAGGGATTGGTGCCGCCGTGGTACATGTAGTAGCCCGGAAGGTTGCTGCCTGAGCCTAACTTGCAGATGGCGAGGGGTTTCACTTCGCGGCCGCTCATGTTGATGCGGCGGTGGTAGGAGGGCATCATGCCGCCACCGAGTTCGCAGGTGAGGTAGGGGTAGGAGAGGTCTTTTGCCTCCATGTGGGTGTCTTGGTTCTTGCCGAGGGCTTCGGTGGCGATGACGGAGGATAGTCGGGTGTCTTTCATGATGAAGGCATCTTTGTAGGCTCCGGGCATATCGGTGAGGTCTCTGTCCCAGAAGCCGTCGGCATAGTCGCCATAGAGGGGCAGCATCTGTCCGAACTCTTCGGGGCCGTTCAGTTTGGGCCATCCTGTGCGGGTGTAGAAGGGGGTGTCGAAACCTGCCTCCACGGCCATCTGCTTGAGTGCCTTATAGTACGCCCACGGCCCACGGCATTCGTTCTCTATCTGCACCCCCACGATGGGGCCTCCGTCTTTCCACAGTAGGCCACTGACTTGTGCGAAGATGTTGCTATAGAGGTTGCGTGTTGCCTTCATGAAGCCTGGGGCTTGCGACCGCAATTTGTACTGCTGAGGGTCTGTCGCAGCCTTATCGGTCATCCACACAGGGAAGCCGCCCTGATAGACTTCGCCGTGGCAGAAGGGACCGATGCGCAGCACTACGGGCATCTGCTCTTCCTTGCACGTCTCGATGAACTTGCGCAGGTTTCGGTTGCCGCTCCAGTTCCACTTGCCTTCTTCTTCCTCATGATGAATCCAGAACACGTAGGTGGCAAGGACGGTGATGCCTCCTGCCTTCATCTTCTGAATCTCGCGCCGCCACTCCCTTTCGGGCACACGACTATAGTGAATCTCGCCCATCACGGGCAGCACGTGCCGTCCGCCGATGATGAAGCCTCGGCTATCGACCTCGAACTTCACGCCGTCGGGGCGGGCGTTGGTGCCAAACTGGAATGTCTCTTGTGCTGCCATGCCGATGCAGCAGGTGAGCAGGATACTCATCCATAATGCTTTCTTTTTCATAAGTGTCTGTTGATGATTTCGGGTGCAAAAATACGTCTTTCTTTCTGATGCACCATCTGATTTTCGGGAAAAAGAAGATGGATGATTCTATTATTGGGTGTGAATGAAGAACTTTTGTGTTTTTTTGTTCTTCACTGGCTCACTTTTTCTTGTCCAAAATGCTTGTTGGGGAACTGTCTGGAAGTTTTTGGCGAAAAGATGCTCTCCGATTAAAGTTTTTTATGTAAATTTGTCACGAAAAACAGATTCTTTAAGAATTATTAAGTAAATATTAAGATGTTTAACATGAGAAAACTTTTTGGATTGTTGGCCTTCATGCTACCCTTGTTGGCTTCGGCTCAGTGGCATGTGGGTGTGAGCGGTGGTGCGACGTGCAACCACTTCGCCATCGACAGAAATTATCAGGCGGATGTCCAGTTCCACGACCGTTGGGGCGGAACCGTCGGTGTCATGGGCCAGTATGATGTGACTGAGTGGCTGGGTGTGAGGGCTGAATTGCTGTGGATGCAGAAGAACTACAGGCAGCAGAGGAAGATGCTCTCAGAAGTGGACTACAAGTGGCGCAACAACTATCTGGTGCTGCCCGTCATGGCTTCGTTCAGTTTTGGCGGAGAACGGTTGCGCGGCTTTTGCAATGCGGGTGTGTATGGGGGGTACTGGATGAACCAGAGCCGTAGCGGTTCAGACTATAACTACATGACGAACAAGACGTACCATTTCAGCGAGCAGGTCAGTTTCAACAGTGAGCGCGACCGCCGTTGGGACTTCGGGTTTGTGGCTGGTCTTGGTGCTCGTTATGGCTTGGGCGGCCCGTGGGCGGTTCAGGCCGAGTTGCGCTACTATCACAGCACGGTGAGCACGCAGAAACACTACATGCTGGTGAAGGACTCACGCTACCACTCGACGCTGGCGTTGATGGCAGGGGTGTGGTATTCGTTTTGAGAGGAAAAAAAGATGTATAATATAAGAATGTGGAAAAGATGAAAAAAAATATTTTGATGTTGGTGGCTATGGTGCTGGCACTGGGTGTCAGTTCGTGTCGCGATGAGAGCGATGTGGTGCTGCCGTATGCCAACAATGATGATTTGTCGTTCGACGAGGCTGTGAACAGTTATGCGGGCAAGTTCCGTGTGTTTTGGAAGGCGATGAACAGCAACTACTCTCTTTGGGACTATGAGAAGGAGTGTGGGCTGGATTGGGATGCGCACTATGGGCAGATGTTGCCTAAGTTTGAGGCATTGGATGAACCGGGAAAGGTGGTGACGGACTCGGCTCTGAGGGTGCTGATGCAGGAGATGACTGCCCCGCTCCACGATGGGCATTTTATGGTGGAGTTCAAGAATCACCAAACAGGAAACTTTGTGGCTGTGAGTCCAAGCGATGTCCGAGTTGCGGCTCGCGACGATTATGAGGAGACTTTGTTGTTTGAACCTTCTTTGAAGGCGTATGAGGAGGCAGGTGAATTGACCGTGCTGAGGGAGAGGGACACACGGTTCTCGGCCTTCCTCCGTGATTTGATGCGCACTCCGGGACGGACTCTGCAATGGGCTAAGGCGCGCTGCTTGCAGTTGGCTTTGTTGCCGAATCCCACTGCTGCCGACATCAAGGAGATGGATGGCCTCAAGGGTTTCATGACGGATTTGTCTGCGGTGATAAAGAAGCCGGTGAGCAAGGCGATGATTGGGGAACTGAATGACGTGATTAAGTGCTATGGGTATCTCAACATCCCCTTTCTGGAGGAGTTTGATCTGGGATTTGTTGATGCTGGCATCCATGTGAAGTATGCCCTCTTCAACGACAATATTGCTTATTTCTACTTGAGTGGTTTCGCACTCTCTCCCTATCTTGACCCTTCTTATACCACGGAGATTTTCAATAATCCGTCGGCTCACACGCAGGAACAGGTTAAGAGTGTGGGTGAGGTGTGGAAGGCATGGTTCAATGCCATTCAGGAACTCCATGCGGAGGGACGGCTGAAGGGTGTCATCATCGATGTGCGTGGCAATGGTGGTGGCTACATCAACGATGGTCGCTACGTGCTTGGCAGTTTGTTGCCAGCGGGGGGCTATCAGTATGGATGGTGCCGCTACAAACGAGGTACGGGCAGATATGACTACTCTGCCTATATGCCGATTGAGTGCATGACGATGGACGAAGAGCATGAGATTGTGGATGATGTGCCTGTGGTGGTGCTTGCCAATTGCCAATCGGTCAGCATGTCGGAGATGACTTCGCTCACCGCCAAGCGGATGCCCAATGGACGACTGGTGGGCAAGAGAACATACGGAGGACTCTGCGCTCTCACAGGGTCGAGTGCGTACTCATATAACTATGTGGGACATATTGGGGTGAGGGGCGAGACTCCTGTCTATTGCTATCTGCCCGTCACGGCGATTCTCGACATGGATAAGCAATTCCTCGATGGTGTCGGCGTAACACCTGACATGGAGGTGGATTTAGACCAGGATGTTTTCGACGCTACAGGACGCGACACTCAACTGGACCGTGCGCTGAAGTATGTGAGAGAAAACTAAAAGTTAAAAACTAAAAACTAAAAAACTCAGAAACAATGAAACGAGATAAGATACTGAATGTCTTGGCCATGCTTGCCCTGGTGGGAACTATGCTTACTGGTTGTGCACAGGACGATTCGCTTACTTACATCGACGACACCGACAAGTCGGAAGAAAGCGCAGGAACGGTCGATGTGGTGGCTGCTGCACTGGGTGCCATTCCACAGGTCAAGAATCTGAACATCAAGGTGGATGCCCAAACCGAAGACAGCGTCTATTTCTTCACCTTTGCACAATACATTGACCACCATCATCCAGAACTCGGAACCTTTGAACAGCGTGTGGCTTTGCACTTCGAGGGGTTCGACCGTAATGTTGTGCTTTACACACATGGCTACGACATGACCAGTGAGGTAAATGAAATGCGCAAAAAGGATTTGGCGATTCATTTGAAGGCCAATACCATCGAGGTGGAGCACCGATATTTTGGTGAGTCGCTGCCAGAGCCTTACGATGAACTGAAGTTTACTTATTTCAATGCCGAGCAGGAGGCTTTCGACCTTCATGAAATTGTGCAGGCTCTGCGCAAAAATGTCTTCAAGACCGGAAAGTGGGCAAGCACAGGCACCAGCAAGGATGGAATGACCACTGCTTTTTATGCCTATTTTAGCGACAAGAATGGTTGGAATGACATTGATGTTTATGTGCCGTTCTGTGCGCCCTTCATGACAGGAAGTACCGATGCAGAGGGGAACTTCTCTGAGGAGGACTATTCGACTGGCTACTATCTTGAGGATGTTTGTGGCTCTGGCTATCCTGCTGGTTCGATTGGAGCCATCGCTTACGAACGCCTCCGCAACTATCCTTATTATATCTGTACGAGTCCGATGCTGCGCCAGTTTTGCATCCGCAATATGCTCTTGGCTTATCCCGATGACGGGGCTAAAATTTTGGCACAATATGAAAAGGGGGATGTGCATAGTACGGGCGATAAGGAGAAGGACTTGACGGCTTGGGTCATCAATACTTTTTATGGAAACCTCTTCGAGAAGTTCTCATACGTTCCTTACAGTCTGTGGGCTTCGATGGTGCCAGATCCCGCTAAGGCGGCTGCTGCTGATGCTTCTGCTGAAGACTTGATGGCTGTGACGGATTTCCTGATGCTGTCGAGAGATTCGCTGATAGTACGGCTGAAGGCTATGAATGAGACTCGTGCTGCCACTCCCGATGAGGATCCGTCTGTGGTATATTGGAGGTTGCTGCAATATCTGCATGAAGATAGTGGTAATGCCTACTACCTGCAGGCTTTTATGGAACTATGCACTAATGCCTATCCTTGCTCGCTGGTGGATGGTGTTTACCTCACTCCTGAGCAGGTGCGCGATGTCAACCATCTCTTTGCATGGGGTTCGCTGAAGGGGCTCTATCCTCAAGACGAAGGGAGGATGCAGAAGGATTTCAGACGGTGGGTTTATACTGAAACTACGGCTCCGATGATTTTTGTGTATGGGAAAAATGACCCGTGGACTGGTGCTGCCATCGATGATGCCGCTGCTGAGCAGAATCCGCTGATTGTGAAGGTGGTGGATCCTGTATCTATTCACAATGACTATTTCCTCTCTGATTTTTATGATGCATCGTCGAGACGGACTATCATCGATGCTCTTGCTTCGTTCTTGAAGGAGTGAAGAGTTAAAAACTAAAAATTAAAAGTATAAGTTACAAGCCATTCGCGTTGTTTCTTGCGAACAAAGTAACTTATACTTTTAATTTTTAGTTTTTAGTTTTTAACTTAAAACTTTTTGGTTTTTATAGTTTGTCGAGTTCTGCTAAGTTCTTGGCTACATCCTCGTCTGTTACGGTGTAGTTCTGCAGGTCGCCGTTGATGTAGGCTTCGTAACTTGGCATGTCGATGAGGCCATGACCAGAGAGGTTGAAGAGGATGACTTTCTCTTCGCCAGTCTCCTTGCACTTGTTGGCCTCGCGGATGGTGGCTGCAATGGCATGGGTGCTTTCGGGAGCAGGGATGATGCCCTCGGTACGGGCGAAGAGCATGCCTGCCTCGAAGGTCTCCAGTTGAGGAATATCTACACCTTTCATCAGGCCGTCCTTCAGGAGTTGGCTGACGATGACACCTGCACCGTGATAGCGGAGACCGCCGGCGTGGATGTTGCTGGGCTTGAAGTTGTGACCCAGTGTGAACATGGGCAGCAGAGGCGTGTAACCAGCCTCGTCGCCGAAGTCGTAGCGGAACTGGCCGCGAGTGAGTTTCGGGCAACTGTTAGGTTCTGCTGCGATGAACTCGGTTTTCTTGCCGTCCAGAATGTTGTGGCGCATGAAGGGGAAGGCGATGCCTCCGAAGTTGGAACCGCCACCGAAGCAGGCAATCACCATGTCGGGATATTCGCCAGCCATTGCCATCTGCTTCTCAGCCTCCAGACCGATGATGGTCTGGTGAAGACCCACATGGTTGAGCACTGAACCAAGTGTGTATTTGCAGTTGGGTGTGGTGGTGGCGAGTTCGACAGCCTCAGAGATGGCAGTGCCGAGTGAGCCAGGATGGGTGGGGTCTTTGGTGATGATGTCCTTGCCGGCACGGGTGGACATGGAAGGTGAGCCTGTCACGGCTGCGCCAAAAGTGCGCATGATGCTGGAGCGGTAGGGCTTCTGCTGCATGGTGATTTTCACCTGATAGACAGCGGCTTCGAGTCCGTAGAGTTTGGCGGCATACGAAAGGGCTGCACCCCACTGGCCCGCACCTGTCTCGGTGGTCACGTTCGTGGTGCCTTCCATCTTGGCGTAGTAGCATTGGGGCAGGGCTGAGTTAATCTTGTGAGAACCCAGTGGACAAGCACTCTCGTTCTTGAAGTAGATGTGGGCAGGAGTGCCTAATGCCTCCTCCAGTCCGTAGGCGCGCACCAATGGTGTGGAACGGTAATACTTATATTTATCAAGCACTTCCTCAGGAATGTCAATCCATGCGTGAGTGGTGTCCAACTCCTGCACACAGCACTCACGAGGGAAGATGTGTGCCAAGTCATCCACGGTCAGTGGCTGTTTTGTTGCAGGGTGGATAGGTGGCTGTGGCTTGTTCACCATGTCTGCCTGAATGTTGTACCACTGTGTTGGAATCTCGTTCTCCGCAAGGAGGAAGCGTTTTTGTTTTGTGCTCATTGTTGTAAAAGAATAAATTATTAAGATTTTTGAGCCACAAAGTTACGATAATGCTCTTTTAATACCAAATAATTGTAGCAAAAATGTCTGTAGAAGCCGACAAATCTGTAACTTTGCATCGTGAAATCAAAAGATTATGATGAATGGACTCTACACGATACTGCTGCTCATTGGCAGCAATATCTTCATGACGTTGGCCTGGTATGGCCACCTGAAGTTGCAACAGATGAACATCTCCAACAGTTGGCCTTTGTGGCTGGTCATTGTCTTCTCGTGGGGCATCGCCTTCTTCGAGTATTCGCTGCAAGTGCCAGCCAACAAACTCGGCTTTGTGGGCAACGGTGGGCCGTATTCGTTGGTGCAACTCAAAGTGATTCAGGAGGTGGTATCGCTCACGGTGTTCACCATTATCGCCTCCTTCATGTTTCAGGGTGAACATCTGCATTGGAACCATGCCGCAGCCTTCCTCTGCCTGGTGGCAGCGGTGTATTTCGTTTTCTGGAAATAGAGTGCAGGAGAAGAAGACAATAGACCTTTGATTGGCTTGAAAGATGAGAGACGGGTTTCAGGGCGAACGGCAGTTGGTGCTCCCTCCGATGGTGGTGCATCAGATGGAGGAAGACAGGCTGCTTTCGGCACTTCACATCACAGACATTGGCTATTATCCCTCGGCCAGTTTCCACGAGATACACAGGCAGAGCGGAGTGGGGCAGTATGTGTTCATCTACTGCGTGAAAGGCTATGGATGGTATGAGATTGAGGGTCAGCACTACGACATCCGTCCCAATCAATACTTCATCATTCCGATGGGCACTCCTCACGACTATGGGGCTGCCAACGAGGAGCCTTGGACCATCTACTGGATACACTTCAAGGGACTGTTGGCTTCGTGCTATGCTGACCAAGCCGCCACGCCCAAGGAAATCCGCCCTGAACTGCATTCGCGCATAGCCAATCGCCAGAACCTTTTCGAGGAGATATTTCGCACTCTCCAGCGTGGTTTCACGTTGGAAAACCTCAGTTTTGCCTCGTCGCTTTTCCACTATTATCTGGGTTCTCTGCGCTACATTCACCAGTATCGCGATGCCACCCGTGAGGGAGAGACTGTGACAGATGCCACGGATGCCCAGCAGGTGGTGGCCGCCTTGATTCACTACATGGAGGAAAACAAGGAAAAGCACCTCACGATGGAGATGCTTTCCCGCTATTCAGGCTATAGTGCCAGCCACATGTCCCTTCTTTTCCGTCGTCAGACGGGGATGGCACCGATGGCTTATTTCAACAAACTGAAGATGGACGAGGCTTGTTACTTGCTGGTTCACACCGACATGAAAGTGAACCAGATATGCCACAAACTCGGCATCGACGATTCCTATTACTTTTCTCGCCTTTTCAGCAAGGTGGTCGGCATGTCGCCTCGTGCCTACAGGAGTGTCAGCAAAGACCGCAGGGAGTAAGCCCCCAAGTGGTTGATGTCGAGTCGGTTCACTTCATCCAGATGCCGTTCAGCCTTTTCTTTCTCGCCCATGCCGAGATAGCCGAGGGCGAGCATGTAGTTGCAGTGGATGCGGTTTTGCAGGTCGAGGTCGCCGTCCCACACGAGCAGGTCGGGCAGAGAGACGGCAAAGTAATCCATCGTGATGTGGTCGAAGATGTGTTGCTTGCCATAAGTGATGAGCCTGTGGAAGAGGCCACGTGCCTTGTCTTCCTGTCCGAGTTTGCGGTAACAAAGTGCGGCATAGAAGATTTTGTCGGGCTTGGCATCGTTGTAGTACATGGCTGCAGCAGGTTCCGTCGGGCCAGCCGTGCCTTCTTCGTAGCGTCCGAGGAAATAGAGGAAGTCGTTGTCTTGTGCCCCATGCAGTTTCCCCTCGCCGAGCGAGTGAGGGAAGACGAGGCATTCTTCCAGCAACTGCTTTGCCTCAGCCGAAGCAGGGTCTTTCTTCAGGAGTTTCTTGGCTATTTCGAGCCGTGCCATCTGGTACTGTCCGCTCACCTTGCCTTCGCCGCCTTCCCATGGGTGGAACACATGACCATCGATGAGGGCTTTGGCCTCCTCATGCCGTCCGAGCATGTTGAGCAGGGTGGCATGTTCGAGGATGAGGTCGTCGCGTTGCGCAATCAGGTGGGGCAGGGCCTCGTAGTTTTGCAAGCGTTCGGCCAGCGGACGTTGCAGTTTCTTGTAGAGTTGGTCAAGTTCCATGAACACGCGGGCATCCGACTGGTCGAGCGTGAAGGCCATCTCCATCTCTTGCAGGGCATGCTTGGGGTCGTTCTCTTTGTTGTAGTAGAGCAGGGCGAGGTTGCGGTGTACGGTGGGAAAGTCGGGGTCGAGTTTCTCACTCAGTTCCCAGCACTCCTTCGCCACGTCGTATTGCCGCTTGTCGTAGTAGAGGCAGCCCAGATAGTAGGGGGCTTTGGCACCTTCGGGATTGGAGAGAATGGCTGTTCGCAGCGTGTTGATGTCCTCCAGCCGGTTGGGGAAGCAGTAGAGGCTGCTCACCTTTTCTGCCTCAGCAAAGCAAGCCTTGGCCTCGTCGAGTTTGCCTTGGTTGTACTTGAAATATCCTATGTAGTATAGTGTAAGTGGTGATGCCTTTTTCTGTCTCTCGGCAATGGCAGGGAGGGTGAGCACGTCGATAGCCTCTTGCCAGAGTCCTGCCTGAGCATAGTCGAGGGCGAGTTCGTGGTAGTTATAGACATTGCCGTGCATCATGTCCACCATCTTGCTGAGCACCGTCTCGTCTTGGGTCAGCAGGTGCTTTTCGAAGAGGACACCGTAGTTGAAGGCATCCAGTTCCAAGGCTTTAGAGGCGAACTCCAAAGCGCGGGCATGGTCGCCTGTTTTGCGGAGTAGGGTCACCTGCAAAGCCCGTGCCTTGTGGTTGCATTGGTTGAAGAGGAGGCAGCGGTTCAGTTCGTCGAGTGCATCGTCCAGTCGGCCTTGGCTGATGCTGATGCAGGCGGCCTCGAAGTAGCCCGCATCGGCCCAAGCCTTGTTCCATGTCGATTTCCAGAAGAGTTCGTAGGCTTCGTGCAGACGATGCTGGAACTTCAGGGTCAGCGCAAGGTTGAAGAGGGCTTCGCCGTCGTAGGGGTTGGGGTTGCGCTTCTGCCAGATTTTCACGGCTTTGCGCAGATAGGTCTCAGCCTTGTCGAAACGTCCGCGCCGCAGATACCACAAGCCCGTCTGATTCAGGCAGCGCACATCGTTGGGGTCGCGCCGCAGGGCCTCCTCATAGTAGTCGAGGGCCGACCATGTGGCATGGCGATATTGCTCCAGATGCAGCCCTGTCAGATAGAGTTGGTCGTTGGTCTTCGTGTCGGTGGGCGAGAGAGCGGCCTCGGCAGCATCGGGGATGGGGCGGATGTCGTCGGGTTCAGCCGTCCAGGTCAGTCTGCCGATGCGCAGGATGAGGTCGGCCCATCGGCAGCCTTTCACATCCACTGTTTCTTCAAGGATGTTTTCGGGCGACAAGGTGACGGTCTTGCGATAAAATTCCCGTCCCTGTTTGTCCGTCAGCACCACTTCGGCTGTTTGTTTCGAGGTGCCCAGCACTTTGAAACGCACTCCTCCTTCTGCCTCTTCGATGTTCATCACCACATCTTTCGATGCCTGTTTCACCACGCCCAACTCTCTGTAGGGCATGAAGTACTGCACGAACTGCTTTTCCTCATACGGCATCAGCCAGGTGAAGTCGGGCTGGTTTTCGGTATAAACGCCTGCCATCAGTTCGATGTAGGGGCGGAACCCCTTGCGGTCGATGTGCCATTGTTTCATCTCCTCGGGAGTGGCTTCGTCGGTCAGGTTGCGGTCCCACGCACGGCCAAAGTCGCCGTTGCCCCATGTCCACTGCTTCTTGCCGGGCGAAAAGTGGTGGGAGGCCACGTGCAGCATGCCCCCGTGGGTGTCGTTCTCGTAGCCACCCTCAAAGTCGTACTTCGAGTTCACGGCCATGTAGGAGGTGGGCACCTTGATGTTCTTGTAGTTGGAGATGTCCACCCCAGCCGAGTAGTCCATCTTGTAGTAGGTGCCTGTGGCGATGGGGAACGACGAGACGGCCCGTTTGCCGTGGTCGAACACAGCGTTCACATCGGGTGGGAAGACACTCTGATAGTCGTCGTTCACCTCCACGGCTGGATTGGCCCACCAGAGGAAGGTCTGTGGCAGTGGGGTGCGGTTGCTCACACGGCCCTGAATCTCCAGATAGGCACACCCCGGACGGAGCGTGAAGCCGGCGGCTCCCTTCTGATGGAACATGCGCTCCATCTCGTTCACCCACACCGTCACCGAACCATCCTCGTTCTCCACGATGGTCGAATCGACAGGCAAGTAGGTCGATGGACGGTGATGCTGTGGCCAGTTGAACTCGATGCCACCGCTAATCCAAGGCCCTGCCAAGCCCACCAGCGCAGGCTTGATGACATGGTTGTAATAGACGAAGTGGCGTTGCTTGATTTTGTCATACGCCATCTGCACTCTGCCGCCCAGTTCGGGCAGTATCATCACCTTGATGTACTCATTTTCCAGATAGACCGCTTCGTAGGGTTTATCGACTTTCTCGTCGCTGATGCTCTCGACCACTGGATAGGGATAGACCACACCGCTGCTGCCTTGATACACGCGCTTTTCGAGGAAGATGGGGTTTTTCTCGGCTTGGCCGGGTTCGTAGGTGGGAATGACCACCGTTTCTTTCCATGCTTTGACTGACATAGTATGCTTGTTTTGATGTTGTTCTTGTTCTTCCGATGACTGAACGTAATGACTCCTTTTCCCTTCCGCTCGTTGCCTCTTGACCGACGTCCCCGACATCGGTTGACCGATGTCCCCGATGTCGGTTGACCGATGTCCCCGACGTCGGTTTAGGGGCATTGGCAGTGTCTGTTGAGGAGAAGTGGAAGTGTGGCGTTAGGGTTATACGGTAAGTTCCTTTTCCAGTTCTGCCAGACTCTTGCCTTTGGTTTCGGGGCAGGCTCGGAAAAGATAGACGAAGGTGCAGAGGCAGATGGCCGAATAAATCCAGAAAGAGCCGCTGCTGCCGAGGGCTGCGTTCATCGAGGGGAAGGTGAACGTGAGCGTGCAGCACCCCACCCACAGGGCGAAGGTGCAGGTGGCCATGGCGATGCCGCGCACACGGTCGGGGAAGATTTCAGACAGGAGCACCCACGTGATGGGGCCGAGGGTCATGGCATAGCAAGAGATGGCGGCCACCACCAGTGCGACCATGAACACGCCCGTCACGCCAAAGTAGTAGCAGGTGCCCAGTGTGAGGTAGATGAGGCCGAGACCGCAGGCACCGATGAGCATGAGGGAGCGGCGGCCCCACTTCTCCACGGTGTAGAGGGCCACGAAGGTGAAGACCACGTTGGCTATGCCTGTGATGACGATGTTGATGAACATGCCATCGACGTTATATCCCGCGCTGACAAAGATTTCCTGCGCATAGTTGAAAATGACGTTCGTGCCGCACCATTGCTGGAACACGGCGATGACAAGCCCCAACAGCAGCACCTTTCCGTATCGCCGCTCCATCAGTTCTCCCAACCCTGCCTTCTGTTGCGTGTGTTGCGCCTCCGCCGCAGCGGTCTTCATCGCCAAAAACACAGGACTCTCTGGTATGAAAAACGCCATCACGAGGAACAAAGCCGCTGGCACCGTTTCTGCCCAAAACATCCAGCGCCAGCCCCATTCGAGGTTCCAAGCCATGCCCGCCACGTCGCTCGTCTCTTTCGCCAACAGCATGTTGACCACTTGTGCGGCCAGAATGCCCAGCACGATGGTCATCTGGTTGAGGCTCACCAGCCTGCCCCGAATGTTGGCAGGGGAGACCTCGGCAATGTACATGGGCGAGAGGGCCGATGCCACACCGATGCCGATGCCGCCGATGAAGCGGGCTATGTTGAATAATGTGAAGTCGTCGAACAGGCCCGTCATGATGGCACTGGTCGTAAAGAGTACGGCTGCCGTGATGAGCAGTGGCTTACGTCCATACTTGTCGGCCAATGCTCCTGCCACCATGGCACCGATGAGGCAACCGACAAGGGCCGTGCTCATGGCCACTCCCTGCATCACGGGGTCGTGGGCTATCTGGAAAAACTCTTCATAGAACGGCTTCGCACCGCCGATGACCACCCAATCGTAGCCAAACAGCAGACCGCCCATGGCTGACACCGAGCAAATGAAGTAAAGGAAACTCTTTTTCATTGTGTTTTAGGTAAAGTTGATTTGATGCTGCAAAGGTACGGCTTTGTCAACAAAAAAAGTCCATCTTTTTCGGCTGAAAAAGATGGACTTTCTTATTGTTTGAGAAAATGGGATGTCAATTCTTTCCGCTCTGACCGCCCATGATGTCGATGAGTTCGTTGGTGATGGCCTGTTGGCGCGTCTTGTTGTAGAGCAGACGAAGTTCCTTGAGCAGTTCGTTGGCATTGTCGTCAGCCGTCTGCATGGCGAGCATGCGGGCTGCATGTTCGCTGGTGAGGGAGTCGAGCAGGATGCCGTAGGCTTGGGCGTTGAGCAGACGAGGGAAAAGGTTGGTCAAGAGTTCTTGCGGAGTGGGTTCGGTCAGATAGTGTTCATCTCCCTTCGTCTGTATTTGTGGTGTAGTCAGATGGAGTGGGGTGTTGGTGATGACCTGTGTGCCCATGGACTTGAAGTGATGATAGATGAACTCCACCTGGTCTATCTTGCCACTCTGTTGCTGTTGTTGGGCAAACTCGACAAGGACAGACACTTTGGCAAAAGCCTTCTCCTTCTCCATCGTCTCTATCAGATTGATGTAGTCGGTGTTGCAGTCAACCCCTTTGTTCTTCAGGTCGTGGGCTATCTTCTTGCCGATGGGAAGCAGGCATGCCTGCGTTCCCTGCTGGTTCAACTCCTGAATACGCTGCAGTGTGGCTTTGGTGATGTTGCTGTTGAAGGCTCCGCACAGGCCGCTGTTGCTTGACACTGGGATGAGCAGGACTGATTTCACTCTCTTCTTTTCTTCTGTCTTCTCGTCCATCCTCTCCGTGTGGGCAGAGATGTCGCCCCCACCCAGACATTCCAGAATGGTCTGCAGTTCATCCCTATAGTGCAGGAACTTCTCAGTCAAGCCCTGCGTATGGTGGAGTTTGGCACTGGCCACCATGCGCATGGCTGAAGTGATTTTCTGCGTGTTTTGGATGGACGCAATGCGACCTTTTATTTCTTTGAGTGAAGCCATTTACAATTGTATGGATGCAGCAGTTTTTTCAATGATATTGGTGATGTTGTCGTCTATCTTACCTTGTCGAAGCGGCTGGAGTACGTCTTCCTTATGGCTGGTGCGCAGCAGGTCGAGGAAGGCGGTCTCGAAAGCAGCGACTTCTTCCACCTTGATGTTGCGCAGCAGTCCATGGGTGCCGCAATAGAGGATGGCAATCTGCTCCTCCACAGGCATGGGGCGATACTGCTTTTGGATGAGCAGTTGCGAGTTCTTGCGCCCCTTGTCGATGGTGAAGGCGGTGACGGGGTCCATGTCGCTGCCGAACTTGGAGAAGGACTCCAGTTCGCGATACTGCGCCTGGTCTATCTTCAGCGTTCCTGCCACCTTCTTCATGGCCTTCAGTTGGGCATTGCCACCCACACGCGAAACGGAGATGCCGACGTTGATGGCTGGGCGTACACCTTGGTTGAAGAGGTCGGTCTCCAGGAATATCTGTCCGTCGGTGATGGAGATGACGTTGGTGGGGATATAGGCTGACACGTCGCCAGCCTGAGTCTCGATGATGGGTAGTGCCGTGAGTGAACCTCCCCCACGCACCTTGCCTTGGAGACAGTCGGGCAGGTCGTTCATCTGCTCTGCCACTTCCTGCTGGGCGATGATTTTTGCTGCACGTTCGAGCAGGCGAGAGTGGAGGTAGAAGATGTCGCCGGGGTAGGCTTCGCGGCCCGATGGACGCTTCAGGATGAGCGACACCTCGCGATAGGCCACGGCCTGTTTGGAGAGGTCGTCATAAACTACAAGGGCATGGCGGCCTGTGTCGCGGAAGTATTCGCCAATGGCGGCTCCGGCAAAAGCGGCATAGTATTGCATGGCAGCAGGGTCGCTGGCTGTAGCAGACACAACGATGGTGTAATCCATTGCGCCCTTCTGGCGTAGGGTGTTCACGATGGTGGCCACGGTGGAACCCTTCTGCCCGATGGCTACGTAGATGCAATAGACGGGGTGGCCTGCTTCGTAGTTGGGACGCTGGTTGATGATGGTGTCGATGGCGATGGCGGTTTTGCCTGTCTGACGGTCACCGATGATGAGTTCTCGCTGTCCTCGACCGATAGGAATCATGGCATCCACTGCCTTCAAGCCTGTCTGCAGCGGTTCGTTGACGGGCTGTCGGAATATGACTCCGGGGGCTTTGCGCTCCAGCGGCATGTCGAAGGTTTCGCCGGTGATGGCACCCTGGCCGTCGATGGGGTGGCCGAGGGTATCGACCACGCGTCCCACCATGCCTTCGCTCACGGCGATAGAGGCAATGCGGCCAGTGCGCTTCACGGTGTCACCCTCCTCGATGTTGTCGGTGGGGCCGAGCAGCACGGCACCCACGTTGTCTTCCTCGAGATTCATCACAATGGCTTTCATACCGTTGTCAAACTCAAGGAGTTCGCCTGCTTCGGCGTTGCGTAGGCCGTAGGCACGAACCACGCCGTCGCTGACCGTGAGCACGGTGCCCACCTCGGTCTCGTTGCCGAGTGTGTTTTCTTCGTTATCTATGTCGGCAAGTTGTTGGCGCAGCATGGCTGTCACCTCGCTCACCTTTATCTGGTCGGACATAGGCTTTCTCGTATCTTTTCAAGTTGATGTTTGTAACTATAGTCGTAGTGGCGGTCGCCGATGCGGAGACGGAAACCACCGATGAGACGTGGGTTTACCTTGCGCTCACATTCCACGGCGCGATGGGTGTTCTGCTGGATGCGTTGAGTCAGGTGGCTGATGATACTGTCATCGACAGGCACTGCCGTCTCGAACACCACGCGGTCAATGCCATGATGCTCACGATACATGTCGCGATAGACGAAGATAATCATGCGCAACTGGTTCTCGCGGTGGTTCTCCAGCAGCAGGAGGAGGAAACGTGTGTAGAGCGTAGTGGCTTCAGGGTCAAGTCCCGATGCCAGTAGGAGCAGCGTGTACTTCTGCTCTTTCGTGACTCGCGGGTTGATGAGTGCCATTTGCAGGTTGGGTTCATCCTTCATGTTGCGAAAGAGCACACCAAGGTGGTCATAGACCTGCTGGTCCACGAACTGCGCTTGGGCCTCCTCAAACAAGGCCGTGGCATATCGTTTGGCGATACTTCCGTTCATCATGAGATTCAGAGTTAAGAGTTTTGAGTTGGAGGTGAAGAGTCGATGCTCTAAAGTGAAGAGTCGATGCCCTAAAGTGAAGAGCCGATGCTCTAAGGTTTAGAGTAGATGTCCTAAGATTTAGAGTCGGTCAATGAGTCTTTCGATGACTTTCTTCTGCTCGTCGGCATCCTTCATCCGTTCTCCAATCACTTTTTCGGCAATGTCGAGAGCAAGGGATGCGACCTCTTCCCGCACGTCTCGCAAGGCCCTTTCTTTCTCAGCCTGAATGCTTTGCTTAGCATCTTCTATCATTTGGCTGGCAGAGGTTTGAGCCTCGTCCTGTGCCGCCTGCACTATCCGTTGTTTCTCCTGCATGGCACCAGCGATGATTTCCTTTTGCTGCGCCTTGGCTTGGGCCAGCAATTGCTCGCCCTCCTGCTGAATGGCGGCCAGCCGTTCGTTGGCCTGCTTGGCAGAGAGCAGCGACATCTCGATGAACTCCTTGCGTTCGTTGATGGCCTTCACAATCACTGGGAAGCCGAACTTCGCCAGCAGGAAGAACACCACGCCGAATGAGAGTACCATCCAGAAGAGAAGTCCCGGATCTGGTGTGAGTAGATTCATGGTTTCTTTCTTTTTTCTAGATATTCCAGTCTTACTGGTTATTCTAGATTCTCTAGATGTTCCAGACTTTCTGGGAAATTACTTTAGTGCGATGAGCAGACACACCACAATGGCAAACAGGGCCACGCCCTCGATGAAGGCGGCGGTGAGAATCATGGACGTGCGGATGTTGCCCGCTGCTGAAGGCTGACGGGCGATGCTTTCTGTGGCAGACTTGCCAATCATGCCGATGCCCCATGCGGCACCAATCACTGCAATGGCAGCACCGATGGCTGCTCCTACTTGGGCGAAGTTTACGCCTGCTGTTACTGCTTCAAGAATCATAATTATATGGTTTTTAGTGGTTTGTTTCTTTCTTTTTGTTTTTTATAGTTGTTCTAGTTCTTCTAGTTGTTCTAGTCTTTCTAGTCCTTCTAGTTCTTCTAGTATTTCTAGCCTGTCTAGTTCTGCTGTTCCTCTGTTTTCTATTCGCTGTGGGCCAGACCGATAAAGTTGGCGGTGAGAATGGTGAAGACGTATGCTTGGATGAATGCCACGAGCAGTTCGAGACAGTTCATGAAGATGCAGAAGAGGACGCTTACTACGGTCATCGAGGCATTCATGGCGGCTCCCATCTGGGCGGTGACAAAGACTACGCTGGTCAAGGCCAAGATGATGATGTGGCCGGCCATGATGTTGGCGAAGAGACGCACGGTGAGCGAGAAAGGCTTGGTGAACACGCCGATGAATTCGATGGTCGGCATGATGGGTAGGGGTGCCTTCAGGAAGATGGGCACGTCGGGCCAGAAGATGCTCTTGTAGTAGCCCTTGGGGGCAAAGCAGTTGATGGCGATGAAGGCGGTGATGGCGCAGGTCAGCGTCACGGCTATGTTGCCCGTCAGGTTTGCTCCTCCAGGAAACACGGGAATGAGTCCTAAGAGATTGCTGGTCAAGATAAAGAGGAACACCGTCATCAGATAGGGCGAGAACCGCTCATAACCATGACCAATGCTCTCCTTTGCAATGTCCTTGTCGATGAAATCCACCACAGCCTCCATCATGCCCACAAAACCGCCAGGAGCCTTCTTGCTACCGTTTTTCTTATACCACCGAGCCAGTCCTAACACTACGGAACACAGCAAGATACACACGATGAAGAGTTCCAGCACATTCTTCGTGATGCTGATGTCGAAGGGGCGTTCTCCAGCCTCGTTCACTATCTTTCCTTCGTGGTCGCCTTCCGTTGCGATGTGGTAGCCGTTGTAGGTTGCTCCGTGTTCCAGTTTGTCCGACAAGAAGACCTCCACACCCTCTCCGTTGATGAGGATGCAGGGTAGGGGAATGACTGCTCCTTGGGCAATGTGCCACTCGTAACTGTCGCCCAGATGCTCAAAGATAATCTTCGACACATCCAGTTCCTCTTCCGCCCTTGTGGGTGCAGCGAAGCCGATGACACATACTATATATATAAGGAACTTTCTGAGCATATTACTTCTTGCTGTTTTTTGCTGATTATTCGCACACTACGGTAATCAAGTCGTTCTCTATCCTCACCACCCCCGCTCCGCAGTCCAGTTCTTCCGATTCCGTGTGGATAAGCCCCTTTTTCACCTCCGCTATCATTGCGGTGTGACCGGGCAAGAACTCCATGAGTCCTGTGGCAGACGGGAACTGGAAACGGGCCACTTCGCCGTCATACGTCATGCCTGTAGGTGTGATGATTTGTAGATGCATGGTTTTTCTAACTCTTTAACTCCTTGCTGAGTTTTTCTGCTTTCTCAAATGCCTCCTCGATGGTGCCCACGTTGAGGAAAGCCTGTTCGGGCAGGTCGTCGCACTCTCCGTCCAGTATCATCTTGAAACCCTTGATGGTGTCCTCGATGCTCACCATCACGCCCGGCACTCCCGTGAACTGTTGTGCCACGGCGAAGGGTTGCGAGAGGAAACGCTGCACACGTCGGGCGCGATTCACGGTCGTCTTGTCCTCGTCGGACAGTTCCTCCATGCCGAGGATGGAGATGATGTCCTGCAACTCCTTGTTTCTCTGCAGAATCTGCTTCACGCGCTGTGCCGTCTGATAGTGCTCCTCGCCCACCACGTTGGGGTCGAGAATGCGTGAGGTCGAATCCAGCGGATCGACTGCAGGATAGATGCCCAACTCGGCAATCTTACGGTTCAGCACCGTTGTGGCATCCAGGTGGGAGAATGTGGTGGCCGGAGCAGGGTCGGTCAAGTCGTCGGCTGGCACATACACGGCCTGCACCGAGGTGATGGAGCCGTTCTTGGTTGAGGTGATGCGCTCCTGCATCTGTCCCATCTCGCTGGCCAGCGTGGGCTGATAACCCACAGCCGAAGGCATTCGTCCCAGCAGGGCCGACACCTCCGAACCAGCCTGGGTGAAACGGAAAATGTTGTCGATAAACAGCAGGATGTCGCCACCCTTGCCACTGCTCACACCGTCGCGGAACGACTCGGCAATGGTCAGACCCGACAGAGCCACGCTGGCACGTGCGCCCGGCGGCTCGTTCATCTGTCCAAACACCAGGCTCACCTGGCTTTTCTTCAGTTCTTCCTTGTCGATGAGGCTCAAGTCCCACTTTCCCTCTTCCATCGCCTCCTTGAACTTCTCGCCGTAGCGGATGACCCCGCTTTCAATCATCTCCCTCAAGAGGTCGTTGCCCTCTCTCGTTCGTTCGCCCACACCTGTGAAGACGGAAAAACCGTTGTTCTTCTTTGCTACATTGTTGATGAGTTCCTGAATCAGCACCGTCTTTCCCACACCGGCACCGCCAAAGAGACCAATCTTTCCGCCCTTGGCGTATGGCTCAATCAGGTCAATCACCTTGATGCCCGTATAGAGAACCTCCTGTGCAGGCGACAGTTCGTCAAACTTCGGGGCCTCTCGGTGGATGGGCAGTGCGCTCTCGCGGTTCAAGTCGTCCATGCCGTCGATGGGGTCGCCGCTCACATTCATCAGTCGGCCCTTCACCTGCTCGCCCGTCGGCATCGTGATGGGGCGTCCCAACGCCGTGGCCAGCATGCCGCGCCGCAGTCCGTCCGTGCTTTCCATCGCCACACACCGCACGGTGTTCTCGCCCAGGTGCTGCTGCACTTCCACCACCAGCCGTCTGGCACGGCCCTTCTGTGCCTTGCCCGAAGCCTCTTCGCCGTTCTCGCGTTCGATGGTCAGCGCATCATGGATGCGTGGCAGCCGTTCGGCCGAGAACTGCACATCGACCACGGGGCCGATAATCTGTGATATCTTTCCTTGGATTTGTTCCATCATGCAATAGGTTTTGTTTTGCAAAAATAGGTAAAAATATTGAAACGAATGCTCTCTTTCTTGAATTTTTTTGATAAAAGAGTAAACTTTCGCAAATATTTCTTACCTTTACGGCATGAAAAGAAGTGAAAGAGTGAAAAAGGAATGATGAGAAGTGAAAGCCGACACTCTGACATCAGCATGACATTCGGCTCTCACTCCTTCTCGCTCCATAAATAATAAAGAAAAGAAAACTTTATGGCTTTAATCAAGACAGTGTGCGGCCTGACTCCACGGTGGGGTGAGGGCTGCTATTTCAGCGAAAACGCCACGATTGTGGGCGATGTGCAGATGGGCGACCAGTGTACGGTGTGGTTCAATGCCGTGGTGCGCGGCGATGTGAACTACATCAAGATAGGCAACCGCGTGAACATTCAGGATGGGTCGTGTCTGCATACATTATATAAAAAAGCGGCCATCGAGATTGGCGACGACGTGACCATCGGCCACAACGTGACCCTGCATGGCTGCACGGTGAAGAGCGGTGCGCTCATTGGCATGGGAGCCACGGTGCTGGACGATGCGGTGATAGGCGAGGGTGCCATCATCGCGGCTGGTGCCTTGGTGCTGAAAGGCACCCGGGTGGGCGACGGCGAAATGTGGGGTGGGGTGCCGGCCAAGTTCATCAAGAAGGTGGACCCGGAACAGGCCAAGGAACTCAACGTGGGTATAGCAAAGCACTACATCATGTATGCCGATTGGTATAGGGAAATACCATAGGCCCATACCCATACCCTCTCCCCAGCCCTCCCCCTGTGAGGGGGAGGGTGACTGATGTGTCAACGATGTTCATTGGAAAAACAAACTGATAGCCCACATCCCGGATGGTCACCCTCCCCCTCACAGGGGGAGGGCTGGGGAGAGGGTATATCGTGTGGCGAATGATGAACTAGTGCAACGCCGTTCCTATTGCAATTTGTATGCCGTACAATATGCAATAGGAACGGCGTTGCATTTATATATTGTACGGAGTATCGTCTGAAGGGGGCGTTTCAGTTGGGATGTAACGCCCCTTTTTCCGTTCCTCTGTCATGTTACCTCCATTTGTGTGTGTTTCCCATGAACAGGCGGTTTGCAAACTATGTAACACGGCTGAAAGTCTATGTAACGAGGGAATTGGTTAAGGTTGTTAAAAATAGGCTAAATTTGCAACGGAAATTTTAATTTATTAAAAAATAATGGCCTTTATGAAAACAAAACCTAATCGACTTCAGAGCCTGTCCAAATGGGTGGGTGTGGCGCTCATCGCCGCAGGAGGATTGTCGGCTTGCAGTGGCTATGACCTGGCAGAGGAAGACCCTGCCTGGCTCGGTTCCAGCATTTACGACTATCTGAAAGCAGATGGCAACTACACCAATTTGGTCAGACTGATTGACGACCTTGGCTACACGAGTGTGCTGTCCAAGACTGGTAGCAAGACGCTGTTTGTTGCCGACGATGATGCGTATGCCCGTTTCTATGCAAAGAACAATTGGGGTGTACACTCTTATGACGAACTGTCACTCGCCCAGAAGAAGTTGCTGCTGAACGGCAGCATGATTAACAATGCCTGCCAGGTGGCCTACCTGAGCAGCAGCGAGGGACCCATCGAGGGCGACTGCATGCGTCGTCTCACCTCGCAGAGTGTGTATGACTCGGTGCCGGTGCTCACTCCCGAGCAGATGCCCGACAACCCCTACTGGAAGCGTTACCGCGAATCGGGCGCTCCCATGGTGTGCATGAGCGACATGACCGCACCCCCGATGATTCACTTCATCGAGACATTCTTGAACAACAAACTCATCACCAACGAGGACTGCGACTTCCTGTTCAACTATCAGGGCCACCGTCAGGCAGGCGATGCCAACGTGAACGGCATCATGATGGAAGAGCAGAACATCAAGTGCGCCAACGGATTCCTGCACAAGATGGCCGAAGTGCTCACTCCGCTGCCCAACATGGCCGACTTCATCACTCATCATCCCACCACTCAGGGTTATGCCAAGTTGCTCAACCGTTTCTGCGCTCCCTACGGATATGATATTTATGATGAACCCACGCGCGAGTATAACCGCCTCTACAATACCAACGTGGATTCGGTGTATGAGAAACGCTACTTCTCGGAGCGTAGCAAGGGCGGTGCAGCACTCGATCTCACCCCCGACGATGGCCCGACCAATGGCCTGCTGAAGTTCGACCCGGGATGGAGCCAGTTCTACAGCGCCACGACCAACAGCACCTCTGCATCGGTGGCACTGCAGGAGAACATGGGTGTGATGCTCGTGCCCACCGACGCTGCGCTGGACCGCTACTTCAACGAGGGCGCGGGCAAGGTGCTGAAAGACTACTACGGCTCGTGGGAGAACGTACCCGACAAGGTGGTGTCGAAGATGCTCAATGTGAACATGCTCAACTCCTTCACCAACTCGGTGCCCAGCAAGTTCCACACCGTGCTGAACGATGCCAACGACGAACTCGGCCTCAGCACGGAGTTTGTCGATTCCGTCTTCATGGCCTGCAACGGTGCAGTCTATCTGACCAACAAGGTGTTCAACCCCGTGGCCTACATCTCCGTCACTTTCCCCGCACTGGTCAACGAGACCATGAACATCCTCTATTGGGGTGTGGAGCGTTTGGGCTTCGACGTCTATCTCAACTCCCAGAACGCCTACTACAGCCTTTTCATCCCCAACAACAATGCGCTGCTCGAATACATCGACCCCTGTTCCTTCGGCAAGACCAGCACACAACTCTTCCGCTTCCACTACAATGCTACGGCACAGACCGAGGAAGAGAAGGTGTGGGCCAGCATCTGGAACTATGACGTGGCCACGGGCGAGGTGGGCGACTCCATCAGCGAAGCCAGTGTAGGCCAGATTGAGAACCGTCTGAAAGACATTCTCGACACCCACATCGTCATCGGCAACGTGGAAGATGGCAGCACTTACTACCAGACCAAAGGCGGCTCTGTCGTGAAGGTACGCAATGCCTCGGCTGGAGCCAGCGGCATGACCGTGCAGGGCGGCTGGCAGATAGAGCAAGGGACAGAAGTGCCTGTGGTTCAGGTGTATGACGAATCCTACGAAGGTAATGGCAAGACCTATATCATAGATGAAGAGCCTATCATGACCGCCCGCAAGTCGCTGTTCGACATTCTGGAAGAGAACCCAGAGTTCAGCCTTTTCTGTGACCTGCTCCGCAAGTCATCCTACCTCGTCAACAAGCACGTCATCGGCACCGACGAGCATGCGGCTCCCAGCACCAACGTGTCTCTCTTCAACACCTTCCGCTACACCGTCTATGTGCCTACCAACAAGGCCATTGAAGACCTGCAGAAGGCTGGCAAACTGCCCACATGGGATGCCGTGGAAGACGAGGAAGATGCCGAAACGAAAGAAAAAATGAAACTGGAGATAGAGAACTTCATCAAGTATCACATTCAGGACGAAGGCTTCTTCGTGGGGCAAGACCTCAGCGGGGCCAAGAGCCTTTCGGGCGACTACGAGACTTCGGCCTACGAAGTGCAGGACGGCAATCTCTCCTACTACAAACTCCACGTCAACGTAGAGCAAGACGGCATCACGCTCCGCGATGGTGCAGGCAACACCCACAAGGTGAACACCGAAGGTGGACTCTACAACCTGATGGCTCGTGAGTATCAGTACAATGGAGGCGATGCCCTCAATGCAAGCAATCTCTACACCTCTTCGTTTGTTGTTGTACATCAGATAGATGGCGCATTGCAGTATAAGTAATTAACAATTAATGATTAACAATTAATAATTAAAAGAAGAAAAAATGAAAAAGATTATAGCATTCCTTCTGATTGTCAATTGTCAATTGTCAATTGTCAATTGCTTCGCCCAGACAGCAGGCACGATGATACACGGTGTGGTGCAAGACGACATCGACGTGCTCACAGCATGTAATGTGGTCGAAATCGACAATGCCAACCGTATCGTGGCCCATGCCATCACCGACATCAACGGTAACTTCGCTTTCCGCATTGTCGATCCGAAGCACCGTCTCCGCATCTCCTACGTGGGCTACGCCACCCAGACCATCCCCATCAAGGGCACTACCTATAAGATTGTCATGAAGAGCAACACCCAGTTGCAGGAAGTGGTGGTGAAATCGAAGAAAATCGTGCAGACCAGCGGTCTGGCCATCCCCGAACGCGAACTTTCTGTGGCTCACCAGATGATTGATGCCAAAGAGTTTGAAGGTCTCCCCATGACCAGTGTCGATGAAGCCCTCCAGGGCCGTATTGCCGGTCTCGACATCGTGAGCAACTCGGGCAACCTGGGTGCCGGAACCTCCATGCGTCTGCGTGGTGTCAGTTCTATCAACGGCAGTAGCGAACCCCTCATCGTGGTCGATGGCAACATCTTCGAGAGCGACTACAACAGCAACTTCGACTATGCCAATGCCACCGAAGACCAGTTTGCCGAACTCCTCAACGTCAACCCCGACGACATCGCCAGCATCTCAGTCCTGAAGGATGCAGCCGGTACAGCCATCTACGGTTCGCAGGGTGCCAACGGTGTCATCGAAATCAAGACCAAGCGTGGTGCCCGTGGCAAGACCAAGGTGCAGTACTCCTACCGCATCACCCTCACCCACCAGCCCCAAGGCATCCGGCTCCTCAATGGCGACCAATACACCATGCTGATGAAAGAGGCTTACTACAACCCCAGCCTCAGCAGCCGCGAGTCCAGCATTCGCGAGTTCGACTACGACCAGTCATGGAACGAGTATGAGATGTACAACAACAACACCGACTGGCGCAAGGCCATCCGCAAGAACGGTGTCCTGCAGAAGCACTACGTCAGCCTCTCCGGTGGTGGCGAAAAAGCCAACTTCCGCATAGCCGGAGGCTACGACCACCAGACCGGTACCGTGATTGAGCAGAAACTCGACCGCTTCACCACCCGTGTTGCCCTCGACTACTTCGTCAGTGACCGCATCAAGATTGTGACCAACTTCAACCTGACCTACACCAAGAACCAGAAGAATGCTGGCGACCTCCTTGGTATAGCCTACCAGAAGATGCCGAACCTCTCTATCTATGAGCAGGATGCCAACGGAAACGACCTGCCCGACTACTACCACATGCTCAACACCTGCTCCGAGGAACTGAAGCGCGACCAATACACCTACGTCAATCCCGTAGCCCTCGCCAAGCAGGCCAAGAACGACGAATCGACCTATCAGATTCAGCCTGAGTTCCAACTCGTCTATAACCTCCTCGGCACACAGGAAGACCAGACGCAACTGAAGTATGAAGGCAAGATACTCTTCAACATCTTTAATAAATATAATGATACGTTCTACCCCTCCAGCCTCGTGACGAGCGGATGGTCCAACAGCGATAACAACAAGTCAACTGCCGATGCCCACAAGAGTACGGCTATCACCACGACTCACCGCCTCACCTTTGTGCCGCATTTCCGCAATGCCGACCACTCCTTCATGGCTTTCGCCCAGTTCCAACTCACCGACGGTAGTTCCAAATCGACCAATTCCACCGTCTGGGGCCTGCCTTCAGGAGGTATCAGTTCGACGATTGCCGACGGTATCGTGAGCGGTCTGGGCACCTCGTCGGGTCAGTGGCGCAGTGTCTATCTCACTTTCTCTGCCCACTATGCCTACAAAGGTAAGTATATCGCCGACTTCTCCATCCGTCGAGATGGCTCGACCAAGTTTGGCGACGACAGCCGCTGGGGTAACTTCCCCGCACTCTCTTTCCGTTGGAACGTGAGCGATGAACCCTTCATGGAACGCCTCAGGTGGATTTCCATGCTCTCCATCCGTCCGGGTTGGGGTAAAGTGGGTAACCAGCCTGGTGGCGAATACCTCTACTTCTCCAAGTATCGCAGCGGCAACGCCTACAATGGCGGCTCCTCCGTCTATCCTGAGAACATCCGCCTCGGCTCTCTCAAGTGGGAAAGCAAGGAAACTTGGAACCTCGGCTTCGACCTCGGATTCTGGAACAACCGCATCACCGCCGACTTCAACATCTACACCCAGCGCACCACCGACCTGCTGATGGCCAACCGCCGCATCCCGACTTCTTCTGGTTACACGGCACTTGCATGGCAAAACGTGGGCAACATGGTCAACAACGGTTGGGAGTTCAACATCAACGGTCGCGACATCATCAAGACCGGCAAGTTCCATGCCGACTTCAACGTGTCCTTCGCCAACAACAAGAACGAAATCACCAAGATGGATGAAACTGTGCTGGCTTCGCTCAACAGCGACTTCGACAAGAACAACGGCTCCTACCTCACCCGAGTGCAACTGCACAACGCCTTCGGTTCTATCTACGGATTCCGCTACAAGGGTGTTTATCAGTACAGTAAATACACTCCCAACGAAGTGGAAGGCGTGAGCGGCCCGAATGCCCCTGTGGCTCGCGACGAGAACAATCAAGTCATTCTCGACAAGAACGGCAACACCATCCCGATGGTCTTCTGCTACGACAGCAACGACAAGACCTACCTCTATGAGTTCAAGGGTGGCGATGCCATCTACGAAGACGTGAACCACGACGGCAACATCAACGAACTCGACATCGTCTATCTGGGCAGTTCTCTTCCCAAGGTGACAGGCGGTTTCGGCTTCAAACTCACCTACGGTCGCTGGAGTTGGAACAACCAGTTCAACTTCCGCATCGGCAACAAAATCGTCAATGCCGCCCGCATGAGAGCCGAAAACATGTACACCAACAACAACCAATCCACCGCTGTCAACTGGCGTTGGCGTGTCGAAGGCGATGTAGCCCCCATCCCTCGTGCCCTCTATCGCGACGGCTACAACTGGCTGGGTAGCGACCGCTTCATCGAGAAAGGTTCTTTCCTCCGACTCAACTACAGTCAGGTAAGTTACTCCTTCGACCCCAAACTCATCAAGAACTGGGGACTCTCCACCTTGAGCCTCTATCTGAGTGCCAACAACCTCTTCTGTATCACAGGCTATTCTGGTGCAGACCCCGAAGTGGGCTACGGAGGTTATGGTGTGACAACCGATAATGCCCGTACACCTAATGCCCGCTCCTACACAATGGGTATCACGGTTCAATTCTAACACAACGTTTTTCGACTCAATAAAATATCGGAAAAGAATCTTCTAAAAAGAAAAGATTATGAAAATGAGAAAAATATATAAAACAGCAGGCTTTCTCCTCCTCGCGGCCACACAGACCGTGGTGAGCGGATGCAGCGACTTCCTTTCCATCGAGCCTCAGAACGAGATTGTGTTGGAGCGTTACTGGACAGAAGAAAAGGATGTGAACAGTGTGCTCAACTCCTGCTATGCTCACTTGGAGACTGCCGATTGCATCAACCGAATGGTCGTGTGGGGCGAACTCCGTTCCGACAACATGACCAACGGCTCTGGCACCAACTATGCCTTGCAGCAAATCATGAAGGAGAATATCCTCGAAACCAATAATTTTACCAACTGGCAGTGTTTCTATCAGGTCATAAACGACTGCAACACAGTACTTTACTATGCGCCCGGTGTGAATGCTATCGACCCCAACTTCACCGACTCTGAACTTCGGGCCACGATGGCAGAGGCCACGGCACTGCGTTCTCTGTGCTACTTCTACCTCATCCGCACCTTCCGCGATGTGCCATACGTGACAAAGCCTTCCAACGACGACAGTCAGGACTTCCGAATCGAAGCCACTCCCTTCAACGATGTGCTGGATTATCTGATTGCCGACATGGAAAGCATCAAGGACGATGCCGTGCGCAGTTATGGCGAGGAGAGCGTGGAAAACACCTCCCGCATCACTCGCTGGTCCTGCTACGCACTCTTGGCCGACCTCTACCTTTGGAAAGGCGATTGGCAGAAGTGCATCGACTATTGCGACCTCGTTATCAACGAGAAAATCCGTCAGTATGAAGAAGCCTACGAGAAGAATCCCACCACGCTCACGATGGAATTGTACGGCAAATATCCTCTCATCTCGGAATCGGCTGGTAGCAACAACAACTATGCCGGCAACACCTATACCGAGATTTTCGGCGATGGAAACAGTTTTGAGTCTATCTTCGAACTCAACTTCCTCAACAACCAGACCGTGAAAAACTCCACCGTGGCCAGTTTCTATGGTGCAAGTAGCAATTTGGCAGGCCAGATTGGCGTGACTGACTTCGTAGCCCGAAGCCCCTACACCGACACCAACGACCTCTTCAAGAAGAGCGACTGCCGCTATCTGGAAAACATGCGCGAAAGCAGCAGCAAGTTCTACATTACAAAATATGTGAACCAATCGCTCTCCTTCCGCACCAGCACCACCACCGGTGCAGCACCCTCTGTGGCGCAGGACCCACGCGCTTCAGACTTTGCCAACTGGATTATCTATCGTCTGACCGACGTGATGCTCATGAAGGCAGAGGCCGAGGTGGAGATGGCAGGTGACGTGCCAGAAGGGGCTACCCCAACTCCTGAGCAACTCGCCACCTATCAGGATGTCTTCGATATCGTGATGGCCGTGTGGCGTCGTGCCAACAACAAGCGCACTTCTACCACCGACCTCTTGAAGTTCGACGACTATGCAACCTCTCGCAAGGCTATGGAAGACCTCGTGCTTGACGAGCGTCAGCGCGAACTCATGTTCGAGGGAAAGCGTTGGTACGACCTCGTGCGACTCAGCCGTCGCGACGGAGAGAACGACCGCCTGGTCAAGAAGGTGCTGCCCAAGTTCCAGGAGAACACCAGTGCCATCCGCATCAAACTCTCTACTGCCGATGTGCTCTACTGGCCTTACAACCGTGAGGAGATTAAGCAGAATCCGAAACTTGTTCAGAATCCTGCATACATAACAGATAACACAGAAAAAAACTTTTAACGCATCATGAAAAGAACACATATATATAAGATATTTACGGGTATGTTGCTTCTCGTCTTTGCGGCACAGACAATGGTCAGTTGCTCTGACGAACCTGATGGCGATAACTACTACACCTTCACTGGTGAGATGGTGAGCGACTACCTTGACAATCGCCCTGAACTGTACAGCGAGTTCACGGAGATTCTCCATCGTTCTGGCATGTATGGCATGATGGCCACCTATGGCACCTACACCTGTTTTGCGCCCACCAATGAGGCCGTTGACCGCTACTTGCGCGACCACGGCTACAGCAGTGTGTCCGACCTTTCGCAGGAAGAGTGCGACACGTTGTCGTGGAACCACATCATTGCAGCCACCTACTTCACCACCGACTTGAGTGATGGAAACATCCCGAAGTCGAACATGAACGACCGTTTCCTCACCTTCTCCTGCGACACCAATTCCACCAGCGGAAATGTGATGTACTATGTCAACATGGCCTCCAAACTGGTGGCTCGCGATGACTCTGTGGAGAATGGTGTGGTTCACACACTTGACCGCGTCATTCAGCCTTCCAGTTCCTATCTGCCGGAGAAGTTGTTGGAGGACAAGAACATCTCGCTCTTTGCCTCAGCCTTGACCCTGACAGGACTGAATGACAGCCTCTACGATTATATCGACCCTGATTACCACGTGAATCCCGATTCTGTCTATAAGCCCATCCCCTTCCACAGAACAGGTGCCACCTATTATATGTACTATCCAGCCAACCGCATGAAACGATTTACAGTGCTGGCAGAAACTAACAAGGTGTATGCCGAGGCTGGCATTAACTCTCTGGACGACCTGAAGGCTCACGCTAAGGAGGTCTATGACGAGATGTATCCAGAAGATGCAGGTCTTTATGATGATGACTGGACCAACCGCAAGAACCCGCTCAACCGTTTCGTGGCCTACCATCTGTTGCCTTATTATGCAGCAGTAAATGACTTCACCATCTCGGAGAGTGGTATCAACTACAAGACGACTTGTGCCATGACCAACCTGATTGACTGTACAGACTGGTACACGACGATGATGCCTGGCACTATCATGAAGTTTTCTTCTCCGTCCGCTGGTTTGTACATCAACAGAAAAGGTGTGGGCAGCAAGTTCACGGTGGAAGGTGTGAAAGTTTATACACCCACAGAGATGAGGACCATTCACGACGAAGAATTGAAAGAGGCTGGTTTGCATGTCGATACACTGAATCAGCAGGCGCTCAATGGCATCTACCATTATATAGACAAGGTGCTGGAGTACAACAAAGAGACTCGTGATGTTGTCTTTAACGACCGTATTCGCTGGAATGTGATTACCATGTCGCCAGAGTTCCTGAATGTAGGTGCCCGTGGCAATACCAATACCCAACACCTGACAGGTCTGAAGCAAGTGGAAGGATGGGATTTCCACGGCATCAATCCTACACTTGCAGTGCGTGAGCGTGGTGTGTGGATGGCTACCTATTCGGACGCCGTCGATTTGATTGGCCAGTTTGACGTAAGTTTCAAACTTCCTCCAGTGCCAGAAAATACGTATGAAATCCGCTTTGCCTATGGTGCAGGTAATGACCGTGGTGTGGTTCAGATTTACTTCGGCGAGAAGGGCAATCTGCAGCCCATGGGTCTGCCTATCGACTTCCGTGTTTGGGGTGGCGACCCGAGCATTGGTTGGGTAGCCGACACCGAAGATAATGAGGAAAATCGTGCCATCGACAAGGCCATGCACAACCGTGGCTACATGAAGGATATGGACTCTTGGAACCAAGGAGGTTCAAACAATCTTCGTGCCAACAATGGTAAGTATCGCAAGATTCTCACCACCCAGCGTCTTGATCCCAACAAAGAGTATTGGCTTCGTATCAAACTCGTCATCGACAATGCGGAGGCCGAACTCCCCATCAACTATTTCGAGTTCTGTCCTAAGAGTGTCTATGCAGGTCTGACCGCAGAAGATACGCATTGATAATTGACAATTGATAATTGACAATCGATAATCAGTAATAGTATGAAAATAAAGAATCTATATAAAATGATGGCAGGGGCATTCCTTCTCGCAGCCGCATCGCAGGGCTTGACGGGATGTTCTGACACATGGGACGACCACTATGAAATGGCTGGCACCAATGGCAGTTCCTCCCTGCTCCAGATGATTGAAGAGAACCCGCAGTTGAGCGATTTCTACGAACTGCTCCGTTCCACCCATATCTACAACAACAACCACCGCACGAAGGTGACCTACGCCGACCTGCTCAATGCCGACCAGGCTTTGACGGTGTGGGCTCCAGTCAATGGAACCTTCAACGTCGATTCTCTGCTCGACCTGTGCCAGACGGAGAAGGGCGACTCAACGGTTGGTCGTCATTTTGTGATGAACCACATCGCACATAACCTCTACAACATGAACGCCCAGACCGACGAGAACGTGAAAATGCTGAACGACAAGTTCCTGCCGTTGGCCTATCGCTCCATCTACAATGCCAAGATTGTAGATGAGCAGCACGTGAACACGCCTGCCACCAATGGCCTTCTTCATGTGGTAAATGACGATGCTTGGTACACCTACAATGTATATGAGGCCATTACCTCGTTGGACGAGTTCCGTCATCTTGGTTCCTTCCTTTCTCGCTACGAGAAGCAGGAACTGGACGAGGAACGTTCCATCCAGTCGGGCATCGAAGATGGCAAGAAAGTCTATTCCGACTCTGTGATGGTGAAGACCAACAACCTGTTCCGTGTGTTCGACCAAATCATGGACGAAGACTCAACCTTCTTCATGCTGGTACCCGATGCCGACACGTGGAAACCCGTCTATGACGAAGCCGCTACATTCTTCAACTTCGCCCCAATAGAGAAGGGCGACTCCATCTGTGACTACTGGACTCATGTCTCGCTGATGAGCGACCTCATCTACAACGAGAATGTGCAGCGCAGTATGAATGACTCCATCTTCTCCACATCCTATCGCATGTACGATTGGCCATACCATGTGTTCCATGATCCTTACGAAGAAGGCGGCTTGCTCAATTCTTCCAACATGAAAGATGAATTGCAGTGTTCAAATGGTCGAATCATGCGCATCAAGGAGTGGCCTTTCACTCCAGAAGACCTCTTCTTCCGTCCTATCGTGATGCAGGGAGAACGTGAAGCCAACCTTATCGACTATAAGGATTGCACCTTCAATTATCGTGCAGCCGTGGGTGACACCATTTCTGGCAATGCCTATCTGGATATAGTTCCAAAGAATACAACAACCAACTGGGAAGCCACCTTTGAGGTTCGCAACACGCTGTCTGCAACCTATGACATCTGCGCTGTCATTCTGCCCAAGACGGTCTATAAGAGCAACTCTCATGACTTCAAACCCAATAAGTTTAAAGCCGAGTTGACCTATATGGACGAGAATGGTGAAATGCAGACCGTTAAATTTGATGACGAAGTGACAAGCAATGGTATGAAAGTGGATACCGTGCGAATTGGCCGTTTCACATTCCCTGTGTGCAACTATCAGCAGCAAGATGCCACTGTCAACCTGAAACTCATCTGTTCCGTCGGTAGGCGTGATGGCAATTTTTCTCGTGAGATGTTTTTGGATTGTATATACCTCAAACCCGTTTCTAATGAAGACTCTTCGGATGAAGAACTTGAAAATCAGGAAGCGAACGAAAGAAAGGAGGCAAAGAAATGAAACGTATCGTATTGACATTAGTGACCCTGAGTTCACTGTTCTGGGCAGACTGCTGGGCACAGGACACCAAGACCCCCTCTCAAAGCGAGAAGATTGTGTTGCACGAAGTGAAAGGCCGCGTGGTGGATGCCGCCACGGGAGAACCCGCAGCAGGTGTGCAGGTGCAGGCATACAACAACCCGAAGTATTCGGCCATGACAGACGACAAGGGTGAATATACTCTGAAGATTCCGGCATGGGTGACTTCCTTGATTTATGCTGCAGATGGCTACACGATGGTGCAGCAGTCAACGGCTGACGTGGAGCAGCCCGTAGTCAGGATGTATTCATCCAAGTTTGACGAGATTTATGCCCGTCAGACCTCTGCTGCAAGCCGCAAGACAGCGTTGGCTGGCTACAACAACAACGACCTCAGCATCGACAACCAGATTCAGGAGAAACTGGGCGGCGACATGTTGACCACCATCCGTAGCGGACAGCCTGCACAGGGCGTGAAGATGCTCATGAATGGTATCAACTCGCTCAACAGCAACGCCCAGCCACTGGTCATTGTGGATGGTGTGATGCAGAACATGCAGTGGAGTTCTCCCTCTCTGCACGACGGCTTCTTCAACAATATCCTCTCCGGCATTATGGTGGAGGACATTGAGAAGGTGTCCGTGCTGAAGAACGGTACTGCCATCTATGGTGCCAAAGGTGCCAACGGTGTGCTTATCATCGAGACCAAGCGCAACAAGTCGATGGCCACGAAGATTGACGTGAGTGTAGGTGGTACTTTTGAGTCGGTGCAGAAGTTGCCCGACATGATGAACGGTGAGCAGTTCCGTGTCTATGCTTCCGAAATGATAGGTACGACAGGCACCAAGAACAATGCCTTCAAGTTCCTGCAGACCGATCCGAACTACTATTATTATAATATGTATCACAACTCGACCGATTGGAGCGACAAGGTGCATCGCACGGCCTTCACGCAGCAGTACAGCATCAACGTGCAGGGTGGCGACGACGTGGCCAACTACAACCTCTCGGTGGGTTATGCCGGTTCGAAAGGCACTGTCAAGGACTTCAACATGTCGAGATTCAACCTCCGACTGAACTCCGACATCTGGCTGACAAAAGACATCAGCGTCCGTTTCGATGCGGCCTATTCGGATGTGACTCGCAACATGCGCGACGACGGTGTGAAGGACGATGTGACCGAGGGCCTCATTGCTGCTCCAGCCTTCCTGTCGCTCATCAAGTCTCCCTTCCTCTCGCCCTACGCCTACGACACCAGCGGCCATCTGTCGGGCTATCTGGCTGAGGCTGACGACTATCTGTCGGACGTGGTGACTTCGCGTAGCGACTACACCACCAGTCTGGCCAACCCATTGTCCATTCTCGACAATGGCGAAGGACGCAACAAGAACTACTTCGGCAACCGTATGGTTTCGCTGGCTGTCACTCCCCAGTGGGAAATCAACCGCGACTGGACTGTGGCCAACCACTTTGCCTTCCAGTTGGTCAACACCGACGAGAACTACTACATCCCGACCACTGGTGTGCCAAACTACGAAGTGAGGAACATCGGTCAGGTGGAGAACTGCGCCAGTGCATTGGCCGGTCGTCAAATCACCATCATGAACGACCTCAACCTGCGCTACAGCCATCGTTGGCAGGGCCATCTGCTCTCGGCGAAGGGCGGCATGCGCTATCTGCGCGACACCTACCGACTGAACACCCAGATTGGCTACAACACGGGTAACGACAAGACTCCCAACATGTCGTCCTCTCTCGAATACAAGCAGACCTCAGGTCTTGACAATCGCGACGCATCCTTGACCTACTACCTCTCAGCCGACTACAACTACTTGGAGCGTTACTATCTGACGGCCACGGTGGCTATGGATGGTTCGAGCAAGTTCGGTGTGGATGCCCCCGACGGGGTGAAAATCGGCAAGTGGGCATTTGGCTTCTTCCCCTCCGTTGAGGCAGCATGGGTGCTCACCAACGAGAAGTGGTTCCGTCCCAACCGTGCTGTCAACTACCTGAAACTGAACGGTGGTTTCGACTTCGTGGGCAACGACGACATCAACGCCGTGGCTTCGCGCACCTACTTCACCTCTAAGCGTCTGTTCAACTCCCTCACTGGCATCTCGATGGCCAATATCGGCAACACAAGACTGCAGTGGGAGACCACCGCGCGTTTCACCGTAGGTCTGCAAGGAGCGTTCTTCGACAACCGCCTCTGGCTCTCGGCCAACTACTTCCATAGCAACACCTACAACCTCCTCTCTTTGGGTACATTGTCTTACCTTTCAGGTCTGGAAACGAACTGGCTGAACGATGGCCGCATCACCAACAACGGTTTCGACGTGAGTGCCGATGTGAAAATCATCAACACCAAAGACTGGAAGTGGAGTGTAGGCGCATCGATGGGCCACTACAAGAACACCATCAAGCGTCTGCCCGGTGGCGTGGATGCCATCAACTATTCGCTCTATGGCGGCACCATCCGCAACCAAGTGGGTTCGTCGGCTGGACTCTTCTATGGCTACAAGACTCAGGGCGTGTTCTCCACCAGCGAGGATGCTCAGAGAGCGGGTCTTTACCAACTCACCGAGACGGGTGTGAAGCAATACTTCAATGCTGGCGACATGCACTTTGCCGAGGTGGAGCAGGATGGCTGCATCGACGAGCGCGACATGCAGGTGATTGGCGACCCCAACCCCGACATTTATGGTAACTTCTCCACCCGCCTCTCGTGGAAGAACCTCACGCTTTCTGCTTCGTTCAACTACTCTGTGGGTGGCGACCTCTACAACTATCAGCGCAGCATCCTCGAGTCTGGTTCTTACTTCTACAACCAGACCTCCCACATGATGGCTCGCTGGACCCACGACGGTCAGGTGACCGATGTGCCACGCGCCTCGTTCCTCGACCCGATGGGCAACAGCCGCTTCTCCGACCGCTGGATTGAAAACGGTTCCTACCTGAAACTGAAGAACGTGACGCTCAGTTACCGCATCCCCGTGCGCAGTACCTACTTGCAGGGCATCACCATCTGGGGAGCAGCCAACAACCTCTTCTGCATCACGAAGTATCTCGGTTCCGACCCAGAGTTCGCTCAGTCCAATGCTGTGCTGGGCATGGGCATCGACCGTGGTCTCATCACTCCCGGACGTAATTTCTCCTTTGGCTTAAAGATTAACCTCTAATAAATGCACCAGATATGAAAATCAAGAATATATATAAAATCATGGCAGTGTTGGCCCTCCCCCTGATGGGGGTGGGGGGCTTGACCTCCTGCACCAAGTCTGACAGCGAACTGGTTTCGTTCGTCGAGGACAACCGTCTCAACACCCCCAACGACACGGTGTATTCTCTGATGGGCATTGTAGGCAAAATGCAGGTGGTGGCCGACCGCACCATCTTGTTGGGCGAACTGCGTGGCGACTTGACTTCGCTCACCGAACAGGCTTCGCTCGACTTGCAGCGCATCGCCAATTTTGAGGCTGATGCGTCCAGCCCCTACAATAATGCGCGTGACTACTATGCGCTGATTCAGAACTGCAACTACTTCTTGGCCAATGCCGACCTCGACCTGACGAAGCGTGGCTACAGGGTGTTTGAACGCGAGTATGCTGTGGTGAAGACCTATCGTGCGTGGGCCTACCTTCAGTTGGCACTCAACTATGGTTCTGTGCCTTTCTTCACGGAGCCTATCCTGAAAGAGAAAGATGCCGACCCCTCCCTGTATGACCACTACGACGTGAAGCAGATTGCCAACTTCTTCATCGATGACATCAAGCCCTACGTGAATACGGAATATCCCGACTATGGCTCGATTGGCGGCATGGCTTCCCGTCGGTTCTACATCCCGGTGCGTGTGCTGCTGGGCGACCTTTGCCTCTGGGCAGAACGCTATGCCGAAGCGGCGAAGTACTATCATGACTTCCTGACGTTGCAGAGTAATCCCCGTCCTGTGGGTTCTGCTTCGATTGGGTGGATGAACCGTGAGTTTGATATGCTCATAGATAGTTATAGTGCTCAGTTCACTTCTTCCAGCGAAATTCTGACCATCATCCCGATGGAAACTCGCGAGTATGATGGCATCATCTCTCGTCTCAACGATGTGTTCAACTCGACCGAGAAGAACAACTACTACTATCAGGCTACTCATTCGCCTGCCTACGACGAACTTTCTCGCTCTCAGCGATATGTGGGTATCTTCAACGACCCTGCCACGATGCTTCCCGACACGCTTCCGGTGCCGGAGGATAAAGTCTATGTTTCTGAGGCAATGCGTGGCGACCTGCGCCAGTACAGTGTCTATCCTCCCCTGCGCAGTGTGCCTTCAGCCTCGTCCAGTTATTCGACTCTGCGTCAGACTTGCAACAAGTATCGTTCCGGAAACGTGTCGCTCTATCGTCTTCAGTATGTCTATCTCCGCTTTGCCGAAGCACTCAACCGTGCCAACTATCCCCAAGCAGCCTTTGCGGTCCTGAAGTACGGACTGTGGAAGGACAACATCGAGAAGTATATCTCGGCAGAGGAGCGTGAGAAGGCTGGAGAGTTGCTTTCGTTCAGCGAGTACTACTTCACTCGCGAAAACACGTTCGGACTCCACTCTCGTGGTTGTGGCCGTAGCGATGGCGACAAGCAGTATGTCATTCCCGAGTCGGAGACGAAGGAGGACAGTATTCTGGCTGTGGAAGACATGATTTGCGACGAGATGGCTTTGGAAACGGCTGCCGAAGGTGTGCGCTACTACGACCTCATGCGTATTGCCCAGCACCGCAACGACCCCACGTTCCTGGCTGCGAAGGTGGCACGTCGAAAGGGTGCCAACAACTTCGACAACGCACTCTATACCAAACTCTCCAACACGAAGAACTGGTATCTCCCACTCGAATGATTCTCTACAGTCGCTCATAGCGACATGAGGAAAATTTAAGTGAAAAACTAAAAGTTAAAAGTTTAAGTTACTTTTCTCCCTGATGGCACACACCCCGAATGGAGGATACTTATACTTTTAACTTTTAGTTTTTCACTTTTTTATAACAAGCCGCATGACTTAATTGTTAATTGTTTTTTTATTCCTAATTGCCTTCAACCGATGTTCCTTTGCTCCCCTACGTGCAACGCCGTTGCATATCTAAATTGTATGCCGTGCAATATGTATATTGTACGCCGTTGCATATACAATTTGTACGTCGTTGTGTTTTCAGGGCCCAAGGAACTTGTCGTAACGTGGTGGCAAGCATCTGAAACATGGCGCACACCTTATCTCTTCATAAACAGGTAACTTTGCATAGCCAATCCCTACGGCATGAATTACTTATTTACAATCCTATATGAAACGTATGAAGAAAATCCTCTCACTGCTCTTGTTGGCAGTCGCCATCCCGTTTGCGATGATGGCACAGAGCGAAAACCTGACTGTCAATGGCACCTCGCGCCACATCATCACCTATGCCCCCAAGGAGTTGGGCACACAGCGTCCCTTGCTCATCGCCTGCCACGGCTACAATCAGAGTGCTGACTACCTGAAGGGGTTCGCCAAGTTCGAGACCTTGGCTGACACTGCCAAGTTTGTGGTGGTCTATGCCGACGGTCTGAACAAGGCTTGGGACATCTCTGGCACGAGCGACCTGAAGTTCATGGAGACCATCATCGAAACCATGTACAGCCGCTATCAAATCAGCAAGAAGAAAGTCTATCTGACAGGCTTCTCGATGGGCGGCATGTTCACCTACTATGCAGCCAACAAAATGGCCGACAAGATTGCCGCTTTCGCTCCTGTCAGCGGCTATCCGATGGGCGGACCCAATGCCAGCGCGTCGCGTCCTGTGCCGATTCTTCACACCCACGGCACCAGCGATGAAGTCTGCGGCTTTAGCAGTGTGCAGTCCCACATCAATGCGTGGGTTAAGTTCAACGGCTGCAACACCACGCCCGAAGTCATCCAGCCTTATCCGAAGTCAAAGCCCTCTTCTACGGCCTCACTCACTCGCTACCGTCATGGCAAGAATGGTGTGGAGGTGGCTCTGCTCACCCTGCCCGGCAAAGGACACTGGTGGTCGATGGACGAGGCTCTGGCACTCACGTCGGTGGAAGTGTGGAACTTCTGCAAGCGTTTCGCCATCGGGGCCGATGAACCCGAAGTGAAGTCCATCGTTCCCGAAGAAGGCTCTTTCGACCTTGTCCCTTCGGTCAACAACACCTTTCAGGTGACCTTTAACGTGCCCATCGATTGTGCCAAGGTGCAGGCCGTCTTTCAGCCCGCTACAGGGAGTCCCGTCAACCTCGAAGTGAAGTCGGAGGGTTTTGCCTCCACCGTCACCTTTGAGTTGCCAGCCGATGCCGAAGTGGCCGATGGCGAGGGAACATTGGCCATCCGAAAGGCAACCACCCAAGCGGGTGGGGTGCTGGCCGAGAAGACCTTCACCTACGTTTATGGAGTGGAAGAAGTGGGGGAGACCCTCAATGTCGATACCCTCTACAGGTCCAAGTGGTTTGACGAACGCGATGCCATTGGCGAAGGCATCCCTTCGGGGTGGCGGCGCATCACCACCTTCTCCGACGGAAGCCGCAAGGTAGTGGCTGCTGGCACGAAGGATTGTGGCGAGGTGCGCATGAAATACTTCACCCATGATGGCGATTTCGATGCAGGCTTCTACCTCAGCGCACGTGACCACTCCAACTGCAACCTTGCCTATGGAGTCTATAACAACGCCCTCCTTCCCTTGAAGGTGGGACGCTACACCATCCGCTTCCGTTCCATCTATTGGAGCGAAGGTGCCATGAATGCCAAGGCAACCTTTGGTTTCAGCCTCAAAACCTCAACCAACCAAGGGGTGTTCTCTGCTCCCTCCCTCACTTCCACCGGCACGATGAAAGAGAAAGATGGGCAGAAAGTGTCAGGCTCGAAAGAGCATGTCTTTCAGGTCGATATAACCAAAGCCACCAACTACGTGCTCAACTTCGACATGGCAGAAGGCTGGAACTCCGTCATCTTTGGTGATGTCATGGTGACCACTACGCCGACGCAAGCCGACCTCTACAAGGGAACATTCCTCCGTGCCATGACAAAGGCGCAGAAGTGGCTGGAGGAGGATGGTGGCTCTTCTGCCGATACTCCACTGGCCAAGGCTGTGCAGAAGTATGCCGACTTTGCCTCCACTTCGCCTACTGCCTACACGGCTGCTACACGCGAGTTGACTTCGGCTATGGACAAATATGAGGTGACAGGTATTGATGCAGTCAGTGCAGACAACCGCTCTGCATCGAGTGAAATATACAGCCTGACAGGTGTTCGCATGGGTAAGGACAAGACTGCTTTACCCTGTGGCATCTATGTGATGAATGGAAAGAAATTCATCAAGCGATAAAAAAGAACGCAAACACGAATCTATCAGGAAAAAATATGGAGAAAAAACGTTTACACCAACGTGTGGGGTGTGCTTTTTGCCTACTCTTTTTGTCAGTGGGAGTGATGGCTCAGAAGTTGACTTTCAGCCAACCTCACGGCTTCTGCAACGCTCCCTTCTCCCTCGAAATCTCGCTGGAAGAAGGGGCGTTGGAGGAGGGGACCACCATCCGCTACACGCTCGATGCCAGTGAACCCACGGCGGCCAGTGCGCTTTATCAAGAACCATTGTCGGTCACGGGCAACACTGTCATCCGTGCTGCCGTGGTGCGTGGGGACGAACGGGTGTCCGACATTGCCACAGCCACCTACCTCTTTGCCGCCGATGTGCTGAAGCAGTCGGCCACTCCTGCGGGCTATCCCACCACGTGGGGCAGTTACACCGAGCAGTACGGCACGGCGGTGGCTGACTATGGGATGGACCCCGAAATGACCCAAGACCCCATCTTGGCTCCGAAGATACGGGAAGGACTCTTGAGCCTCCCCGTCCTCTCCATCGTGACAGACAAGGACAACCTGTTCAGTCATGAGAATGACGAACAGAAAGGCGGCATCTACATCTTCACGGGTCCTCCAGTGGGCGACGCGACAGGACACGGGTGGACTCGTCCTGCCAGCATCGAACTGATGGGCGGCCCCCAGCAGCATGACCTGAGTGCTACCTGCGGCCTGCGCCTGCATGGTGGACATGGACGTTTGGCAGAAAAGAACCCCAAGCACTCCTTCCGCTTGGTGTTCAAGGCTGAATATGGTAAAAAGACACTGAAGTACCCTGTGTTTGGCGATGACGTTCCTGCCAAGTTCGACCAGTTGGTGCTGCGTTGCCATTTCGGCAATGCGTGGCAGCACTGGATGGAGGGTAACCGCGAAAAAGCCCAATACACCCGCGATGTGTGGTCGCGGCGAATGCAGCGGAAGATGGGGCGCACCAGCGTTGACGCGCTTTATGTTCATCTGTTCCTCAATGGCATGTACTGGGGACTCTACAACCTCAGCGAGCGTGTGGATGACCAGTTTGGCAAGAACCATCTGGGCGGCGAAAAAACAGACATAGATGTCATCAAGATAGAAGAAGATGGCGGCAACCATCTGGAGGCAAGCGAAGGAGACATGGAGGCTTGGAACCTGATGGTGGAGACTGCTGCCAAGGCCAGTGACGAAGTGTCCTACAACCGCTTGCAGGGCAAGGATGCCGAGGGCAATGACGACCCGGAACTGGAGCCGCTGCTCGACATCGACGCTTTCATCGACTATATGCTCATCAACCAGTATGACGGCAACACCGACTGGGATCACCACAACTGGTATGCCATCCGCCGTCGAGGCACCGAGAGCCAAGGTTTCCGCTTCCTCTGCTGGGACTCTGAAATTATCTTTGAGAATGTGTATGAGAACTCCCTCAACAAGAACAATGGCAAGGATTTCCCTACAGGCATATTCCACAATCTATTGCAAAATGATGACTTCGCACGCCGCTACCTGCAACGAGCCAAGGAGGTGCTTGCTCCCGATGGCCTGCTGGGACAGGAGAGTGTGGTGGCTGTGTGGGACAGTCTCTACAACACCATCTCCACGGCTCTCTACGACGAGGCAGCCCGTTGGGGCGACTATCGTCGCGATGTGCATACATACACCACTCGCGGTCAACTCTACACGGTTGACAATCAGTACATGAAAGAACGTAACCGCTTGCTCACCCAATACTTCCCACAACGTTCGGACAATGTGTTGGCCAGCATCGTCAGTGCCGTGAGTGTCGATGACTTCGATATGCCCGACGGATGGATTCGTTTGGCCTCTTCCATGTTCCACGAGTGGGATGGCACAGGCATCGATGCCGAGCCGTTGGACAAGGCTGTCACAGTCGATTGGAACATGCGCCAATCCGTCGGTGGAGGCGTGGCTGTGGCAGGCTTTGTCAACGTGGATCACAACCAGTTTGCCGACTTGAGTCGGTACGACAAACTCGTGCTGCGTGGTTCTGGCACAGGCGTTCGTATCCTTGCCAACCGTCTGGTGGCTCATGGTCCTTGGAAAGAGATATCGGTTTCGTTCAGCGAGAGTGACCCCTATTGGGATGCTGCCCTGCAAGCCATTGTGCTGCCGCTTGATGATCTGAAAAAGGCACGAACGAAGAACGAGAACCAGTACCGCCCCGACGATTTTGTGCATCTCAATGCCATCAAGGTGGATTGGTACAACTCGGCCAACGTGCTTGGTGCCTACCTCATTCCGTCAGAGGAACTGACTGGCATTGCTCAAGTTGAAATGCAGGGCGAGAAAGATGTTTTCTACAACCTGAACGGACAGCAGGTAGCGCACCCCATGCGAGGCATCTACATCTATAATGGAAAGAAAATCTTTGTGAAGTGAGAAAAAAACAGAAAAAATTTTGTTCTTTCTTCGATTTGCCTTAACTTCGCCCCACTTATAACGCTTAATTGATAGTCTAAAATTAGAAAGCCGAATGAAAAAGAATCTTTTATCGACCATGCTCTTGTGGCTGTTGGCTGTCGTGGCCAGTGCCAACGATGGCTCATTCTGTGTGAATGGCAATCAGTTAGTACCCGTGAACGAAACCGAGGTGGCTGTGACCAAAGAGGTGCTTACCATCACCTTGGGCGACGATGGCTATGCACAGGTGGATGTGCAGTATGAGTTCACCAACCGAGGGGCTGCCAAGACCATCGACGTGGGCTTTGAGGCACAGGCTCCCTACAACACGGGCGAGAATGCACTGGGGGCAGACGGCCATCCCTTCATCCACGACTTCACCATCACGATGAACGGTGAGCGGCTCACCTACCGCACTGCTGTGGTGAAGGGTGGCACCGAAGAGGAACCTACCAACTTCAAGCCGCTCAACATGAAAGAGTGGCGTCTGCCTACGGGCAACGACGAGGAAGACTATGGAAGCAGCCTTGTCAACATCAAGACCAAGGAGTATATGAACTACTCGGTGGCCTACCTCTTCAAGGCCAACTTCAAGGCAGGCAAGAACACCGTACACCACACCTACCGCTACCAGACCTCGAGCGGTGTCTATCAGCATTTCAACGTACCCTATTGGCTCAAGCCTGCCATGCGTTGGGCCAACCATCAGATAGACGACTTCACCCTGCGCATCAAGGTGGAGAACACGGCCAAGCAGTTCTGCCTGTCCAACGATGACATGTGGAAAGGTGCTCAATGGCGAGTGACTTCTGGCACAGGCAAGGTACACATCATCAAGGGTGCTTGGGAAGCAGGAACCGAATATGTGGAGTTCTCGCTTCGCAATGGCACCGTGGAGTGGCATGGCCGCAACTTCCGTCCCGACTCCGACTTTGCCATTATCTCGCCCGACATGGTGCTCTTCTATCGCGATGACTTCAAACTCGGACGCTTCTACGACCGCACGGCCACGGTGCTGGTGCCTTTTGACAAGATGACAGGCGACGACCAGTCCGTCGGCACCACGTCTGGCATAGCGAACAGCCGCATTCTTCGCAACCTGCCCTACGCCAGTCGTGGCTATGTGTTCAAAGACCCCAAACTGGCCGCCTACTTCAAATCGCTCTGGTGGTACATGCCCGATCCCTCCTGGCAGCAATCTACAGCCGACTTTACTGAGGAGGAACGGGAGTTGATTAAGTGAACCCTCCGCTTGTGAAGTAACACTAACGAAAACAAAAGCAACATGTCGCAAAGTAAGTCTCTCGCAAAGAGGCTAACTTTGCGACATGTTTTTTTTATACCTTTACGGAATATCATGATGAGAAGACTTTTTTCGATAGCAGCCATGGCGTTGTGTGCGCTGGCTGCATGGGCAAAACCCCATGACAACACAAACAGACTCTGGTACGACCGTCCTGCCACCGTGTGGCTCGAAGCCCTGCCTTTGGGCAACTCGCGTCTGGGGGCGATGGTCTATGGCGGCACCGAGGTGGAGGAGATTCAACTGAACGAAGAAACCTTCTGGAGCGGAGGACCTTACAACAACAACAGCACCACCTCTCTCCAGCACCTCGACGAGGTGCGCAACCTCATCTTCCAAGGTCAGGAGAAGGCAGCCGAAGACATCATCAACCGTGAGTTTGTCAAAGGCCCTCACGGCATGCGCTTCCTCACGGTTGGCAGTCTCTGTCTCGACTTTGGCCACAAGCAGGCAACAGACTACATGCGAGAACTTGACCTTCAGACAGCCGTCGCCACCACTTCCTACATATATAATAAGGTGCGCTACACCCGTCGGGTCTTCGCCTCATTGGCCGATGGTGTGGTGATGGTCAACGTGAAGTCCAGCCAGAAAGGTGCGCTTCACTTCACGCTTTCCCACAAGTGCCAGTTCCCGCTTCAGGTCAAAGCCGAAAGCCAAACCCTTGTGGCCACCATTCCCGGAGTGGAGCAAGAAGGCATCAAGGCGGCCCTCACCGCCCAGTGCCGCACCGACGTGAAGACCGACGGCACCGTGAAGGTCGAGGGTGAGACCCTCCGTGTGGAAGGGGCTACCGAAGCCACCCTCTACATCTCCGCAGCCACCAATTTCGTCAACTACCACGACGTTTCTGGCAATGCCGCCCAGAAGAACAACGACCTCCTCTCCAAGGCGGAAACCTTCAAGTTTGACCAACTGCTCAAACGCCATCTGGAGAAATATCAAGCACAATACAATCGTGTGACGCTCACGCTTCCATCGTCGAATAATAGCCAACTGCCCACCGACCAGCGACTTGACAAGTTCTATGGCAGTGATGACCTCGGCATGGTCGCCCTCCTCTTCAACTATGGTCGCTACCTCCTCATCTCCTCCTCGCAGCCCGGTGGTCAGCCCGCCAACCTGCAAGGCGTGTGGAACGACAAGCGCAACGCTCCCTGGGACAGTAAATACACCATCAACATCAACGCCGAGATGAACTACTGGCCTGCCGAGGTGTGCAACCTCTCCGAGTGTGCCGAACCGCTCTTCTCCATGCTGAAAGACCTCAGCGTCACAGGAGCCGAAACCGCCCGTGTCATGTACGATTGCGGCGGTTGGGTGGCACATCACAACACCGACCTCTGGCGCATTGCAGGCCCTGTCGATGGCGCACCGTGGGGCATGTTCCCCAATGGCGGAGCATGGCTCACCACCCACCTGTGGGAACATTACCAATACACCCTCGACCGTGACTTCCTCCGCGAGTATTATCCCATCATGAAGGGAGCCGCCGACTTCTACCTCGACTATATGGTGGAGCGTGACGGCGAACTCCTCGTCGTGCCCAGCGTGTCGCCCGAACACGGCGGACGTGGCAAGAGCACCCCCGTCACGGCAGGCTGCACGATGGACAACCAGATTGTGCGCGATGTGTTCACACAGGTGAAGGAAGCAGCCAAGATTCTGGGTGTTGATGCCGACTATCGGCAGACCCTCGAAACCGCCCTTGCCAAACTGCCACCCATGAAAGTGGGGCAGTACGGCCAACTGCAAGAGTGGCGCGACGACCTCGACGACCCCAAGGACGAGCATCGCCACATCTCCCATCTCTACGGACTCTATCCCTCCAGCCAGATTTCTCCCTATCTCACGCCCGACCTCTGGAAGGCCGCTGGCGTGACCCTCCAGCAGCGTGGCGACCAAGCCACAGGCTGGAGTCTCGGTTGGAAGACCAACTTCTGGGCACGTATGCTCGATGGCAACCATGCCTTCAAGATTATCAGCAACATGCTTCGTCTCTTGCCCAACGAGGGTAGGGAACGCGAATATCCCGATGGGCGCACCTTCCCCAATCTCTTCGATGCCCATCCCCCCTTCCAGATTGACGGCAACTTTGGTGTCACCGCTGGCATCGCCGAAATGCTCATGCAGAGCGAACCCATCACTTGGGAGCATCCTGCCATCCATCTCCTGCCCGCCCTGCCCGATGCGTGGAAAGAGGGTAGTGTCTCTGGTCTCCGTGCCAGAGGAGGCTACGAAGTCAGCATCTCTTGGACCCAAGGCCATCTGGCCACAGCCACCCTCACCCCCCAGTCCGACGGCATCTTGCGTCTGCGCTGCAAAGACCAGTTGCAAGGCAAAGGTCTGACACTGGTGGCTCAGCACAACGGTGTGCTGGAGTATGAGGTGAACACGAAGGCCGGACAGAAGATAACCGTGAAGGGAATGTAGTGTTTCCTTGGCCCTCTTAGGTATTCCTATGTCATCCTTGGCCCTCCTATACTTTCCTAATCTGAAAATTCAATCAATCCTATAACCCATTAAAAAAACAATGAAAAAGATTCTTTCCGTTCTCCTCTCCTTCTGTGCCCTCACAGCATCGGCGCAGAATCCCTATCTCCCCCTTTGGGAGCATCTGCCAGATGGCGAACCCCGTGTGTTTGAAGACCCCGACCGCCCAGGCAAACTCAGAGCCTACATCATCGGCTCCCACGATATGCACAACAACAAGTATTGTGGCAACGATGTCCGCATGTGGTCAGCACCCGTCGAGGACCTCTCGCAGTGGCGCGACGAAGGCCCCATCTTCTCGTGGTATGTCAACGGTCAGTGGGACACCATGTATGCCCCCGACCTCGTGGAGGTGAAGGACAAGGCCACCGGCAAGAAAACCTACTGGCTCTATCCCCACTCTCGTGGCTGGCGGCGTGTGGCGATGGTCTGCAAGGGCGACCGCCCCAATGGTCCCTTCACCCCCGTCAATCTCACCCCCGATGGCACCCAGTGTGTGGATGGCTCGCTCATCGACTTTGACCCCTCCGTCTTCGTCGAGAATATCACCGACCCCAAAGACCCCGACTTCGACAAAGGTTTCCGTGCCTACGTCTTCTATGGCTTCCAGCACTCCACCGCCTGCGAGTTGGACCAAAGCAACATGTACGCCAAGCGTCCCGGCACTGAACTCATCGACCCCTTCATCCCGGCCAGCAGCCGCGATGGCCGACTGCTCGACAAGGAAGGCAGCGTCTATAAGGCACTCTACAAAGGACAGAACCCCTTGGACTTCAACTTCTTCGAGGCATCTTCCATCCGTCAGGTGGGCAACAAATACGTCATGGTGTTCAGCGGTTACTCTGGTGCTGAATACGGACTCGGTGCCACCAACTCAGCCCTGCGTTATGCCTACGGCGACTCCCCCCTCGGCCCTTGGCGCAGTGGCGGTGTGCTCGTCGATTCGCGCGGTGTGGTGCTCAACGAAGACGGCACCCACCTGACCACCACCAATGCAGGCCACAACACCCACGGCTCCTTGCAGCAAATCAACGGCCAGTGGTATGTGTTCTACCATCGTCCTCCACGTGGCTTCGGCAATGCCCGTCAGGCCATGGTCGCTCCAGTTAAGATTGAGTGGGACAAGAAGTCGGTAGCCGATGGCGGCAAGGTGCGCATCGTCGGCTACGACCCCTATGCCAAGAATCAGGAGTGGACAGCCGCAGCCACCGATGGCACCACCTACACGGGTGCCGAAGTGACCAGCGAAGGCTTCCAGATTTTCGGTCTGCCACCTTATCAATACTACTCGGCAGGCATCGCTTGCTACATGAGCAACCAGAACTGGCTCCAAGATGCTTTCGACCACTGGAACAACCACATGGACTTGGCTGGCATCACCAACCGAGGCATCGTCGGTTTCAAATATTTCGGCTTCGGCGGACTGGCCAAGGCCGACCGTGGCATCAACGCCTTTGCAGGCACGAAGAAAGGTGATGGCACCCAACTCAACCTCAATCTCACCCCATCAGGCAACGGTGCCTTCAAGATTCACGTCATGCTCGATGGCCCCTACGCCAACAGCACTTGGAAAGGTCGTGAAATCGCCGTCATCGACATTCCAGCCGATGCGCCCCGCCAAGCCAAGACCTACACCGTGGCAGTGCCAGCCGTCGAAGGGCTCAAAGGCAAGCATGGCATCTATCTTGTGGCGGAAGGTCCCGAAGTGCAGCAGCCCGAACAGCGTCAGCAGCCAGGCCGTCCCCAGCAGCCACAGCGTCCGCAAGGACTCTTCGACCTCCACGGCATCGGCTTCTCTCGTGCCGGAGCCACCTGCGAACCACCAGTGGTGCCCACTGTCAACATCACCGTCGATGGCAAGCCCATCCAACTGCCTGCAGCCCCTGTCTTTGCCACCAACAGCAACGGCTACATGGAGACCACCAACTATCAAGCCTATGCACCCCTCAAGGCCAACTCCGTCATCCGTGCCACTGCCTCCGACCCCTCCGTCCAGATTCAGGTAGGCACCATCACCGACGGCCGTGCCACCGTGAAGTGTACCTACCAAGGCCAAACCAAGACCTACTTGATTAACTAAAGGAACACGTAGTAAGTAGGCGCCAGTTTGGTAAGTAGGTGGACAAAAAACGTTGATATGATGCGGCGGGGCCGCATATTTCTCAGACAATAATTTCCAATAATTTCCAAAAATTGGTTCCAATAATAATTATTGGATAAAATTATCGTTAATTATTGGAAATTATTGTCCAAGAAAACAATGTGGCTTGCCGCATCATATAAACTATTTTTGTTCACCTATTAATTAACGTCAGTTCGATATAAGAGAACTCAACTTCGGAAGTTCTTTTTACCGCTTTGCGGGCTTTGGAAAAACAAGAAAAAATAAAAAAATACAAGAAAAAAGCGTTTCACGTTCTCTATTTTTT
>OCVV011351548.1_pt1 | contig 51006 bp, 37 predicted proteins | sample 1539721 | NCBI WGS metagenome assembly OCVV01 (sample SAMN02144230, study PRJEB22623) | gut metagenome | biome: sheep rumen | host: Ovis aries | place: New Zealand
CGGCGGCATGTACGCCGCGAGGAGTATTTTTGCGAAGCAGGCTTGACCTGCGAGAGCAAAAATACATTCCTTGCGCCTTTGCCGCCCGGGAGTCCCGAAGGGACGAGAGGCAAAGGCGTAGGGGGTTCCCGAAAGGGGGATATATCCCCCTTTCGAGAGGCTACAGCCTCTCAATACCCTACATCCATCACGCAGTTCAGCGGGACGAAGCCGCGGACGGTCTGGCCGTAAATCTCGGTTTCCACGTAGGCGTATTCCCAGCCGCGGCCGTTCTGGTACTGCATCAGGAAGGCCACTTGCGTTCCGGCGGGCAGGGTAGTGATGGGGGTCTCGTAGCCCAGCGGGTCGTCCGTCAGCTCGCAGCGGGCGGTGATCTCGGTGGGATAGTAGCTGAAATAAAGCTCGGAGAGGTTGTCCATCAGGCCCTGAAGCTCGCTCACGCGCACGTAGCCCACGCGCCAGCCGCCCTTGTTCAGGTAGTAGGCGATCAGGGCCCAGTTGCCCTCCCGGCCGGCGGCGTACACCGCGCCGTTAGTGTTGCACATGGCCTTCCCGTTCGCTCCGCGCCAGGAAAAGGTGTTGGGGGCGGAATAGACCGCCAGCTTCAGGTTCCCGTTGACGCGGATCTGGCGGAAGCTGTTGTCGTACAGGGTCGGCTCGGTATAGCTGCTCGGACGGTAGCCACTCTTCTGAGGCGCTTTTTTGCCGCTGGGGTTGGTGGTGCCCTTGCTCTTCATTTCCGCCCGGACCGATTTGACCAGGTTGATGTTGTCCCACTCCAGGCGGGAGAGGCTGGCGTACACGTCCTGATTGTTTTTGGACGCGATGGAGTGATACCAGGATTGGGCGGTAAAGTACCAGCCGTAGGAGCCATTGGGGTCAAAGATAAACCCGTGCCGGGCCAGGATTTCGTGGAACACGAATCCGAGGGCCTCATAGGTCCAGTTCCAGCATTCCTGTCTGGTCATCTTCCGCGTGCTGGAATCCGGCACCAGGTGGTCGTTCCCCAGGGCGGACGCGGGAAGGACGGCGGAACACAGGGCCGTCAGACAGAGCAGCAGGGCGATCAGTTTTTTGGTCATGGGAATACCTCCTAAAATCCGGCAAAAACGAATAACGATATAGCACTTATTTATCTTTGTCGTCACGACATAGATTTTAAATTCAAAAAGCGATCTGCGATTTCATCCAGCTGTTGCCTGATCGTCTCAAAATTCCCGCTCAGGTCAAGCGTATTGATTGCAATCCTATTCCCGCTCATCCTGTACTCATGATTTGGATAAATGTCTTCATCCGTCTTCGCATAAAGGAGCATGCCGGATACTTCATGCTGTCTTCCGATCAGTTCCGCCTCTTTATTCTTCACATATGTGAAAATCTGATTCAGATTCGCTGAGTGGACTGTCCGCACATCAAAATGCCGCTGAGTGGTCTGCGCATAGTATTTGGCGTCGATGATCAGCACTTTATCTCGATATGTCAGCATAATATCAGTCTGCAGCACCGGGAGCATCTCATCAAATCCATCGTCTAACTGCCATGGAATCTGAGAAGCATTTGCTACAACACCGAGATTACGGTATTCTTTCCGATAGTATTCCAGAATGAACTTTTCATACAACCGGCACATTCGCTGTTCATCAAAGAAATCCATCATCTTTGTTGAACCATCTTCTTGTGTTTGAAGGAGGCCTTTCACAATCAGATAGCAGACAGACATCAGCATCCGATATGTTTCATTCTGCCGATTGTAGTGGATATGCCAGTTAATGTTGTGAATATCAAGCGTATCAATGCCGGCAAAATACACCAGCAATTTTCGAAGCTCTTTTTTGCGTTCTCTATCAATATCGCCGTTGATCAGTAGGATCATTGTAGTTTTGATGATTTGATTCAGCGGTGTGTTGATCGAAAAGTCATCATAGGTACTCACAAGCCGCTGTCTCAACAGCGATTGCGTCTTGATAGAATCTTGTATGTCGATACGGCCTCTGAGTGCAGAAAGCGGTTCCGTCCTCACTATATAGGCTCGGGCCAATCCCTGCTTGATCTGCAAAGAAACGCCTTTGCAAAGAATAGCGGCGCAGAGATCACCCAAATTTTGGAACCTTTCCGTCGCCATTTGTCTGAAACCCTGGCTGTTCAATGCTTTAAAAGCATAAGATAGCATATAATATATATTATGAACAGGGATCATCTGATCGCATCCTTTAATCGGTTTATCCAATCAATGGATTTCGACCGGTCATCATACCAGTATTCCTTCAGGAGTGGTGCCAGTTCATAATCCACAATCTCCGACAATGCAGCATCTGTCACCTCTGACAAATTACAGAAATAACTATGACCAATGCAAAAGCCTTCTCCCAGCGATTCATCCTGGGCGATTTCTTCATTCAGTCGCTCTGTACATTCAATTAACCGGTTGAACTTTTCATTAGCAAGCCTTGAACGATATTCGCGGAATCCCGCACTTTTAAAGGCAGGAGCCATGTCAAAGAAAGCAAACCGCCTGCGCAGTGCGTAGTCCAGCATGGCAAGGCTTCTGTCGGCTGTATTCATCATGCCAATGATATATACATTCTGCGGAACAAAGAATTTTTCGTCAGAATACAATAGTTGCAGAGAATTACCGCGCTTGTCACTTTCGATCAACATGAAAAGTTCACCGAAAATCTTACTCAAATTGCCGCGGTTTATCTCATCAATGATGAAGAAATATTTGTGCTCCAAATCGTCAGCCGCCTTCCGGCAGAAGAGATAAAAAGCACCTTTCTTAATCTCAAAACCATTTCCCCCGCTGGCAGGCCGGAAGCCCTCAATGAAGTCTTCATAGGAGTAGCTTTGATGGAATTGCACCATCATGATTTGCTCCTGGTCTTTTACACCCATCATCGAATAAGCCAGCCGTTTGGCTGCAAATGTCTTGCCTACACCCGGGGCCCCTTGCAGAATAACATTTTTCTTTTTTAGAACCAGACCAACCAATGTTTCATAAGAGGCTCTGTCCATATAGACATCTGAAAGGAACTGCTCAGCACTGTAGGGAGGATCGGCAGGACGGATCAGTTCGTTATCCATTTCCTCTTCTGTGTCGGCAAACCAGTCCTCAAGTTCACGGACAGAATCTGTAATGTCCGTGATGTCTGTAAGCGTCTTTTGTACGCTTTTGACAGACCGTTCCAGGATTTCTGTTTGTCTCCACTCAACATGCCGGATGTTTGGATAATGATCATCGTATGCCGGATCATACTCATAATCGGATGTGACAACGCCGCGAGCCAGTATTTGATGCGCGCCACGTTTTGCATAAACGATATCTCCCGGTTGTATCTGTGTCAAAAACTGCCACAGCGCAAGAGAATCGTTTTTGCAGGAATGGCCTGGTCTGTCCTTTTGAAGTTCAGCTGTGATTTCCTCCCGTGATGAAAACCGGGACAAGTCTCCGATTTCATGCCAGCCGATTCCCATGACACCGTCCCGAGAAAACTGATCCCACATGGATGCGCCCGGACCAGGAGCATATAGCCAATAGTGAACTGTTCTTACATCTTCGTCACCAAGACCGGGGCCTTTCTCGTTCTCTGTTTCATTGTTTCTGTGAACCTTCATGCTTTCTCCGTTAATATATTCCCAGGCCAGGTTTCCCAAAACTGCTCCGTCTTCGTCTCTTAATTCGATATACTCCTTTTTTATATGGTCATTGAGAATATAATTAAGCTGGTGACACCTCATTGAATCATCATATGGGCACCCCAGGTTATTCATTAGTTTCTTTAGTACACTTGCTGATCCAATAGTCATGTACTTTTGAGGAAAATACAGACTTAGATACTTTGTCAACACGATTGCCATTCCTTGGAGTAATGGATAATCAATGAGATTCAAAGCAGACTCTGATTCGCCGGAAAGCGTTAAAAATTTGTATAACTCATCTCTGAACCTTGGCCAAAATTCATCTACATTAGCTATCGTCTCTGCCCCATGCATATAAGCGTTGTCTTTTTTACTGAAATATACGCCATGTTTTCGGGCACTGCCACCGCCTATTCCAAACCCAATCTTTCCAAACTCAACTAAATAGCTGAGACTGTCTTTGTATTTTTCTGTTCCCAAGCAATATTCATCTATCGATAAATTCTTAATCCTACTTAACGGATATTCCGCTAAGAAGGCATTTCTGTCCTCAATGTCATTTTTTCGTGACTGCCTAGTCTTTTGTATGTTCTGGCTGATGAATTCATGAAAGCTCTGATTGAACATCTATATTCCTCCAAAGTTATTTATCCTCAGTTTTCAGAGTATGGTTAATATCCTTAACAAACCTTCCATCTCATAATATTCATCATTTTTATATATACTTTACTCTCATTCGATCTGCTAAGTCAAGGCCTTTTGCCCTTGATCCCAGATCAAAGCAGCCCCTTCCCGCTGGGCGGGGAAACCTCCAGGCGCGTTTCCACGTACTTTCTGAGCAGGGGGAGCGGGGCGTCCTCGGGGGGGCGGGTGGTTTTTTCGATGCCGTTTTGCAGGATGTCCTTCATCCAGATGATTTCCCGGGCGCTGACGGGGACGGCGGGAAGGTCGCGGGTGGCGCAGTCACTGCAGCACAGGCCGCCCTCCTCGATGTCAAACAGACGCGACTCCGTTTCGGACATGCGCTTTCCGCACCGGACGCAGTGGGACAGCCTGGGCCGGTAGCCGGACAGGGCGGCGTCCATCAGCAAAAAGGCGGCGGTCACCGCCCGGGGATGGAGCGGCAGATAGCAAAGGCGCTTGAGGGAGCGGATCAGGAGCTGAAACAGCTTGTCCGTCCGATCCCCCGGGATGGCCTGGGCCTCCAGGATCTGCAGCATATAGGAAGCGTAGCGGAGGCGGTCGTAGTCCTCCCGGAGGGGATAGAAGCTGTCGATCAGCGAAAAGCTCTGTACGCCCGCCCGGCCCTTGCCCTGGTAGAGCACATACTCCCCGTAGGAAAACAGCTCCGCGCAGCTCATCAGCGGGCTGCCCGGCTTGCGGCAGCCCCGCGCCAGCACGTCCGCCCGGCCCGAAAACGGGGTCAGCAGCGTCAGCATCCGGTCGTTCTCCCGGTAATCCGCATACCGCAGGACAATGCCCTGCGTTGTAATATTGGCCATAACAAAAACTCCACTTTAGATTAGGTAGGAGGTAGGAAGGAGGAGGGAGGAGGTAAAATGTGGGTGAGGAAGGAGGAGATGTGCAGAATTCGTAATTCATAATGCGTAATGCGTAATTTCGATATGACGCAAGCGTCGGGAACGGAGACATTACGCATTAGGTACGAGGGAGGAGGTGTATGAAATTCGTAATTCATAATGCGTAATGCGTAATTGTGATACGGCGCAAGCGCCGGGAACGAAGGAATTACGCATTAGGCATTACGCATTACGCATTGGACAAAATACCTCCTACCTTCTCCCTCCTACCTCCTACCTTTGCGAAAGACTTTTCCCACTACTTTTTTCTGTCCCTTGATCAGTCCTGGCGCGATACATGCGGCCAGAAGGCCGATTTCGGTCGCGCCCATTTGGCGCAGGACCCGGGCGCAGCTCAGGACGGTCGCGCCGGTGGTGCGGACGTCGTCTACCAGCAGGAGGCGCTTGCCCTGGCAGGAAGCGCCGGGGGCAGGGGCGAAGGCGTCCTGTACGTTCAGCGTCCGCTCACGGAGGGTGCGCTGGTCTGTCTGCCGGGCAGTCTTCCGGACGCGGACCAGCAGGTCCCGGACCGGGAGGCCGGTTTGGACGCCCACCAGCTCCGCCAGCTCCCGGGCCTGGTTAAAGCCCCGCTCCCGCAGGCGCTGGGCGCTCAGGGGCACGGGCACCAGGGCGTCAAAGGCGGAGGGATCCCGGAGGCTTCGGGCCATCGCCGGGGCCAGCAGGGCCGCCGCCCGCGCGTCCCCCCGGAACTTGAGGGTCAGCACCAGCGACCGCGGCGCTCCATGGTAGCGGTAGGGGGCGAAGGTCTCGCCCAGGAGATGGTCCCGGTCCCGCGCGCAGAAGGCGCAGGGCTTGCCGGGGCGGATCAGGCTTTTGCAGCGGGGGCAGAGCATGCCCCGCCCATAGGGGGCGCGGACCAGCTCCCGGGCGCAGGCGGGACACAGGGGCAGGCCGGACAGCTGGCCCCGCAGCCTCCCGCAGGACAGGCAGAGGGCCCCTTCCGGGCTCAGCAGCCATTCCATTACGCATCCTCCCCGAAGGGTTCGCCGAAGGTTTCCGGAAACACGGGGGCGGCGGGAGCCTCGCTCTGCTCCAGGATCCGCTGGCAAAGGGCGGTATAGCGGACGGTGATGTAATTGTTGCCCACCATTTCCTCGATCACCCGCTCGCTGCCCACCAGCACCACCAGCTCCCGGGCCCGGGTCAGGGCCGTGTAAAACAGGTTCCTCGTCAAAAGCATCTTTGGCCCGCCCGTCACCGGCATCACCACGGCGGGGAACTCGCTGCCCTGGCTCTTGTGCACGGAGATGCAGTAGGCCAGCTCCAGCTCCTCCAGCTGGCCGTATTCGTAGGTGACGTTCCGCTCGTCGTCATAGCGGACGGTGAGGCTGTGGTCCTCGGCGTCCACGTCCGTCACGAAGCCGACGTCCCCGTTGAAGACGCCTTCCCCTTCCTCCCCGCTGTCGGTGGTCCAGGCCAGCTGGTAGTCGTTTTTGATGTGCATGACCTTGTCCCCGGGGCGGAACACCTGGTCGCCAAAGACGATCTGGGGGCGGCGGGGGCGCTCCGGGTTAAAGGTGTCCTGCAGCAGGCGGTTCAGGGCGATCACCCCGCAGGGGCCCTTTTTGGCGGGGGCCATCACCTGGATAGCATGGAAGCCGTCCTTGAGGTTCAGATAGGCGGGCAGGCGGGCAGAGCACAGGGACACGATGGTCCGCGCCGCCTCGTCCTGGTTCAGCCGGCGGTCAAAGAAAAAGTCGGACCCCTTCCGGTTCAGCACCGGCATTTCCCCCTGGTTGATGCGGTGGGCGTTCATGACGATCATGCTCTCAGCACTCTGGCGGTAAATGTCCGTCAGGCGCACCGAGGGCACTGCGCCGGAGGCCAAAATGTCCCGCAGCACGTTGCCCGCGCCGACGCTGGGCAGTTGGTCCGCGTCCCCCACCAGGATCAGCCTGGTCCCGCCCCGCAGGGCGCGCAGGAGGCTGCGCATCAGGAAAATGTCGACCATCGACATCTCGTCGACGATCACGCAGGCGCATTTAAGCGGGTTGTCCTGGTTGCGCAGGAAGCGCTGCTCCTCCCCGCTGTATTCCAGCAGCCGGTGGATGGTCTTGGCGTCCTCCCCGGTGGCCTCGCTCATCCGCTTGGCCGCCCGGCCGGTGGGGGCCGCCAGCAGCACCTTGCCCTCCGGCGACAAAAGAGAGAGGATGCAGTTGATGATGGTGGTCTTGCCCGTGCCCGGGCCGCCGGTGATCACCAGCACGCCCTTTTCCACGGCCGAAAGCACCGCCTGTTTCTGAAGCGGAGAAAAGGTCATCCCGTGCCCGCGCTCGTACTCCCCGATGGCCCGGAGAACGCCTCGGTCGTCCTTTTCCGGGGCCGTCTCCAGGATTTTGAGCAGGCGCATGGCCGTCTCCGTCTCGCAGTAGTACATGGAGCTCAGGAAAACGCAGTCCTCCTCCCCGATTCGGGAAAGCACCAGCTCCCGGTCCAGCAGCAGGGCGTTCAGGTGGTTTTCCAGCGCTTCCGGGGTACTGTTCAGCATTTCAGCCGCCCGGCGGAGCAGGGTTTCCCTGGGCAGATAGGTATGACCCGCGGAAACGGAGGCCTCCTGCAGCAGATACTTCATCCCGCTGCGCAGGCGGAAGCCGCTGTCCCGCGCGATGCCCATCGACAGGGCGATCCGGTCGGCGGTCAGGAAGCCCGCCCCCTCCACGTCGTCCACCATCCGGTAGGGGTTGCTGCGCATCACTTCCTCGGTCCGCTCGCCGTAGGCCTTGGCGATTTTCATGGCCAGCGCGGGCGAAATGCCGTAGGATTGGAGGAAGATCATGTTTCTGCGCACGCCGTACTGCTCGGCAAAGGAGGCGGCGATCATCCGGGCCCGCTTTTCGCTGATGCCCTTAAGCTGTTTGAGCCGGTCCACGTCCGTCATGGCGTCCAGGGTGTCCTCCCCAAAGGCGTTGACCAGCAGGCGGGCGGTGGCCTCCCCCACGCCCTTGATCAGGCCGGAGGAAAGAAAGCGCTCGATGCCCAGCAGGGAAGTGGGCTTTCGGATCTGGCAGCCGGAGCACTTGAACTGCCGGCCGTAATGGGGATGGTCCACCCAGGTCCCGGTCAGGAGCAGCTGCTCGCCCGGCGTCAGCGGCGGCAGGATGCCCACCGCCGTGCAGGTTTCCTTGCCCGCGCGGACGCTGATTACGGAATAGCCGTTTTCCTCGTTTCTGAAAACGGTTTCCTCCACCACGGCTTCCCAAGTGGTTTCCTGCATCGCTGACCTCCCTGACCGGCGCTCCGGTTTGTTCCTGTACTCCATCATACACCAGTCCGCAAAAATTGCAATAAAAAAAACGTATCGGCGGATGATTGTGTCTCCTTCCATACGCATTTTTGATTTCCTGATATGAAAAAGATAGGTTGAGTCATCCGCGCTTTTGTGTTATGATGATAATATGGTAATCATTCAGTCCCCTGAGATCGAAAGGAGTTTGCCATTGAACGGCGGGGGGTGATCAGGGGGATTCCTCCCCCTGATGGTAATCCGCAGCGGCGGCATGTACGCCGCGAGGAGCATTTTTGCGGAGCAGAATGTGCCTCAGGAAGAGAAGACACCTTCACTTCTGCGGGAGCAAAAATGCGTACCTTGCGGATTTGCCGCCCGTGAGCCCTGAAAGGGCGAAAGGCAAATCCGTAGGGGAAAGCGTGGGAAGGGGACAGCGTCCCCGTCCCAGTAACTGTTCAGTCGATGACTGAACAGTTGCGCACGGGAAAAACTGAAGGAGGCGTTTTGATATGGCAGCGGAATACAGCGTATGTCTGGACATCGGCGGCACCAAGGTGCTGGGGGCCATTTTTGATCAGGACAAAAAACCGATTTACCGGCTCAAGAAAAAGACCAAGTCCGGGGGCGACTCCTCCGAAAACATCGAACAGGTCATCATCAGCGTCGTCCGGGAGATGATCAAAGAATCCGGCATTAAGCTGAGCAGCGTCCGGGCCATCGCCGCCGGCGCTCCTGGCGTCATCAACCAGGACGAGGGCGTCGTGCTGTTTTCCCCGAACCTGCCCTGGCGGGACTACGACATCAAAAAGCCCATCGAAAAGGAATTCGGCGTGCCCTTCCGCATCGGCAACGACGTGAACGTGGGCGTTTTGGGCGAGTTCATGTACGGGGCGGCCAAGGGCTACCGCGACGTGGTCGGCTTCTTCGTGGGCACCGGCATGGGCGGCGGGCTGATCCTGAACGGCAAGCTGTACACCGGCCACCTGTTCAAGGGGGCCGAGTTCGGCCATATGACGATGGACCCGGAGGGCCCTTTGTGCAACTGCGGCCAGCGGGGGTGCCTGGAAGCGTTTTCCAGCAAGCAGGGCATGTCCGGCTACATCCGCCAGCAGGTGCAAAGGGGCCGCAAGAGCATGATGTCCGACGCCCTGGACGGCTCCGTCTTTAAGAGCAAGGCCCTCAAACGGGCTCTGGAGGCCAAGGATCAGGTGGCCATGGAAGCGGTCGACCGGGCCTGCCACTGGCTGGCGGTCGCCACGGGCAACATGATCAACACCATCAGCCCCGAGGTGGTGATCTACGGCGGCGGCGTCATCGAGGCGGTGGGCGATATTTTCCTTGAAAAGATCCTGGACGAGGTGGACCGCTACTGCATGCTCTCCATCCGTCCGACGGTGGAGCTGAAAAAAGCCGCACTGGGCGACGATTCCGTCCTCTACGGCGCGCTGTCGATGATCGTGGACAAATAACCTGATTTCATCGCGCAAGTTGAACCAATACTTTCTTCATTGGAGATGAAATCATTGAAATTACTGACCATCGCCATCCCCTCCTATAACTCGCAGGATTACATGGCGCACGCCATCGAATCCCTCCTGCCCGGCGGGGACGAGGTAGAAATCCTCATCGTGGACGACGGCTCCAAGGACCGCACGGCCCAGATCGCCGACGAATACGAGCGGAAATACCCGGGCATCGTCCGCGCCATCCACCAGAAAAACGCCGGCCACGGCGGGGCTGTGATGACGGGGCTGAAAAACGCCAGCGGCCTGTACTTTAAGGTGGTGGACAGCGACGACTGGGCGGACGCGGACGCCTACCCCAAGATACTGGAAGCCCTGCGGTCCTACCGCAAAGACCCGGTCGACATGCTGATCAGCAACTACATCTACGACAAGGCCGGGGCCCGGCACAAGTACACCATGCGCTACACCCACGCCCTGCCCCAGGGCCGTGTCTTCGGGTGGGAGGAAACCCGGCATTTCCGCATCGGCCAGTACATCCTGATGCACTCTGTGATCTACCGCACCCAGCTGCTGCGCGACTGCGGGCTGGACCTGCCCCTGCACACCTTCTATGTGGACGAGCTGTATGTCTACATCCCGCTCAAGCAGGTGGAGCGCATGGTCTACCTGGACGTCGATTTTTATCATTACTTTATCGGCCGGGACGACCAGTCCGTCCAGGAGCAGGTCATGATCCGCCGGATCGACCAGGCCCTGCTGGTCAACCGCCTGCTGATTTCCTCGGCGGACCCCTATGCCGTCTCCAACCTTCACAAGCGAAAGTACATGCTGAATTTCCTGGAGATCATCACCACGGTCTCTTCCGTGCTGCTGATCAAAAGCGGGACGGAGGAAAACCTGCGAAAAAAGCAGGAGCTCTGGGACTATATTGAGAAGGAAAACCCCCGGGTGTACCGGACCCTGCGCCGCCGCATCTTCGGCCGGGTCCTCCATCTCCCGGGCCGGTTCGGCCGCTCCGTGGTCATTGGCGGGTACCGTCTCGCCCAAAAAATTTTCGGTTATAATTAAATTTGATCAAAGGCGCGTCTCCCGGAAAAGGGGAACGCGCCTTTGATCATTTATAGAATCATTCTTCGTTTTTGCCTGATTCACTCCACCGCCGTCACCGGGATGTAGCCGGCCTGCCGGACACAGCGCTGGCCCGCTTCGGAGGCGAGCCAGTTGACGAAGCGCTCGGCGTTTTCATTGCCTTTCCGGTACACGGCGTAATAATACACCGTATACGGGTATGCGCCGGAGCGCAGGTTTTCCGGGGTCGGGGAAACGCCGTCCACGCTCAGCACGCGGAGGCTCCCGCTCTTATACAGGCCCTCCACGTAGTACAGGTAGGAGTAGCCGATGGCCGCTCCGGAATTGTCGTAATTGCCCACCTGGGCGATGAGGTCCGCCATGCCGTCGGAGATGTAGTTGGACTCGGCGTCCAGCTCGGCCCCCTGCATGACCAGCTCCTCCATGGCCGTCTGGCTGCCGCTGCCGTGGGGCCGCTGGTAGGCCCGAATCTCCAGCCCGTCGGACCCGCTGACCTCGCCCCAGTCCTTGATCTGCCCGCTGTAGATGCCCCGGATCTGTTCGGCGGACAGGTTCTCCACCGGGTTGCCCGTATTGACCAGGAAGACGAAGGCGTCGTAGCAGACCGGCACCATCACCAGCTCCACCCCGGCGTCCTGCGCCGCCTGCCGCTCGTCCGCGTTCGGGCCGGTGCCCAGGACGATGTCCACCGGGTGGGTATCGTCCATCATCACGCCCTGAGACACGATGGTCACCATCGGGTTGGCCTTTCCTTCGGTCAGGCGGTCGTAGGCGTAAGGAGTAGTGGAAAAGCTCACGAAGCCGTTGAGGTCCTCTTCCTTGAGGTCCAGCCACTGCCGGGCCAATTCCATTGCCAGCGGCACGCAGACGGTGGAACCGTCGATGGAGGGATAGTCCCCCCAGGCCTGAACAAAGAGATTGTCGCTGCCCTCATAGGGCTTCTTTTCGCCCAGCTGGAAATCATTCCGTTCCGTCACATACCGCTGCCAGTTCTCCCCCCTGGCCAGGGACTGGTTGATCTGCCCCCAGGACCCGCTTTCAGAAAAAGCGGAACAAGACAGGGACAGGACCGCCAGGATCGTCAGCGCCGTCAAAGCAAAACGTTTCATTAGAATACCTCCTCATCATTTCTGTAGAGTATCGTTCATGTTTTTCCAATAGTTCGCAATAGAAAGCCGGAAGAAATGAACCGTCAGCAGCAAAAGCCATCGCCTGATCATCCTGACATCTCCCCTTTCTTACCAGCCCTCATCTTCCATCGGCTCCGGCAGGGTCGTTCCGTTGTCCCCATTATACCAGGTCAGATCGGCGTATTCCGCCCAGTTCTCGTCTTTCAGCGCCTCCAGCCCCGGCGGGAGAGAAAGGCGCTCCAGACTGACGCAGCCTACAAAGGCGTTTTCCGAAAGCTCCGTCACCGTCAGCGGGACGGTCAGGCTGTGCAGCCTGCCGCAGCCACAGAAGGCGTATTGGCCGATCTTTTTTAACCCCATCGGCAGGGAAATCGTCTGGAGCGGGTTATCCATCAAATCGCTGCTGAAAGCCCAGTCGGCGATTTCCGTCACGCCGTTCGGCACATCGTAGTGCAGGTCCTTTTTCCCGTCCGGATACTTGAGCAGCACCGTCCCGTCCGCGCTGAACAGGACCCCGTCCCGGGAGGAGTACACGGGATTTCCCTCCTCCACGACAAATTCCCCAATATCGCAGCGATCAAAGCAGCGTGTCACATCGCCCGTACAGCCGGCTGGAATGATGATCTTCCCAAAGCTGACGGCGTAAAAAGCGCCTTTGGCAAGATATTGAAGGCGCTCAGGAAGGCGGAATTCCGGGAAGCTGCCGAAGGTCAGAGCGGTGTCCCCGATTGCCGTCAGTGACCGGGGAAAGCGAATCCTGTCCACCCGGGTGCGGAAGGTTTCCGTTTTCTCGTCATAGCCGTCCAGATATTCCGAGGTAACGATACAGCCGGCGTCGATTTCGCCTTTGCGCAGGGGCAGAAGGGAGTTGACGCCATAGGGGTCTTCATCATCATCATACCGCCAGCCAAGGCTGCTGCCCCCTATCCGGGTCACCCCGTCGGCGATGGTCAGCGTTCCGCCTTCAAACTGAACGACCGGCACGGCCTCCAGGGCGGTTTTGTCCATAAACAGCCAGGCAGTCCGCCCTTTGGCCTCCGTTTCCACCAGGACCCGGCCGGACAGGTCGCCCAGGGACGTTTTAAGCTCCGCCAATGCGATGACCTGATCCCCCGCGTGGAGGTAGGTCACGATCCGGCCCCAGCCCAGAGGGTCGTCGGTCAGGGAGGCATTCATCGTCAGGCGGCACAGCGTGGTGTCCGTCGGAAACACGTCGTAGTTGACCCCATGCTCCTGATCCGTTTTGATCCAGCCGATGCGGTCCTCCGTCCGGACCATACGCCAGGTTTCCGCCGCGGAAAGGACGGTGAACCGGTCTCCCGGCTGAATCTCCGTCTTTCCCGTTTCCGGGCGGAGGGCGTCGTCAAAGGGGGCCAGGAACAGCGGAGCGCTTTGGGACAGCCCCAGTTCGGCCAGGGTCGACGGCCGGTCCCAGGCTTCGATGCTTTCCACATAGAAGCCTTCGTCCTCTTCCTCCTCTTCCGCAGGGGCGGCCGGGCAGCAAAGCGCCCAAGCCGTCAGAACGCACAGAAAAAGAAGCATGGCTGTTTTTGCCGCCTGTCTTTTTTTCATGGAAGCTCCTCCTCAGGATCAAGTGTTATTCGTCCTGCACGCGATTGCCCTGATGCAACTGATGATATTATACCGCTTCTTCCAGCTTCTTACAAGCGGGGAAAGCCGCCGAAAAAGGCGGGAGAATGTAACAAATTCCCGGAGCGTTTCAATGCTTGATCAAACCCTCTTCCATGTTGTATACTGTGTCCGTCTCCCCTATTTTCTGGAAGACAGATGAATCGACAAAACGGAGCGTCAAACGACATGCTGCATACATTGACCGGCCCGGTGGTGCACGGGCAGGGGAAGGGCGCCGCCGCCGGCTTTCCCACGGCGAACTTAAGGCTATTGGAAAACGCCGTCCTGCCGCCCAAGGGCGTATACTGGACCCGGGTGAGCCTGGAGGGCCGCAGCCATCTGGGCGTCACGAACGTAGGCCTCCGCCCCACGGCGGACGACCGGGACGAGATCACCGTGGAAACCTTCCTGCCGGACGACCATGGCGACCTGTACGGGAAAACCATTGGACTTACCTTTCTTCGGTATCTCCGGGAAACCGCTTTCTTCCCCTCTATGGCGGCGCTCAAGGAGCAGATTGACCGGGACGCCGAAACCGCCCGCGCCTGGGCCGCCCGCTGCCCGGAGGCGGATGGATTCCTCACCTTCTCCGCCGAAGAAACCAGAGCCCTCTCCGCCCAGATGGCGAAAGGACTGACCGCGGGCAGCGTGCTGGTGCTGCGCGGAGACATGGGGGCCGGGAAAAGCGAGTTTTCCCGCGGCGTCGCCCGGGGCCTGGGCGTGACCGGCCCGGTGCCCAGCCCCTCCTTCACCATCCTGAACGTCTATGACGAAGGACGGCTTCCCCTGTACCATTTCGACTGGTACCGGGTGGAGGACCCGGAAGAGCTCTACGAAATCGGCGCGCAGGAATACCTCCCCGGCAGCGGCGTAACGCTGGTGGAATGGGCGGAGCGCGCCGAGGATCTGCTGCCGGAAAAACGGACGGAAGTATTCATCCAGCCGGTCACGGAAAGCACACGGCTGATTCTCGTTTCCCCTTGCAGACTTTCTGCAGGGAATCTTTTGCTCGTAGATATAAAGAACCCCGACTGAGGCATCTGCTTCAGCCGGGCTATGCTTAAATTGGTTTTTTCTCACTGAAGAGCATGAGAAGGAAGCTATGGCTGCCAAATGTTTCCATCAGGCGCCGTACTTTTCGTCCATGCTGTTATAGAAGAAGTCGATCTCTTCCTCCATCTGTTTTTGCCTCTTCCAATCCTGGGCGCGCTCCGCTTTTTCCCATTCTGTTACCATTTGTCTGTAATAGACCAGTTCTCTCTGGGGCAACTCCTCAAACAGCCAGCCGGTACTGCGTTCCAATTCTTCCGCACTTAGTTCCAGTTCCGTGTTTGCCATTCTCCTCAGCTCCTTTCATTGTCCATCGTATCATCAGCAGCGTTTTTCCATCATCGCTTGCAATAATATATACGCAGCACAAAATGAAATGGCAGAAGATTCCATGACAATTTTCAATATTTTATTGATTCATCTGTATTCCACGGATATAAAACAAGGAGGAAAACCATGATCGCACTGAACGGCCGAAGCGTCACCCTTTTAGACGGCGAGCTCAAGCGGCGGGAATCCGATAACCGGGCCTACATGCTCCGGCTTTCCCGGGAAAACCTGATGCGCAACTATCTGCTGGAAGCCGGGCTGTGGACGGCCCCCTTCCAGCCCGAAGGCATCCACGCCGGGTGGGAATCCGCCGTGTGCCAGCTGCGCGGCCACTTTACCGGCCACTACCTGAGCGCGGCGGCGATGATCTACGCCGCCACCGGCGACCCGGAGATCAAGGGCCGGGCGGACGCCATGGTGGACGATCTGGCCCGCTGCCAAAAGGAGCATGGGGACGGCTGGGCCGGCTCCATCCCGGAAAAGTACTTAGAATGGATCGCCCGGGGCAAGCAGGTCTGGGCGCCCCATTATACGGTCCACAAGACGCTGATGGGCCTGACCGACATGACGAAGCTCGCCGGCAGCCAGCAGGCCCTGGAGGTGGCCGACCAGTGGGCGGCATGGTTTGACCGCTGGACGGCGGGCTTTTCCCGTAAGCAGATGGACGATATCCTGGACGTGGAAACCGGCGGCATGCTGGAAGTGTGGGCGGACCTGCTGGCCCTGACCGGGAACGAGCGCTACCGCCGGCTGATCGAGCGCTACTCCCGCTCCCGCCTGTTTGACCCCCTGCTCAAAGGCGGAGACCCGCTGACCAACATGCACGCCAACACCACCATTCCGGAGGCCATCGGCGCGGCCCGCGTCTATGAGGTGACCGGGGAGGAGCGCTTCCGCCGCATCGCGGAGGCCTACTGGCGCTGCGCGGTGACCGAGCGCGGAGCCTATGCCACCGGCGGCCAGACCGACGGGGAGATCTGGACCCCGAAGGGGGACGTGAGCAAAAGGCTGGGCCGGAAGAACCAGGAGCACTGCACGGTGTACAACATGATGCGCCTGGCAGACTTCCTGTTCCGCTGGACCAAAGACCCCGTCTACGCCGACTATATCGAGAAAAACCTGTACAACGGCATCATGGCCCAGGGCTACTATCGCTGGCGCGGCACCAACGGCTATCTCCCCAGGCATCCCGACACCGGCCTGATCGCCTATTTCATGCCCATGCGGGGCGGCGATCACAAGGGCTGGGGCACGGAAACCACGGACTTTTTCTGCTGCCACGGCACGCTGGTCCAGGCGAACGCCGCGCACAACAAATACATCTGGTACCAGGACGGGGAGGACGTCTATGTCTGCCAGTTCCTGGACAGCGGCGCGGAAATCGAAATCGGCGGGAAAAAGGTGATCCTGCGCCAGCGCATCGACCGGCAGAACGGGTCCTTCCACATGAGCAGCGATTCCGCCGCGGCGCAGCGCATCGGAAAGGTGCCGGCCCTGGTGGCCCATCACCCGGAGACCCTGCGAATCCGCTTTTCCGTCGAAACAAAAGAGCCAGTGAACCTCCGGCTCCACGTGCGCTTCCCCTCCTGGGCCAGCGGAGAGGAAACCCGCTTTATCTCCCCGGATCAGGAAACCTGGCAAAATGGCGACAGCTGGACCGTCGACCTTCCGATGCGCGTCCACTGTGAACCCCTCACCGGCGACGATACAAGGATCGCCTTCCTCTACGGCCCAAAGGTGCTGGCCGGCCTGACGGACTGTGAACAGACCCTGCATGTGGATCCCGCCCACCCCGAGCGCGCCCTGGAGCGGGACAACGAACGCGAATGGGGCAGTTGGACTGAGGAATTCATCACCGTAACAGAAGAAAAAGCCATCCGCTTCCTCCCCCTGTACGACATCGGTTACGAAAACTACGCCATATATTTCCGCATCGCCAAGCCAGAATTTCCTGCTTGAGCGGGAAGTATAGCATACAAACAGCGGCCAGCCGCCCTTTCCGGGCTGCCGGCCGCTGTTTGATATAGAACAGCTTTATTTTAAATATTTGGCGTAGATAAAGCCCATCTGACCGTCCACGATCACATGGCCCCACTGGGAGGTCAGACCGATCAGAATGACCGCGGTGCCCTTGGGCAGCAGGTCCAGGGAGGTGGACTTGGTCGACATGCTGGCGCGGAGATGGACCTGGCCGGTGGTCGTCACGACCGGCATGGCCGAGGCGACATAGCCGTTAGAGAGGAAGGTCGTGTCCATATAGCCGGTCTGCGAACCAATCTGCGCCTTGACCCAGCCGTTTTCCAGGGTTTCCAGCACGGACACCTGCACGCCGTTATAATACTTTCCCTTGGACGCGGCCGTGGAGGACGGAGAAGTGCGGAGGTTCAGGCGGTCCTTGGGGTTGGGGTTATTGACGGTGACGCCGGTATAGGCCAGCGGCCAGTCCGCCACGCTGTGAGGGCCGACCGGTCCGTTCCAGGAAAAGGTCTCCGGGATGGGGGACGGATTATAGACGGAAGCCGCGTAGGCCGTCTGCAGGAAGCCGATCTGGCCTTCGATGATAACGTGGAGCCAGCCGTCGCTGTAGCCCATCACGGTGATGGGCGTGCCGTTCTGATACTGGCCGACAATGCGGGCATACGGCGTTTTGTCCTCCAGCAGGGATGTCCGGCTGGTGTTCGGGTTGTACAGGTACATCAGCGGCATCGCGCTGATGGGGTAATAGCCGTCGGAACCAAAGGCCAGATAATCCATCTTCATATAGCCGGTGAGGGAACCGATGGTCACCAGCGCCCAGCCGATGTCCTCCTCCACATAGTGGACGATGACCCGCGCGCCGTTATAGTACTTGCCCATCGATGGGGACAGCTCGTCTGCTTCTTCCCGCAGGTTCAGATGGTCATAAGGGTTGGGGTTGTTCACCGCGGCGTTGTAGCTGGGATCCTGCACTGTCCAGACGCCGACGTTGTAATTGACCTGGGTCCCCGGATAGTAAGAGGCCGGATCAATGCCGGATTCCGGCACGATGTCCATGTAGTCCTCATCCCATACCACGTCCTGATAATCAACGCCGCCAATAGAAAAAGGCACGGCGGAAGAAGCCTGCGCTTCTGCCGCTTTCGGATCATCCTCCAGAGCGGTCGTTCTCATAAAGCCAATTTTCCCATTGACATAGAGCTGACACCAGCCGTCGCAGTAGCCCAGCACCAAAGCTTTGACTCCGCTGGCATAGGACGCCAACGTTTTGGCCTTGGCATCCGGCGCCGTCCGAAGAGGCTCCGTCGGCACTTGGACAGATTTCCCATCGAAAGCAGGCTGTCCGATATTAATCTGCATCTGCCGGATTTTTGATTTGGGCAGGCTCTCTTTGTCCATCGCCAGCTGATCCATCTGTATGTAGCCTTCGATTGTACCAAGCTGAACGTTAGCCCAGCCGTCCGTCGCTGAACTGATCAGCTCCAGCTGTACGCCGTCATAGTACAGCAGCAGGATCTCGCTCTCCGTGTTCGCCTCTTTGTACAGGCGGACCATCTCTCCTTCGTTCGCGCTGCGCACCACCGCGGCCCCGTCCGTAAACGTACCAGGCCAGTTAGCGGTGGGCGTGCGGCCCTCCGGGCCCTTCCAGCCGGAAATGTCCTGGGCCATGGCGGGCGTTCCAAAGCCCTGTACGCAGCCCAGCGTCAGCAGCAGGGCAGTCAGCAAAGCAATTCCGCGTTTCATGATGATCCTTCCTTTCCTCTGACAAAAAAGCCTATTTTGATCTCTATATATGAGACGTATCGGCAGGGCGTTTTGTTTCAAAAAAAGCCCAACCATCCATCATTTCGGATCAACGCTTGGCCTTTGCTTAATCCTCGATCAATCCTAATTGGATCAGGGCCTTTTCAATCCCGTCCTCCTCCATGGAGGCGGTCACCAGGTCGGCCTCCCGTTTGAGGGCCTCCGTGCCGTTGCCCATGCAGACGCCGGTGCCGGCGGCCCGGAGCATGTCCAGGTCGTTGGCGCTGTCCCCAAAGGCGACGGCGTCTTTGAGGTCCGCGCCAAGATAGCGGCAGGCCTCTGTCAGCCCGGTGCCCTTGTTGACCCCGGGCGGCACCAGCTCGGCCAGCCAGGGCTCGTGGATCACGAAATCAAAGGTCCCGCCGAGCTTCTCCCGAAGCTTCTCCATGTCCGCCGCCCCTTCCTGGGCGATAACGGTCAGCTTCGAGATGTCGTCCCACTGTCCCCAGCGGCGGGAAAGGGGCTCCAGCACCTCCCCCAGGTCTGCGGCCAGCTTGTCGTAATAGGCGGGGATCGGGAAGGCCTCCCGGTCGATGCAGGTGGTGTTCACGCCCTCCAGCAGCGGGGTCCAGGAAAGGGCTAGGGCCGTTTCCACCGCCCGGAGCACGTCTTTTGCCTCCAGGACACGGTTGTAAACCACCTTCCCGCCGGCCTCCAGCATCGCCCCCGCGCCGGAAACGATGCCGTCAAACCCGATACCCAGCAGATCCGGGTGGCGGATATAGGAGCGGCTCCGTCCGCTGCAGATCAGGGCCAGGTGGCCGTTTTCCCGAAGCCTCCGGATCGCCCGGACGGCGCTTTGGGGGATGCGGTTTTCCCGGTCCCACAGGGTCCCGTCGATGTCAAAGAAACAGATTTTCCGGGTCATTGGGGAAACTCCGTTTCCCATGTCCCGTCGCCCTTCATGCGCAGCTCGGCCCGGTAGAACATCTTCAGCGCGTCGATCATGTAGGGCAGGTCCTGAACGCCGGCCGTCTCCCAGACGGAGTGCATGGCCAGCTGGGCCAGGCCGATGTCCACCGTGTTCATGGATACGTGGGTGTTGGAAAGGCCGCCCAGGGTCGCCCCACCGATGATGTCCGAGCGGTTCACGAAGTACTGGACCGGCACGCCCGCCGCCCGGCAGACCTCACTGAAAAGGGCGGAGGAAACGCCGTCCGTCGTATACTTCTGGTTGGCGCTGTACTTGACGACCACGCCGCCGTTCATCAGCACGCGGTTCTGGGCGTCGTACTTTTCCGGATAGTTGGGGTGGAAGGCCTGGGCGTTGTCGGCGGAGGCCATAAAGCCGGCCGCCATCGCCGCCCGGGTCTCCCCCGCGCCGGCGCCCAGGGCCTCCCCGATGCGCAGCAGGGTATCCGCGAGCAGGGTCGAGTCCGCCCCCTGCTTGGACAGGGAGCCGACCTCCTCGTTGTCAAAGAGGGCGTAGACGTTCAGATGGTCCTCTCCCTGGGCGGCGAGGAAGGCCTGCAGGCAGGTCCACGCGCACTCCAGGTCGTCCAGCCGTCCGGCGGACAGGAATTCGTTTTTCGCGCCCCAGACGGCCCCGGGCGTCCTGCTGTAGAGGAAGAGGTCGTGCCCGACCACGTCCTTTACCTCCGCGCCCACGCCGTCCGCCAGCTCGGCCAGCAGAGAATTTTCCTCCGCTCCGTCTCCCCACAGGGCCATCATGTCCTTCTGGACGTTGAAGGCATAGCCGTCGTTGACGTTCCGGTTAAAGTGGATGGCCAGGTTGGGGATCACGGCCGCGTCCCGTCCAAGGTCGCACAGGCGGCTCTGAATGCCCCCCTCCGTGCGGACCAGCAGCCGGCCGGCCACGGACAGGGGCCTGTCCAGCCAGGTGGACAGGATGGAGCCGCCGTACTTTTCGGCGTTCAGGCGGACGTATGGCTTGACGGCCCGGTCCTCCATGACGGCCTTGAGCTTGAGGGCTGGGGAATCCGCGTGGGAAGCCGTGATCCGGAATGGTGCCAGACCTGTACCCGGCACCTGGAAGGCGATCAGGGCGCTCTGGTTGCGGGTCACGAGATAGCGGCCGCCGGCCTGAAGCTTGTAGGCTTCGTGCTCGTTCAGGCAGACATAGCCCGCCTCAAGCAGCTGCCGCTTCGCCCCTTCGACGGCATGAAAGGCCGTCGGGGACGCGGCGAGGTAATCAAAAAACGGCTGTACGTACTGGTTCATATTCGTCTCCTTGCATCAGTCAGAGGTCAGAAAGCCCAGCAGAATGAGCTTTCCGTCCGAGCCGTCCGCCTGCGTGACGGTCACGGTATGGGGAGCGCTTTCCTCCCCGCTGAAAATTTCCGTCGCGGTGATGGCGTTGCCCCAGCCGTTCGGGAAATGGCCGTCGATGGTCCCCGCCCGTTTTCCGTCCACCAGGATGTCGTATTTGCCGGACTTGCCGTCCACCGTGCGCTGGTAGAGGATGCCCAGGTTCCGGAAGGTCAGCGTGGCGGTAAAGCTGCCCGCTCCCTGCTGGTTGACCCAGCCGCGCTGGTAATGCCAGCAGGTGGAGCCGGTGCCGGTGGTAAAGCTGCCCTTGTCGTCCGGGATCAGGTTGCCGCCGGAAAAGAGCTTCGGGTTCTGATATTTGTCCTGGGTGAAGGCCTTGGCCGCAAAAGGCGCGGGCTCGCCCAAGCTGTCCCGCCGGGCGTAGACCCCGTTCAGGTACCGCCAGAGGATTTCGCCGGTCAGGGCGTGGCCCAGGGCGGAGGGGTGCACCGTGTCCCCGGAGAGGACCTGGGCCGGATAGGTGCCGTCTTTCATCGCCGCTTTGATGACGTCGATATAGCTGACCATCGGCAGGCGGTAGGCCGAACCGATCTGGGCCTGAATCCCCTCGGCGGTCGCCCCGTTGGTCTGGCCCATGAAGAGGAGCAGGACGGCCGGCTTCGTTTCGCTTTCCAGGATCCGCCGCACCAGGCTGTCATAGGACACCTTGTACATGGGCTTGGACCCGTCGTCGTTGACGGCGTATTCCACCAGCACCACGTCCGGCTTTTTGCTCAGCACGTCCATCCGCAGACGGTGAACGCCCAGATAGGAGTCCGTCCCGCCGATGCCGGCGTTGACGAAGCTGACCTTCACGTTCGGGAACCGCTCGGCCCACCAGCGGCGGAAGATTTCCGCGTAAGCGAGCTTAAAAGGGACTTCCCCGTCCTTCGACCCGTTGGAAATCGTCCCCTCCGTGATGGACCCGCCGATCAGGGCGACGGTGATGTCCTCCCCGCGCTCCGCCTTCTTCATGACGGCCGCCAGGGCGCTGTCGTCGCAGTTCTCCCACGGGACAGCCTTTTGATACAGCTCGTCCGACAGGTAGTTTGTGAGCGTCGGCAGATCCCCTTCCGCCCGCGCGGCGTTCGGCATACAGACAGATAAAGCTGCCAGCAACGCAAGAAGCATGATCGATCGCATAGGCTTTGTCCTTTCTTCACCATTGGATGCAGAGAGACGGCTCCGGAAGACCAAAAGACGAATCGGCGGTGTCCACACCCGTTTTACGCCGGGCTGTCATCCGCCAGGAAAAACCATATACCATGCCCTCCCCCCGGACCTCTCCGGCCAAAATACGCTTCCATACGTATTTTGGCCGAAAAGTCCCCGGAGGTCAAGCTTTATTTCAATATTACGTGAACAAAGACCAGTTTTTTCTCTGTCTGCACTAATGCCTAATGCCTATTGCCTATTGCCTAATGCCTAGTGCCTATTGCCTAATGCCTAATTCCTTGCCCAGGGCCTACCGGCCCGCTGTTCGGTGAAATTGGTCCAGGGCCTGCCGGCCCGTTCTTCGCTGAAAACTGTCCACCGGACAGTTTTCCGGGCGCTCAGAACCCACCGGACAGTTTTCCGGGCGCTCAGAACCCACCGGACAGTTTTCCGGGCGCTCGGAACCCTAATCCCTATTCCCTAATCCCTATTCCCTATCGTCCCTCACTCCATCGCCACGAACTCATACCCCGCGCCCTCGACGGCCTTGCGGATCTCCTCTTCGGGGACGGGCTTGGACATTTCGATCACGGCGCAGGCCTTTTCGTGGCTGGGGGCGGCGCTGGTGACGCCGTCGAGGGCTTCCAGGGCCTTCTTTACGTGCATTTCGCAGTGGGGGCACATCATTCCTTTGATCTGAGCGGTCTTGGTCATTTTACTTTCCTCCTTGAGAATGTTTTGTATATCTTCCACAGCCCGGGCGAAGGCTTCCGCGTCCACCGGATCCTGCTCCCGGTCGCGGGAGGAATCCGAAAGGCGCAGCAGGTTCAGCCGGAGCGCGTTGGATACCACAAAGAAGCTGGACAGGCTCATGGCGGCGGCGCCGAACATCGGGCTCAGCTCCCAGCCGAACAGGGGGTAATAGAGCCCCGCCGCCAGCGGGATGCCGATCACATTGTAGAAAAAGGCCCAGAAGAGGTTCTGGTGGATGTTGCGCAGCACCGCCCGGCTCAGGCGGATCGCCGCGGGCACGTCGGACAGGCGGCTCTTCATCAGCACCACGTCCGCCGCGTCGATGGCGACGTCCGTCCCGGCCCCGATGGCGACGCCGGTATCAGCCCTGGTCAGGGCCGGGGCGTCGTTGATGCCGTCGCCCACCATCGCCAGTCGGCCCAGCTCTTTGAGCCTGCGCACCACCGCTTCCTTGCCGTCCGGCAGGACGCCGGCGATCACCGCGTCCACCCCGGCCTGTCTGCCGATGGCTTTCGCCGTGCGCTCGTTGTCCCCCGTCAGCATGACGACGCGGATGCCCAGCTTTCGGAGCTCTTGGATTGCCTTCGGGCTCTCCTCCCGAAGGACGTCCGCCACGGCGATCAGGCCCAGCAACGTCCGGTCCCGCGCGAAGAGCAGGGGGGTCTTTCCTTCCTCCGACAGTTCCGCGGCCTTCCGCCTGATTTCCTCCGGCACCGGCAGGGCCGCTTCCAAATACCGAAGGCTCCCGCCGGTCAGGGTCCGTCCCTGTTTGTCCCGTCCGGTCAGGCCGTTGCCCGGCAGGGCGGAAAAGCCGGTCACTTCCAGGGGGCGGATCTTCTTTTCTTCCGCGCAGGCGGTGACGGCCTTGGCCAGCGGATGCTCGGAGAGCGCCTCCAGCGACACCGCGGCGGTCAGCAGCTCCTCTTCCGAAACGCCGGGGGCGGAGACCAGGTCCGTCACTGCGGGCTCGCCTCGGGTGATCGTGCCCGTCTTGTCCAGGGCGATGATCTGGGTTTTCCCGGTCTGCTCCAGGGACACGGCGGTCTTAAACAGGATGCCGTTTTTCGCCCCGACCCCGTTGCCCACCATGATGGCCACGGGCGTCGCCAGCCCCAGCGCGCAGGGGCAGGAAATCACCAGCACCGCGATGGCCCGGCTCAGCGCGAAGGAAAAGGGCTGGCCCGCGATCAGCCAGATGACCAGTGTCACCAGGGCGATGCCGATGACCGTTGGCACGAACACGCCGGACACCTTGTCCGCAACCTTGGCGATGGGGGCCTTCGTGGCGGCGGCGTCCGACACCATGCGGATGATTTGGGACAGGGTGGTATCCGCCCCGACCCGGGTCGCCCGGCAGGTTAAAAAGCCGCTTTTGTTGATGGTGGCGGCGGAAACGGCGTCCCCCGCCGTCTTATCGACGGGGACGCTCTCGCCGGTCAGGGCGCTTTCGTCCACCGCCCCTTCCCCTTTGACCACCGTGCCGTCCACCGGGACGCTTTCCCCGGGGCGGACCACAAAGAGATCCCCCGGCTGCACCTGCTGAACCGGTACGGACATTTCCGCCCCGTCCCGCAGAATGACGGCAGTCTTCGGGGCCAGGCGCATCAGGCCCTTGAGGGCGTCTGTCGTCCTGCCCTTGGCGCGGGCCTCCAGCATTTTGCCCACGGTGATCAGGGTCAGGATCATCGCGGCGGACTCAAAGTAGAAGGCGTGCATGTCCTTCATGACGGCCGCCTCGTCCCCCGCAAGGACGTGGGCGGTCATCTGGTAGAGCACCGCCACGCTCCAGACAAAGGACGCGGCCGAGCCCATGGCCACCAGGGTATCCATGTTGGGGGCTCGGTGCCAGAGGCTTTTGAACCCGCTGATAAAGAAGCGCTGGTTGATGACCATCACGATGGCGGCCAGCAGCAGCTGGGTCAGCCCCATGGCCACATGGTTGCCGGAAAGGAAGGCCGGCAGGGGGAAGCCCCACATGCCGTGGCCCATGGACACGTACATGAGGACCAGCAGAAAGCCGAGGGACAAAAACAGACGCTTTTTGAGCTTCGGCGTCTCCCTGTCCCGCAGGGACTCCTCCGCCTCCGCCGGGGAGGGCTGCGCCGCCGCCTGGCCCTTGAGCGAAGCCCCATAGCCAGCGTTTTCCACCGCGGCAATGATGTCCCTGGGCGAGGCCGTCCCCTCCACCCCCATGGCGTTGGTGAGCAGGCTCACCGAGCAGGAGGTCACCCCGGGCACGGCGCTGACCGCCTTTTCCACCCGGGCGCTGCAGGCCGCGCAGCTCATGCCGGTCACGTGATACTGTTCCATCCCGCGCGCCCCCCTCACAGCAGCCGGCCGATGGTATCGGCCAGCTCGTCCAGCGTTTCATCCTGTCCCGCCCGGACGTCCCGGGCAACGCAGCCATGCAGGTGAGCCCGCAGCAGCTCCCGGCTGAAGGACTTGAGGGCCGCCTGCACCGCGGAAGTCTGGATCAGGATGTCGTTGCAGTAGGCGTCCTTTTCCAGCATGGCCTGCAGGCCGCGGACCTGCCCCTCGATGCGGTTCAGGCGGTGCGCCAGAGTTTTTTTCTGTTCCTCCGTGCGAACGGTCTTCTTCCCGCACGCACAGCCTTCATTCACAGTCATTCGTCTTCTCCTCCCGGCCAGATACCCCTACCGGGTATCCGTTCAGGAGGATTATATACCCTCCAGGGGTATTTGTCAAGGGGAAGATAGGAGGGAGGAAGTAGGAGGGAGGAGGTTTAAAGTCCCAATGCGTAATTCTTAATGCGTAATGCGTAATTTTCGTAAAGCGCCATGTTGGCGGCCAAAGACCCCAAGCCCGGGCCGGAAAGGCCCGAAAGGCGCAACGCCGGGAGCGGATAGCGCAAAGGCTAATCTATCATTACGCATTAAGCATTACGCATTACGCATTCACCATTAACCTCCTACCTTCTCCCTCCTCCCTCCTACCTGTTCTCACGCCATTCCGTCCGCCATCGGCCGGCCGCCCAGGATGTGGAAGTGGAGGTGCTGGACGGACTGGCAGGCGTCCTTCCCGCAGTTGGACACCAGACGGTAGCCGCTCTCGGCGATGCCTTCCCGGGCGGCAATCTGCGGCACAGCCCGGAGGACCTTGGCGATCGTTTCGTCCTCCAGATTGAAAACCTCGTTCAGCCCGCTCACATGGGCCTTGGGCACCAGCACAACGTGCACCGGCGCCTGGGGGTTGATGTCCCGGAAGGCGTAGCAGGCGTCGTCCTCATAGACCTTGGCGGACGGGATCTCCCCGGCGATGATTTTGCAGAATAAGCAGTCGGACATAAGGATACCTCTTTTCATTTGAATTTTTTTATATAAAACCGACCATTCATATTATAATCCATTCGTATCATTTGTTCTATTTCCTTTTTGTATTTGTTCTTGTCTAATAGCTTTTTCCGTTTGTAGTTGTTCTTGTTTAACGGCGTTTTCTATTCTTGTAAGCATGTTATCATAATCAATCTTACCATATAGTAATGTAACTCCATTGAAAAAGTTTGTTCCAAGATCTCTATCGTCCCATTTACCAACAAGAAGAAGTGCGGTGTTATTTCCACCTTTCCATTCGGTTTTTTTTGTTGTTGATATATACGACTTCAGTTCATTATTATCGGCATTGTATGAACCGCCAACATTATTTGTAGTTTCTATTCCTTCTCCATATAGACTTGTTAGTTTTTCTCTCAGGTCCTGATAAGTTCCCTCATAATCTACTACATTAAACTTATAAAATGCCATGCAAAACTCTGAAGACTCAATATCTCGTAATACTTTTTCATCCATACTCATGCCATATGCACAACAAATTCCAATCACTGTAACAGGATAACCTGCAACTTTTATTATATCACCTGAAAAATCATAGTACTCACCCATCCAGCCATTTGCTTCTCTTCCAGAAACGTATTCATATTTATCAGCCCAATGCGAAATAATAGATTTGTCATATGTAATCCAATCACCAAATTCCGGTAATTCTTTTTTTACTTCATCAATATTTATCCCCCAAGGAACATTTCTGAACAGAATCTCATTATTTATGTCAGCATTACTGATAGTGTGTCCCAAAATAAGCATAAGGATAATAAATATAGTTACTACTTTTTTCATTTTATGCCTCCTGAATATATAAATTCAGAAAAAACATTGTAAAAAACGATATAACATTTTTTACAGATGTCTTGGTTTAAAATATTAGTCCATAATACAAAGTTGAAGTCGATCATTATCAAAAATGAATTCACTTTCATATATCAGATAGCAGCAAAAGCTCTTTTTTCACTTGATAAAATTTCCCTGAAATACCCCATCTTCTCCATACTCAATCAGCTTCATATCCATAATCTCCCCCTGCGTTCCGCCCGGCACTTTGACCAGAGCGTATTCCGGGGTATAGCCGCGGGGGACGCCGTTTTCGTCCCGATCTTCCACCAGGACGGGGCGGATACGGCCGAGCTGACCTTCGGCCCAGGAGGCGGCGGCCTGTTTGCCTTCGGCGATCAGGAGACGGGCCCGCTCTTCGCGGAGGGCCTTGGGCACCTGGCCCGGCATGGAGGCGGCGGGGGTGCCCTGCCGAGCGCTGTAGGGGAAGACGTGGATGCGGGCAAAGCCGATCTTCCGGACGAAGGCAACAGTTTCGGCGAACTCCTCCTCCGTCTCCCCGGGGAAGCCGGTGATCACGTCCGTGGTCAGGGCGCAGCCGGGGAAGGCCTCCCGCAGGATGTCCGCCGAGCGGGCGAATTCCTCCGTGGTGTAGCGGCGGCGCATCCTCTTCAGCACCGTATCGCTGCCGGACTGGAGGGCCAGGTGGAACTGGGGGCAGATTTCCGGGATTTCCCGCAGGCTCCTGGCAAAGGCCTCCGTGGCGATCACCGGCTCCAGGGACCCAAGGCGCAGCCGCTTCACCCCCGGGGCCCTCGCGGCGCGGATGCCGTCCAGCAGGGTAATGTCCTCCAGGTCCCGCCCATAGCTGGTCAGGTGGATGCCTGTCAGCACCAGCTCCTGAAAGCCGGCGTTGGAAAGCCGGATGGCCTCCGCGCGGATGTCCGCCGGCTCGCGGGAGCGGATGCCGCCACGGACGGAGGGAATGATGCAGTAGGCGCAGTAGCGGTCGCAGCCCTCCTGAATCTTGATGACGGCGCGGGTGCGGTCCATATCGCCGGAGACGGAGAGCTTTTCAAAGGGGATCCTCAAAATGTCCTTCTGCACTGCGACGATCTGGCGGTCTTCCCGCTGGGCCTGATGGAGCAGGTCCACCACCTCGCCCCGGCGGGACGCGCCCAGGATCAGCCGCGCCCCTGTTTCCAGCAGCTTCTCCCCGTCCCGCTGAGCCAGACACCCGGCGATCACAACATCGGCCTGAGGGTTGAGCCGCTGGGCGCGGCGGACGGCGTTCATGGACTTGCGATCCCCCGTGCCGGTGACGGTGCAGGTATTGACCACATAAACATCCGCCCTTTCCGTAAAAGGACGGACTTCGTACCCCGCCCGGACAAAACATTCGAGCATGGCCTGGGTATCGTATTGGTTGACCTTGCAGCCAAGCGTGTGAAAAGCAACAGTAGGCATGGGCACCTCGGAAAAAGGTAGGAGGGAGGAGGTAGGAAGTAGGTGGTAAACGGTAGAAGATGACATGAGTTATTTACTGAATAACAAAATCATTCGGCATCTCGCCATTCAAAATTTCCACATTTATTACATTTATACTCTAACTGATGTTTGACCGCCCAAAAAGGCCCCGCGTCTCTTTCGTTGCCAGTTGGAATCCAGTCATGCGGGCATGTCCTCATTGCTGTTTTCTGCTTATCCTTTATTAGTTTTTGATAATCTTCACGTAATCTGTTCCATTTTTCCTCTGCATTTCTAGACCAATTTGTTGTTGAAGTAAGATTGAGTGATTTCATCCAAGCATCATCCAAATAGCCTTCATTAATGCTTTTTTGAATATTCTGTGATAGTCTTTCTAATTTTCTTTCCTCTAACCTAAAAGGAATATACTGAAAAAGAAAGGGTGCAATAATAAACAATATTAAAATCCCAAAGATTAAAGCAATCTGGCGATTGCTTCGTCTCTCCTCTGCAGTTTTCTCTTTTACTATATTTTGCCTGACTTTTTCTTGAAAATTTGCCATATATTTTTCATGATCATAAAGTGTTTCCTTTTCTTTAATTGAAAATCCGCAGTATGGGCAATAAGATACTTGTTTCGTTTGATCGAATTCTAAACTAGCCCCACAATTTTCACACTTTATGTTTTTTTTCAATCAATTTCACCTTCTGTATTGCTTTGTTTTACCAATGCTATATATGATTATATTTATGTAGGATATATAAATATCATTTTTCAAGCGGTATAAATTGTTCGAAAATCTGTATTTCATACCGTTCGATAAGTCGACTCAACTCTTTCTGGGAACGAACCGTCCAAGCAGCCAAATGTGGATGGTAAAGTTTCTGGACCAGGCGCAGCGGCAGGCTGTGATCCGTTTCGTGCTCGCAGGCCATGAAATCCGGCCGGCCCAGGGCGTTGCCGATCTGGCTGGCCAGGAGGCGGGTGATCGGGGTTTTGGGCATTTTGGAGGGCTTCACCAGGCCGAAGGTCAGCTGGCCGCGGATCACGTCCGGCCGGTGCTTTCTGTACCAGCGGACGGCCCGGGGGTCGAAGCTCTCGATGCAGTAAGGGCCCTCATAGCGGGTCAGCCGCTCGTTCACCTTCTCGCACAGGAGGGTGATCCGCTTGTCCGTCTTGATTTCGATCACCAGGGGGACCTTCCCGCCCGCCGCGTCCAGAAACTCATCGAAGGTGGGAATGGTTTCTTCCGTGCCCTTTAAACGGAGCTGACGCAGCTCCGCCAGCGTGCAGTCGGGCAGGTTCCGTCCGTCCCCGCACATGCGCTTCAGGCTGTCGTCGTGAAAGACCACCAGCTGGTCGTCCCTGGTAATGTGGACGTCCGTCTCGATGCCGTACCCGGCCGCCACCGCCGCCCGGAACGCGGGCAGGCTGTTTTCCGGCCGTTCCTCATTCCAAAGGCCCCGATGGGCATACAGCCCCGACAGCCCCTTCAGCGAACGCCTGGGAACGCGGGGGGCGATCAGGAAGAGATACAACAGAAACAACCCTAATAGAATCCAAATAATGATCATAACTGCATCACCTGATGACTTTTCATAGAGCAGTACATTTCATCTCCATGCACAGTCAAATGCCCAGTTCTCCAACGGACCGAAACAAAGTCCACATGGTGCAAGTGATCGTCCGCCGGTTTACCCGGCGGATGCCATAGGCACCCCGCAGGGGCGCTTGTGCCATGTGAACTTTGTTGGTTTCTTCAGAGGGGAGAACGAGGGGGCACACCCTCGTGTACTATCGTACACACCGGCTTCGCCGGGGTGGGCGGGGTTTTCCGTCAGGAAAACATACCTTACGGATTTACCGCCCGTGAGCGAAGCGAAAGGCAAATCCGCCCAGAGGAAAGCGTGGGCTTTTAGAGCCCGGAGATTGTGCCAGTGGCACAATCTCACCGAAAAGCGGGCCGGCAGGCCCTGGAAAGGGGAAGGATTCCCCTTCCCAAAGATTTAGTCGTCCACATCCAGCGCTTCCAGTCCCTTTTTCGCCTCCGGCCTGGAGTCGCCGTGGCGGACGAAGAGCATCGTCACAAAGGAGCCCAGCACCATGATCATGGCATACGGGAAGAGGGTATGGTAGCCCACGTGCTCCAGCAGCCACCCGGAGACGATCGGCGTCACCACCTGGGCGGCCATGGAAAAGGTGTAGTAAAAACCGGTGTATTTGCCGGTATCCTCCCCAGTGGCCAGCTCGACCACCATCGGCAGGGAGTTGACGTTGATCGCCGCCCACGCGACGCCCACCAGGGCGAACAGCGGGTAGATCGCCAGGCTCAGGGAATGGAAGAAGGTCACCAGCCCAAAGCAGGCGGCCAGCAGGAGGACGCCGGCGATGATGGTCTTTTTCCGGCCGACCCTGGATGCCAGGATGCCCACCGGCCAGTAGCTCAGGATGGCGACGACCGTCGGCACCATCTTGACGGTGGCGGCGCTGCCCTCGGTGGTATGCCAGATGTCGATGGCGTATTTGCTGAAGGCGGTCGTGACCGCGTTATACCCCATGAACCACAGGGCGACCGAGCACAGAATCAGGATCAGCGATTTGCGCACCTCCGGCCGAAGTCCCCCGGCCTGGGCCGGCTCGATGGCCTTCCGGGTCTCCTCCGTCTCGCCGTAGTGAATCTTCTCCATCCTGGCGACCAGCTCGTTTTCCCGCACCGTCAGGAACAGCACGATCACGCAGGCTGCCATCAGGGCGGCGACGATCCAGTAAAGATACCGGTAGTCGGATACCGTTTCGCCCGCGGCGTTCACCGAATGGATGACGGCGACCCTGATCAGGATCAGGGTAATCAGCCCGCCCAAAGCGCCCATGAGGTTGATGACCGCGTTGCCCTTGGAGCGCAGGGGCTTGGGGGTCACGTCCGGCATCAGGGCGACGGCGGGGCTTCTGTACACGCCCATCGCCAGAAGCAGCAGCCCCAGGAACACCAGAAACACCGGCATCGGGTATCGCTCAATGACCACGGGCATCATCACGATCAGGACGACCGCCGCCGCCGTTCCGGCCAGGATAAAGGGCATCCTGCGCCCGATCTTCGTATGGCACCTGTCGGACAGGGCCCCAAAAAACGGCAGCAGGAACAGGGCCAGCACGTTGTCCATCGCCATCACCACCCCCGCCCAGGTATCCCCCAGGTGATAGGTGTTTTTCAGCACCAGCGGGGTGGTGAAATCATACATTTCCCAAAACAGACAGATCGACAGAAACGCAAGGCCTACGAGGGCGGTGCGCTTTACGTTCAGTTTCATGCTGACAGCTCCTTTCAAATAGGTTCCGAAAGCCGTTGGCAGATGGGTCATTTCCCCTGATCGATCTTCCAAAGCCCGTTTCTGGCGGATCCTTCCCGGTGAATAATTCCCTGCTTCTTTAATGCTTCTATTGCAAGTTTCGCCTGTTTTTCAGAAATATGAAGCTCACGCCCTATTTCGGCACGAGTGATGGAAGGCTTTTTCTGGATCAGCTCAAACACCAGTTTGATTCTTTTTTCAATTTCATCAGCCTTCGTTTCCGGTCCTTTTTTCGGCCCTTTTTCTGGTCTTTTTTCAGAAAGGACCGGATCTTTTGCCACCAGAGGAAGGATGACGATCGTTTTATCCGGCCCATCCTCACCAAAGTGTTCTTCGATGAGCGGCTCGGGCAGACCGGCGGCTTCCCACACGGAGAAGATATCCGGAATGCCATTGCCGGAGCGCTCCCCAAAGCCGAGAAGATTCAGCATTTTCATGATATTGGCGTTTCTCGGTTCGGAATCCCCTCCACGGAGCATCTGTTTTTTTCCAACGATGCTTGTGCCAGGATTCTTCAGAACAATCCTGTCCGGAAACTTCTCAATGACAATTCCTCTGGATATGTAGAAATCCGCATTGGTCAGACAGTTTACCAATGCCTCACGAACCGATTTATGGAGGGGTGTTTCATCCTCCCTCACCATTCCTCTCAGCTGGAATGGTTTCTCCAGGTCCCTGGTCAGTTTGGCAGAAACCATCATGAAGAAGTCGAACAAATTTCCCGACCAGTCAGGAGACTGGGATTGAAGCCTGTCTGTCCATCGAACCGATGGAACCATATGCGCCTGATAGTCCAGAAAATAGTTTGGATATTCCCGGGTGATTCTATATTCCGGCCCAAACATCAGAAGTCCGGCGCAGGTCGGATGCATCCGTCTGTCCTTCGTATCATCGCTTGCGGCTCCGATTCTCTCAAGGAATTCATCATCCGACAGCTTGGTCCAGGCATTTCCTTCATGTTCATTGTTAAACCAGGAGCGGTAGGCACTGACCGTTTCTTTGTCCAGGTCAGACAATTCCATGTTTTCCAGGACCTTCATATCCATCGTCCTGCGGCTTTGGTCGCGAAGCATCGCATGGACTTCCTCGTGAGTGCAGTGATAATCCCCATCGTTCGTTCTTCTGAAACAGCCTTTATAGATATCCCCGTTGATATATACCGGTTTACTGCCTCTGTCAGCCGCAGGAACATGGATCACAAGAATCACGTCTCCGCCAATTTCAAACGTCCTGACATCGCGTTCCTCGTCCAAAAGGTTCACGCTGACCTTCCGCGGGTCATTGGCCTGATTCCAGAAATTTTTCCTGATCCTGCTGATATCCTTCATTCCGGTGGTGAACCAGGTCCCATCTTTGCGCTCCTTGACACCGCAGATAATTACTCCTCCGTAGGTGTTCGCCATGGCTGAATAGGTTTCCCACAGATTCGCCGGCAGACCGCCTTCAGCAGCCTTTACTTCCCTTCGGTTGTCCTCTCTGTACTCATCAAATTTTCGGATATCAAATACATCCTGTTCCACCGAAAAACTCCTTGGAATAATTTACATTTCGCCGCTCTCTTTGATTTCCACTCTCGGAAGCTCCACCCCGCAGGCCTTCGCACACTCCTCCAGCTTGTCCAGGGCTTCTACGATCTGTTCCTCGTGGTGGCAGCTGGTGACGCAGTAGCGCAGCAGGGCGCGGCCCTTGGGGACGGCGGGGAAGACGGCGGGGGGCACGAAGACGCCCATTTTGCGCAGGCGGTTGGAGAGGAGGAAGGCGTCCTCGTCCCGGCCGACGATGACCGGGAAAATGGCCGTCTTGCCGGCGGAGCCGATGTCAAAGTGGTGGCGGTTCGCTTCCCGCGTGAAGCACTCGATGTTCCGCTGAAGGGAGGCCATCACGGACGGGTCCTCCTGCAGAAGCTCGATGGCTTTGAGGGAAGCGGCGGCCAGGGGCGGGCTCATGCCGACAGAGAACACGAAGCCGGGCAGGGAATAGCGCAGGTACTCGATCAGGTTCTTTTTGCCCGCCAGGTAGCCGCCGCAGGTGCCCAGGCCCTTGGACAGGGTACCCATCTTGATGTCGATGTCGTCCGGCAGGAGGCCGAAGTATTCGTCCACGCCGCCGCCGGTTTTGCCCAGGACGCAGGCGGAATGGGCCTCGTCCACCATCAGGAAGCAGCCGTACTCCTTTTTGAGGCGCACGTATTCGGGAATCGGGGCGATGTCGCCGTCCATGGAATAGACGCCCTCCACCACGATCAGCACCTTGGCGTACTGGTCGCGGTGAGCTTTGAGCAGGGCTTCCAGGGACTTGGTATCGTTATGCGGGAAGGGCAGGGCCTCCGCGTCGGACAGGCGGACGCCCTCCATGATGGAGTTATGGTCGATGGCGTCGTAGAGGATCAGGTCCCCCTTGCCGCAGAAATTGCCGACGATGGTCACGTTGGTGGAATGGCCGCCGACCAGCACCAGGGCGCTTTCGGCGTGCTTCCACTTGGCCAGGGCGGCTTCCAGCTGCTTGTGCAGGGTCTTTTCCCCGGCCAGCAGGCGGCTGCCCGAAGCGGAGGTGCCGTACAGGTCGATGGCGGCCTTGGCGGCCTCCATGGTCTCCTTCCGGCCGGACATGCCGGCGTAGTTGTAGGAGCCGAAGTTCAGGACCCTCTGGCCGTCCATCAGGCTGGTATCCGTCAGGGGGGAGTCATGGGCGACGAAATAGGGGTTGTCGTTCCCCTGGTCCATCAGGGACTTCTGCCGCTGGGCAAAAGCCTTGTATTCCGGGGTATCCTCAAAGCGGATGATCGGCGTCACCTGCGCGGAGGTCTTCTTTTCCTGCGTCTCAGTGACTTCGCCGCGGAGCAGGCGCTCGATCAGGCGGGCAGTGGTGTTGACAGACGTGCACTCCCCATAGAGGTCCTGAGGAATGATGACGCCGAAAACCTCTTCCGCCTTGACGGTCAGGGAGACCAGGCTCAGGCTGTCCCCCTTGAGGTCTTCGATAAAGGAGGCATCCGGGCTGATGCTGTCCGCCGGGACCTGCAGGACCTCGGCGTAGAGCTCCCGCACCTTCCGGGCGATCTCCCCGATGGCCATGGCCTTGGGCGCTTCCACCCGTTTGGGCACCGACGGGGTCGTCCTTTCGACCGTGCGGGAGGGAATGGAACCGTCCGCCAGCCCTTTTTTGAGGGCCGCGCGCTTGACCTTCATGCTGGAAGAAAGCGGCAGGGGGACCGCGCTCACCACCACCCGGTTCACCTGCTTCATGGCGGGCAGGCGTTCGTTCAGGAGGTTCACATTCTCCCAGATTTCCTGGTCGGACAGGCCGTCCGCCTCCTGCTGCAGGTGCAGGACAACGGTGATATATTCATAGGGCTTCTTTGGGTCGTCCGACATCGGCAGGCCGATCACGGTATACTGGTCCGCCTGGCGGGGCGGGACAAAGAGGGCCTCCAGCTCGTCCGGGTAGACGTTTTCGCCCGACTCGTTGATGATCAGGTCCTTCGCGCGGCCGACGATGTACAGCCGCCCGTCCTCCCCGACGCGCACCAGGTCGCCGGTTTCAAAAAAGCCGTCTTCCGTGCGGACGGGCGGGAGCTCCACCCCGTTTTCCAGCCTTCCGGTGTGCAGTGTGCTGCCGCGGATCAGCAGCTCGCCCACGCCGTTTCCGTCCGGCTCGCGGACGCTGTACTCGGCGCTTTCAAAGGGCTTGCCGACCGAGCCGGACAGGCGGACGTCCCAGGACATCCCGCTCTCCACCGAGGTCACGCCGGTCTCCGTCATGCCAAAGCCGCAGATGGTGTAATAACCCAGGGCGTTGAACAGCTCCAGGTTGTCCCGGGGCGCAAAGGCCCCGCCGATGATCACGCAGCGCAGCTTCGTCCCCAGCAGGCCCTTCAGCATCGGCTCAAACAGCCTGGTCTCCGCCAGGGCAAGGCCCCGCTCGGGATTCTTTTTCTGCTCCGCGGCGGAGCGGGCCAGGGCGCGGGTCAGCTGGGCGCTCTGCTCGGTGCCGGCGCTGATGGTGCGACGGATGCCGGCGCACAGGTTGTTGAGCAGCAGCGGGACGGTGATCAGCATGGTCGGCTCAAAGCGCTGCGCCGTCGCCAGAATGGTCTGGGGGCTGCGGTCCCGCAGGTACACGTTCTCGCCCCCGATGAAGCCCATCCACAGCATGCAGACCAGGAAGCCGAAGACATGGTGGCAGGGCAGGAACACCAGGTTCCTGGTGTATTCGCCGTCGATGATGCGGCGGTTGGCCTTGTGAAGCAGGGCCGAGTTGAGCAGCTGGCTGCACAGTGCTTTTTCGTCATAGACAAAGATCCGGCTGGTCTGGGTGGTGCCGGAGGTGCACAGCGCCGTCTTGGTGCCGTATACGGGCTCGAAGCTTTCCGGGGCGGGAGGCGCCTGCGTCAGCTCTTCCTTCGTCCACTGGCGGACGCCGGAGAGCCCGGCACGTTTCGCCGCGCCGATCAGCCCGGCGGCCCCCGCCTGGCGCAGCAGGTAAGCGGTCATTTCGTCCCCGTGGGCCGGGTCCAATAGCAGGGCGTTGGCCCCGGAGAGAATGATCGCCCAGTACAGAACGGGCCATTCCGGGCAGGTGTCCAGCTGCAGGGCGACATAGCTCTCCGCCGGCACGCCCGCCTTCTGCAGGGCGTACGCCGCCGCGTAAACCCTTTCCCGGAACTGGCCGTAGGTAACGGTCTGGGGCTGCTGATCGCCGTCCAGATAGAGCGCCTGCACGGCGTCCTCGTTTTCAGTTAAAATGGAAAAAAGTGTTCTCAGCGAGCTGTTCGCCCGGAGCTGTTCGCTTTTCTGTTCAATCCTGTTCATCTTGTCAGCGTTCCTTTCTGTCGGTAAAGAAATAGCAACAGGAAGTCGAGTGTATTGTACCGTATAATTGGAAGAATGGCAATCTTTTTATCCCGCCCGCCGCAAATGGTAAGACAAATCTGGGACAATTTGAGATAAAAACCATATGCCCACCCGGAAATACAGCAAAAAAACATCGGACGCCGCCCCGCACACCGTTGACAGAGGGCTGCGTCCGGGATATAATATCCCCATAACATATCGGGTTGGTGTGTTATTGACTATGAAAACTGCGAGGGAGGATTCACCCATGCCGAACATCGTTCATTCCATCACGGAGCTGATTGGCCGCACTCCCCTGATCGAGCTGCACAACATCGAAGCCAAGCTGTCCCTGCCCGCCAGGCTCCTGGCCAAGCTGGAGTACCTGAACCCCGCCGGCTCCGTCAAGGACAGGATCGCCTGGGCCATGATCCGGGACGCCGAGGAGAGCGGGAAGCTCAAGCCCGGCTCCGTCATCATCGAGCCCACCAGCGGCAACACCGGCATCGGCCTGGCCGCGATCGCCGCCGCCCGCGGCTACCGGATGATCATCACCATGCCCGAAACCATGTCGGTGGAGCGTCGGCAGATCATGCGGGCCTACGGGGCAGAGCTGGTGCTGACCGAGGGCAGCAAGGGCATGAAGGGGGCCATCCAGAAGGCCCAGGAGCTGGCGCAGGAAATCCCGGACAGCTTTATCGCCGGCCAGTTTGTCAACCCCGCCAACCCCAAGGCCCACCTGGAGACCACCGGCCCCGAAATTGATGAAGACACCGACGGCCAGGTGGACATCTTCGTGGCCGGCGTCGGCACCGGCGGCACCATCACCGGCGTGGGCACGTACCTCAAGTCAAAGCACCCTTCCGTCCGCGTCGTCGCCGTGGAGCCGGAAAGCTCCGCCGTCCTGTCCGGCAAGCCCTCCGGAGCCCACAAGATCCAGGGCATCGGCGCGGGCTTCGTGCCCGAGGTGCTGGACACGAAGGTCTACGACGAAATCATCCCCGTGTCCAACGAGGACGCCTTCGCCTTCGGCCGCCTGATCGGCAAAACCGAGGGCATCCTGGTCGGCATCTCCTCCGGCGCCGCCCTCTACGCCGCCGCCGAGCTGGCCAAGCGCCCCGAAAACAAGGGCAAAACCATCGTCGTCCTCCTCCCCGACACCGGCGACAGATATTTGTCTACCCCGATGTTTGCGGAATAACAGTCAGAATAGACAACGCCCTGCGGCACAGCGGGTTTTCTCCTCTGTGCCGCAGGGTATTTTGTCGGCTGCTGTAAAATTGCCCGGAACGCACTCGATTCCTGTAAAGGGATGACGGCCAAAAGCGTTTTTCGATGGATCCGGCAAAAATTTTTCCGAAAATCACATATTTTTCTCTGACCCGGCAGGAAAACCATAAAAGATGTCGAATAAGCAAAAATGAGGCCAACGGAGCGGCTGAAAAAACCGAATCGTTGACAGCCGTCCCAATCCCGGCCCCGGAGGAGCGTTTCAGTATGAAGACTACGATCACCGCGAAGAACATGGTGGTAACGCCCGGCATCACCAACCGGATCACCCGCAAGACGGCCACGATGGAGAAGTATCTGAAACCGGATACGGAAATGATCGTGCGCCTGCGCAAGGAGGGAGACCGCCGCATCTGCGAGATCACCGTCCCGCTGGAAGGCAACGTCACCCTGCGCGCAGAATCCGCCAACCAGGACAACCTCTTCATGAGCATCGACAGCGCCCTGGCCAAAATCGAACGGCAGATCCGCCGCCACCGCACGAGGCTGGAAAAGAAGATGCGCGAGGGCGCCTACACGGACACCGAGCCCGAGTACATCGAGGATCCCGCCGTATACGGCGAGGGAGAGCGCGAGGTCGTCCGCCGCAAGACCTTCCCGGTCCGCCCGATGTCGGTGGAAGACGCCGCCCTGCAGATGGAACTGCTGGGCCACAGCTTCTTTGCCTTCGTCAACATCGAGACCGGCCGCACCAACATCCTCTACCTGCGCAAGGAAGGCAACCTCGGTTTGCTGGAGCCGGAAGCCTAATCAGGTAGGAGGGTTCTGAGGGCCCGGAAAACAGCACAGTGTGCTGTTTTCACCGAAGAACGGGCCGGCAGGCCCTGGAAGAGGCCGATGAAGTACCCGCTTATATAACATATTCCGCCGCAGGCGGTTATCGCCGCGTCCCGACCGGGATGCGGCTTTTTGTGATATTTGTTCACAGTTCATGGAGAAAATGGTCTTTGGGCAGTGATTGCCGGACAGCCGGCATTCTGTTATAATGAATTAATCAGACAATGATACCCGTCTGCCGAAACAAAGGAGGAAAACACATGAAGAAGCTGCTCTGTATCCTGGTCGCTCTGACCATGCTCTGCGGCATGTCCGCTCTGGCCGAAGGAATCTTCACCCCCGGCACCTATGAAGCGGAAGCCCAGGGCCTGTTTGTTCCGGTCAAAGTGACGGTCACCGTCAGCGAAACCGAGATCACCGACATTCAGATCAACGCCGAAGGCGAAACCCCTGCCCTGGGCGGCGCTGCGGCGGACATGATGAAGGAAGCCATCCTGAAGGCCCAGACCCCCAACGTGGACGGACTGACCGGCGCGACTGTAACCAGTGCCGCCATCGTCAAAGCCGCTACCGAAGCCCTGGTAGCAGCCGGCGCGGACATCGCCGCCCTGGACGCCAACCGCAAGGATCTGGGCAGTGAGGAAGCCCCCAAGGAAGAAAAGACCGTCGAAACCGATATCGTCATCATCGGCGCCGGCGGTGCGGGCATGGCGGCGGCCATCATGGCGCACCAGGCCGGGATGAACTTCGTCATCCTGGAAAAGATGCCTTACGTGGGCGGCAACACCACCAAGGCCACCGGCGGCATGAACGCCGCGGAAACCCACTACCAGAAAGAACAGGGCATTGAAGACAGCAAGGCCCTCTTCGCCGCCGATACCATGAAGGGCGGCCACGCCAAGAACGATCCCCTGCTGGTCGCAACCCTGGCCAACAGCTCTGCCGAAGCCATCGAATGGCTGGACAGCATCGGCGCGGACCTGCCGAAGATCTCCTTCTCCGGCGGCGCTTCCGTCAACCGCATCCATGCCCCGGCGGACGGCTCCGGCGTGGGCAACTACCTGGTGGACCGCTTCTCCGCCAAGCTGGCTGAGCTGGGCGTTCCCGTGATGCTGAACACCAAGGCCACAGAACTGCTCGCGGATACGGAAGGCAAGATCTGCGGCGTGAAGGCCGAAGGCCCCGACGCCTTCTACACCTTCAGCTGCAAGGCCGTCATCCTGGCCAGCGGCGGATTCGGCGCCAATGAAGACATGTACACCCAGTACCGCCCGGACCTCAAAGGCACCGTGACCACCAACGCCCCCGGTGCAACCGGCGACGGCATCGTGATGGCCCAGGCCCTCGGCGCCGATCTGGTGGACATCGGTGAAATCCAGCTCCACCCCACCGTGGAACAGACCACCTCCATGCTGATCACCGAGTCCGTCCGCGGCGACGGCGCCATCCTGGTCAACCAGGCAGGCGTCCGCTTCACCAACGAGCTGCTCACCCGCGACGCGGTTTCCGCCGCCGAGCTCGCCCAGGAAGGCCAGTATGCCTACATCCTCTTTGACCAGAACCTGCGCGATCATCTGAAGGCCATTGAAAAATACGTCAAGGCCGACCTGACCAAGCAGGCGGACACCATCGAAGGCCTGGCCGAGCAGCTGGGCATCGACCCCGCCACCTTAGCGAAAACCCTGGCCGATTGGAACGAGATCGTCAAGAACCAGCGGGATACTGAGTTCGGCCGCACCACCGGCATGAACGCCGACCTGACCACCCCGCCCTACTACGCCATCAAGATCGCCCCCGGTATCCATCACACGATGGGCGGCGTCAAGATCGACGTGGCAGCCCAGGTGATCAACACCGAAGGCAAGCCGATCCCCGGCCTGTTCGCAGCCGGTGAAGTGACCGGCGGCGTACACGGCGGCAACCGCCTGGGCGGCAACGCCGTAGCTGACATCGTCATCTTCGGCCGCATCGCCGCACAGAGCGCCATCGAATACGTCAAATAATTCCCTTCACCAAAACGCCTTCCGGTTCGCAGGAGCCGGAGGGCGTTTTACTGACGTCTTGACAAAGAAGTGACGCTTGGGTAAGATTGATTGGAATGAGGTAGGAGGTAGTTCGCTCACTGCGCTCGCAGGTAGGAGGTAGCGCTCGCTGATGCTCGCTAAGGTAGAAAGCATCGCGAAAGCATAACCGCTGCTACCTACTGCCTGCTGCCTTTTACCTTCTCACACTATAAACCTCCTACCTCCTACTTCCTACTTCCATTTTACGGAGTTCTTCGATGTTCGATTTTCTCCCTTCCGCCGTTCAGACGGCGCTGACAACTTTAAAGCAGGCCGGTGTGCAGGCCGTCCTGGTGGGCGGCTGTGTGCGGGACGAACTGATGGGCGTGCCGCCGCACGACCATGACATCGCCGCCGGCGCGCCGCCGGAAAAGCTGAAGGAAATTTTTGCCGCCTGGCCGCTGATTTTAGACGGGGAAAAGCACGGCACCATCACCCCCGTCATCGACCACACGGCGGTGGAAATCACCTCCTTCCGCACTGAGAGCGGCTACCGGGACGGACGCCACCCGGACGTCGTTTCCTTTACAGCCTCCCTTTCGGAGGACCTGTCCCGGCGGGACTTCACCGTCAACGCCATGGCCTGGAGCCCGGAGGAAGGGCTGACGGACCTGTTCGGCGGCCGGGAGGACCTGGAAAAGGGCGTCATCCGCTGCGTGGGCGACCCGGCCGAGCGGTTTTCGGAAGACTCCCTGCGGATCCTGCGCGGGATGCGCTTTGCATCCCGGCTGGGCTTCGCCATTGAAGAGGAAACGGCCCGGGCCATGCACGCCCAGGCGGAGGGGCTGCGGCAGATCAGCCGCGAGCGGATCCACACCGAGCTCACCGGCACGCTGACCGGCGCGCACGCCATGGAAGTCCTGTCCGCCTTCCCGGACGTGGTGTTCGCCGTGATCCCGGAGCTGTTCCCGCTGTATCACTGCCCTCAGAAGAGCGTCTATCATATTTACGACGTCTGGGAGCACACCCTCCACGTGCTGGACGAGGTAACGCCCCGCACCCCCCTGCTGTGCTGGGCGGCCCTGCTGCACGACTGCGCCAAGCCCCTGACCCGCCACCGGGACCGCAAGGGCTTTGACCATTACCCCGGCCATCAGCAGGAGGGGGCCCGTCTGGCGGAAAGCGTCTGCAAATCCCTCAAAATGTCCAACCAGATGATCCGCGACATCACGACGCTGGTCCTGTGGCACGACGAGCGGATGACGGAGGACCAGGTGCCGCTGATGCTCTACCGGGTCGGTCCGGAGCTCTTCGACGACCTGATCGCCCTGCAGAAGGCCGACATGCTGGCCCACGCCGAGCGGATCAGCAAGGATGCGGGCAAGCTGGACGCCCTGCTGCTGAGAAGGGACCAGGCGATCAAAAACGGCGAGTGCATCGGCTACAGCACCCTGGCCGTCACCGGGGACGACCTCAAGGCCCTGGGCTGGCAGGGAAAGGAACTGGGCCAGAGTCTCGAATGGGCGCTCATGCAGGTGCTCAAGGGCAAGCTGCCCAATGACCGGGACACCCTGCTCCGGGAGATCGGAAAGCCGGAAAATCAGCAAACATAACAGAAAGTATTTCCTTTTTCCGTTGCTTTATGATATAATGTAGTGGCGCTTTTGGCGCATTCTGTTCTTCGGAGGGTTCGCATGGACGATTACAAGCTGCTGATTACGGGGGAAACGCCGCTGACCGGCGATACGACGGTATCCGGCGGAAAAAATACGGCCGTCGCCGTCATCCCCGCCGTCCTGCTGTGCGATGAGCCCTGTGTGCTGGACAACCTGCCCGACATTGAGGATGTCCGGGTGCTTTCCGATATTCTGCGCAGCCTGGGCGCGACGGTCACCTATGACAGCGCCAGCAAACGGATGACCATCGACCCCCGGGGGGTCTGCACCTGCACGGTGCCCTATAAGCTGACGCAGAAAATGCGCGCCTCCTATTACCTGATCGGCGCCCTGCTTTCCCGCTGCGGGGAAGCGAACGTGGGCTATCCCGGCGGCTGCGCCATCGGCAACCGTCCCTTCGACCAGCACATCAAGGGCTTCGAGGCCCTGGGGGCGGAGGTCAACGAGGGCGGCGGAATGATCCGCGCCAAGGGCACCCTGCACGGGAGCACGGTATTCTTTGACCGGCCCACCGTGGGCGGCACCATCAACGTGATGCTGGCCGCCGCCAAGGCCAAGGGGCTGACCGTCCTGTGCAACGCGGCCAAGGAGCCGCACATCGTTGACCTGGCCAACTTCCTGAACTCCATGGGCGGTTCGGTCAAGGGCGCGGGCACGGACACCATCCGCATCAAGGGCACGCCGCACCTGCATGAAAGCCACTACACCGTCATCCCGGACCAGATCGAGACGGGCACGCTGATGATCGCCGCCGCCGCCACCAAGGGCGACGTCACGATCCACGGCTGCATCCCCACCCACATGGAGGCTCTGACCGCCAAGCTCCTGGAAATGGGCGTCAGCGTGACCGACATGGACGACGCCATCCGCGTCCGCCCCATCGGGCCGCACCGGGCGGTCAACATCAAGACCCAGGAATACCCCGGCTTCCCCACCGACCTGCAGCAGCCCATGAGCGCGCTTTTGTGCAAGGCCCAGGGCAACAGCATGGTGACGGAAACCATCTTTGAATCCCGCTTCAAGCACCTGAACGAAATGCTGCGCATGGGCGCCCACGTCCGCATCGCCGAGCAGACCGCCTGGATCGAGGGCGTGCAGGAGCTCCACGGGGCTCCGGTCACCGTGACCGACCTTCGGGCCGGCGCCGCGCTGGTGATCGCCGGGCTGATGGCCGTCGGCACCACGGAAATCTACGAGCCCGGGCTCATCGAGCGCGGCTACGAGCACATCGAGCGCAAGCTGCGCCACCTGGGCGCGAACATCCGCAGAGAACCAGTTTAACACGGGAATGATCCCCGTCCCGGTTTCCATGATGCTAACAGACCCCATGGGAACGGAAAGGAGGCGTTCGGTCTGAACGCTTTTGAAACGCTGGGGCTGAACAGTACGGCGGACCTGGAAGCAGTCAAAACCGCCTACCACGCCCTGGTGAAACAATGGCATCCGGATCAGTTTACGGACGAAGGGATGCAGCAGAAGGCCCAGCAGAAGCTCATCGAGCTGAACCTGGCCTACGAGGAGGCCCTCAAGGCCGTGCACGGCCGGCCCGCCGCCCTCAAGGACATCCCCCTGCCCGAGGCGAAAACCTTCGCCCGGCATCTGTATGAAAACGGCCATCCCGAATCCGCCCTGCGCCAGCTGGCCAGGACATCGGAGAAGGACGCCGAATATTTCCATCTGGAAGGGCAGATCCTGACGGCGCTCCGCCAGTACGGCAGCGCCCATCAGGCGTTCCGCGCCGCCGTGCAGATGGACCCGTCCAACCGGGAATACCGCCGCGCCGCGTTCAACGCCGCGCAGAATTATAAAAAGCACCGCCGTCTCCCCTACCGCATCGCCGACTGGGCCAACGGCCTGTTCCATTCCCGGACCAGAGAAAAAATGTAACCGCGCCGCTGAAAAAGCGGTTTTTTATTCGCCGTTTCATTTTTTCCGCTTTTCAAAAATCAAATCCTATGGTACACTCTATTCAGCGCCATCTCTGGCTGACCTCCCCGGCAGCCTCATGGATACAACCCTAATCTTTATAGACAGGAGGAACCGCTCACATGCAATACACCAAAGAAGTGGAAGACATGGTCTGTGTTGCCAAGGGCCCGAACCACGGCCCCGCGCCGATTCCCGAAGAGGGAAAATGGATTCAGGCCAAGGAAATCAAGGACATTTCCGGCTACACCCACGGCATCGGCTGGTGCGCTCCCCAGCAGGGCGCGTGCAAGCTGAGCCTGAACGTCAAGGACGGCGTCATTCAGGAAGCCCTGGTGGAAACCATCGGCTGCTCCGGTATGACCCACTCCGCCGCCATGGCCAGTGAAATCCTGCCCGGCAAGACGATCCTGGAAGCGCTGAACACCGACCTGGTCTGCGACGCCATCAACACCGCGATGCGCGAACTGTTCCTGCAGATCGTCTACGGCCGCACCCAGTCCGCGTTCTCCGACGACGGCCTGCGCATCGGCGCGGGTCTGGAGGACCTGGGCAAGGGCCTTCGGTCCATGGTCGGCACCATGTACGGCACGAAGGAAAAGGGCACCCGTTACCTGGAAATGACCGAGGGCTACGTCACCAAGATGGCCCTGGACAAGGACGACCAGGTCTGCGGTTACCAGTTCCTGAGCCTGGGCAAGATGATGGACGCCATCAAGAAGGGCATGGCCCCCAACGAGGCGTACGAAAAGAACCTGGGCACGTACGGCCGCTTCAAGGCGGAAGACGGCGCGGTCAAGTGGATTGACCCGCGGAAAGAGTAAGAGGAGGTAGGACGGATGGCTTTGTTTGAAAACTATGAAGGCCGTATGCCTCAGCTGCAGCCGGTCCTGGAAAAGTACGGGTTCAAGAGCTTTGAGGACGTCAAAGCTTTCACCAACAGCAAGGGCGTAGACGCCTATTCCATCGTCGAAAGCACGCAGCCCATCTGCTTTGAAAACGTCAAGTGGGCCTATGAGCTGGGCGCCGCCATCGCCATGAAGGAAAACGCGAAGAACGCCGCGGAGGCCGCCCGCTGGATCGGCACCGCCCTGCAGGCCTTCTGCATCCCCGGCTCGGTAGCGGACCAGCGCCAGGTCGGCATCGGCCACGGCAACCTGGGCGCGATGCTCCTGGACGAAGAGACCGAGTGCTTCGCCTTCCTGGCCGGCCATGAGTCCTTCGCGGCCGCCGAGGGCGCCATCAAGATCGCCCTGAACGCCAACAAGGTCCGCAAAAAGCCCCTGCGCGTCATCCTGAACGGCCTGGGCAAGGACGCCGCCATGATCATCAGCCGCATCAACGGCTTCACCTACGTGCAGACCAAGTATGATTACCTGTCTGCCGACGTCAAGGAAGACCACGCGCTGACCGTCGTGAGCAAGACCGCCTATTCCACCGGCGACCGCGCCAAAGTCAACTGCTACGGCGCGGACGACGTGCGGGAAGGCGTCGCCATCATGTGGCACGAGGGCGCCGATATTTCCATTACCGGCAACTCCACCAACCCCACCCGTTTCCAGCACCCCGTGGCCGGCACCTATAAGAAGGAACGCTGGGAAGCCGGCAAGAAGTACTTCTCCGTGGCTTCCGGCGGCGGCACCGGCCGTACCCTGCACCCCGACAACATGGCCGCCGGCCCCGCCTCCTACGGCATGACCGACACCATGGGCAGGATGCACTCTGACGCCCAGTTCGCCGGCTCCTCCTCCGTGCCTGCCCACGTGGAAATGATGGGTTTCCTGGGCGCGGGCAACAACCCGATGGTCGGCATGACCGTCGCGGTGGCCGTGGCTGTGCAGGAAGCGCTGAGCAAATAAGACCCGCAGAGCATTTCTGTTAAAAGATGCCCTCTGAAGCGTTGCTTCAGGGGGCATCTTTATGTTCAAAACCGCTGTTTCCGTTGGGGAAATTACCACCTCCGCGGCCCAGGTGTATTCAGCATCAGCAAGACCAACAGGAACCAAAACACGATCAACAGGATCTTCGATACTGTACGTGCCGTCTTCTTCTTCGGCTTCAGCCTAGGAGAATACAGCAGCGTGAGCAGCAGGATCAACAGCAAGATCAGTATTCCTTTGATTTTCCCTTGCGTCATTTGATTTTCCTCGAACCTATCGCTTTGCTGGACCGAAGCGGCATTTGTTTTTGATGATCGTTCATGCCTATAATATCACAAAAGCGGGAACAGGTCATCCGTTTTTTAAAGCAAAAGGAAGGACTGTCTTCAGGAGACAGTCCTTCCAGGATGGTTATGCTGCTGACGAAGCGATTAGTAGCTTTCGTGCAGTTCGATGTTCTTGTAGCGGTTCAGGCCGGTACCGGCGGGAATCAGCTTGCCGATGATGACGTTTTCCTTCAGGCCCATCAGCGGGTCGGTCTTGCCCTTGATGGCGGCTTCGGTCAGCACGCGGGTCGTCTCCTGGAAGGAGGCGGCGGACAGGAAGCTTTCCGTAGCCAGGGAGGCCTTCGTGATGCCCAGGAGGATACGCCTGCCGCTGGCCGGACGGCCGCCCTCGCGGATGGTCTTCTGGTTGGCGGTATCGTAGGTGAAATAATCCACCAGGCTGCCGGGGAGCAACTCCGTATCGGCGCTGTCTTCCACGCGGACCTTGCGCAGCATCTGCCGGACGATGACTTCGATGTGCTTGTCGGCGATGTGCACGCCCTGGGAGTAGTAAACGCTCAGAACCTCGCGCAGCAGGTAATCCTGCACGGCCTTGATGCCCAGGATGCGGAGGAGGTCATGCGGGTTGATGGAGCCTTCGATCAGCTCGTCGCCCGCGGTGACCACATCCCCTTCCTCGACCTTGAGGCGGGAGCCGTAGTGCAGCGGATAGGACTTCTTCTTGTTGGGGTCGTCCTCGCTGGTGATGACGATCTCGCGCTTTTTCTTGCTTTCGACGATGCTGACCTTGCCGGAGATGTCCGCCAGAATGGCGGTACGCTTGGGCTTGCGGGCCTCGAACAGCTCTTCGACGCGGGGAAGACCCTGCGTGATGTCGTCCGCGGAGGCCACGCCGCCGGTGTGGAAGGTACGCAGCGTCAGCTGGGTACCGGGCTCGCCGATGGCCTGGGCGGCCACGATGCCGACGGCCTCGCCGATGTCGACCACGCCGCCGTGGGCCATGTTCATGCCGTAGCAGCGGGCGCAGACGCCGTTCTGGCAGGTGCAGGTCAGGACGCTGCGGACGGCCGCGCGGGTGACGCCGGCGTCCTTGATGGCCTTGGCCTTCTTTTCATCGATCATTTCGTTGACGCGGACGAGGAGCTCGCCGGTCACCGGGGAATAGATGTCCTCCGCCGCGAAACGGCCGCGGACGCGCTCGTCGATGCCCTCGATTTCGCCGATGGCTTCGACGTTGATGCCGCGCACGCGCATGTTGCGGGCCTCAAAGCAGTCCGTCTCCCGGACGATCACTTCCTGAGCGACGTCCACCAGACGGCGGGTCAGATAACCGGAGTCCGCGGTACGCAGAGCGGTATCGGCCAGGGATTTACGGCTGCCGTGGGAGGACATGAAGTAGTCCAGAACGGACAGACCCAGACGGAAATTGGAGCGGATGGGCAGCTCCAGCGTGCCGCCGGAAGGAGACACCATCAGGCCGCGCATACCGGCCATCTGGTTGATCTGGCCGGCGCTGCCGCGGGCGCCGGAGTCGGTCATCATGCGGATGGGGTTGTACTTGGGGAAGGCCTTCATAACCTCATCCTTCATGTCGCTGGTGGTCTTGTTCCACAGCTCGATGATGCTGCGGTAGCGCTCGGAGTCGCTGATCATACCGCGGCGGTATTCGCGGTTGTACATGGCCACCTGCTTGTCGGCCTCGGCCAGCAAGGTCGCGCGGCTCTCGGGGATGATAACGTCGGCCACCGATACCGTCAGCGCGCCGATGGTGGAATACTTGTAGCCCAGGGCCTTCATGGCGTCCAGCACGCGGGCGGTCTCGCTCTCGCCGTGGGTGTGGAAGGAACGCTCGACGATGGCGCTCAGGTCCTTCTTGACGATGGGATGGTCCAGCTCCAGACGGAACATGTCGTCCATCGTCTCGCGGGGCACGAAGCCCAGGTCCTGCGGGATAACGGAGTTGAAGATCAGCCGGCCCAGGGTGGTATCCACCAGGCGGCGTTCCGTCACGCCCTCAAAGGTGCGCTCCAGGCGGACCTTGATAGGGGCCTGCAGGGAGATCTGCTTGCAGTCGTAAGCCATCTTGGCTTCGTTTTCGTTGGCAAAGACGCGGCCGGCACCCTTGGCGTCCTCCCGCATGATGGTCAGGTAGTAGCAGCCGATGACCATGTCCTGCGTGGGAGAGATAACGGGCATGCCGTCCTGCGGCTTCATGATGTTGTTCGCCGCCAGCATGAGGAAGCGGGCTTCCGCCTGGGCTTCTTCGGACAGCGGGACGTGCACGGCCATCTGGTCGCCGTCAAAGTCAGCGTTGAAGGCGGTGCAGGCCAGGGGATGCAGCTTCATGGCCTTGCCTTCCACCAGCACAGGCTCGAAGGCCTGGATGCCCAGGCGGTGCAGGGTGGGGGCGCGGTTCAGCAGCACCGGGTGCTCCTTGATGACGTCCTCCAGGATGTCCCACACCTCGGGGCGGACCTTTTCGACCATCCGCTTGGCGGACTTGACGTTGTGGGCGATCTTGCCTTCGACCAGCCGTTCCATGACGAAGGGCTTGAACAGCTCGAGGGCCATTTCCTTGGGCAGGCCGCACTGATACAGCTTGAGTTCCGGGCCGACCACGATGACGGAACGGCCGGAATAGTCCACGCGCTTGCCCAGCAGGTTTTGACGGAAGCGGCCCTGCTTGCCGCGCAGCAGGTCGGACAGGCTCTTTAAGGGGCGGTTGCCCGGGCCGGTCACGGCGCGGCCGCGGCGGCCGTTGTCAAACAGGGCGTCGACCGCCTCCTGCAGCATACGCTTTTCGTTGCGCACGATGATGTCGGGCGTGCCCAGCTCCTGCATGCGCTTTAAGCGGTTGTTGCGGTTGATGACGCGGCGGTACAGGTCATTCAGGTCGGAGGTCGCGAAGCGGCCGCCGTCCAGCTGCACCATGGGCCGCAGGTCCGGCGGGATGACCGGGATCACGTCCATGATCATCCACTCGGGTTTATTGTTGGACTGGCGGAAGGCTTCCACCACCTCCAGGCGCTTCATCGCGTGGGCGCGCTTCTGGCCTTCGGTGTCCTTGTCCTTGTCCTTTTCCACCAGGTCGGCGATTTCCTTCTTGAGCTTGACGGACAGGTCGTCCAGGTCCAGCGCCTGCAGCATTTCCTTGACCGCCTCGGCGCCGATGCCGGCCCTGAAGCCGGGCCGCTCTTCCTCCGGCAGGGACATGACGTAGCGGTAATCGCTCTCGCTCATCAGGTCGTGCTTATTGATCGAGCGGGGCACGCCGTCACTGGTCAGCGGCGGGAGCTTGACGCCCTTGCCCGGGTCCAGCACGATGTAGCTGGCGAAATACAGCACCTTTTCCAGGTTCCTGGGCGTCACGTCCAGGATCATGCCCATGCGGCTGGGAATCCCGCGGAAATACCAGATGTGGCTGACCGGAGCGGCCAGGGTGATGTGGCCCATCCGCTCGCGGCGGACCTTGGCGCGGGTGATTTCCACGCCGCACTTGTCGCACACCTTTTCCTTGCCGCGGTATTTGACGCGCTTATACTTGCCGCAGTTGCATTCCCAGTCCTTGGTGGGCCCGAAAATGCGCTCGCAGAACAGACCGTCCCTTTCCGGCTTCAAGGTCCGGTAATTGATGGTTTCCGGTTTGGTGACCTCGCCGTAGGACCACTCCAGAATTTTCTCCGGGGAAGCCATCCCGATTTGGATGGCGTCCAAATTGTTGAGCTCAAACATGCGCTTTACACCCCTTTACGGCTGGTCACAGGTCTTCGTTGTCATCATCGAAACCGATATCTTCGTCCATATCATCCAGGTTGATGTCGTCCAGCGCCTCCTGCACGTCGAAGTCGTCCAGATCCAGATCATCCTGCTCGTTCTCTTCGCCTTCCATCGGGCTGATGACGTTTTCGTCCTCGTCCGTCACGTCGGAGACGTCGATCGGCAGCTCTTCCTCTTCCTCGTCGTCCAGTTCCTTGATGATGATCTCGTTCTTGTCCCGGTCGAGCACGCGGATGTTCAGCGCCAGGGACTCCAGTTCCTTGATCAGCACCTTGAAGCTTTCCGGCACGCCGGGCATGGGGATGTTCTGGCCCTTGACGATGGCCTCGTAGGTCTTGACGCGGCCGACCACGTCGTCGGACTTGACCGTCAGGATCTCCTGCAGGGTATTGGCGGCGCCATAGGCTTCCAGCGCCCAGACTTCCATTTCGCCGAAGCGCTGGCCGCCGAACTGGGCCTTGCCGCCCAGAGGCTGCTGGGTGACCAGGGAGTAGGGGCCGGTG
>OCVV011344618.1_pt1 | contig 50962 bp, 36 predicted proteins | sample 1539721 | NCBI WGS metagenome assembly OCVV01 (sample SAMN02144230, study PRJEB22623) | gut metagenome | biome: sheep rumen | host: Ovis aries | place: New Zealand
CTGTAGTTATAGTGGTATCAGCAAGATAGACATGGACGAGTGGATGGAGGTAGCCTTGATAGAAAATGGTATAGGCTATGATCCGAAAGAGAAGATATATTATGTGACTCGTAATCCGGACTATAATAATACAGAGATTGGATATATAAAAGACTATTCTGTGGATGAACTGATAGAGATAGGCAAAGATAAACTGAATGGAGCCGAGATGACTTCCGAGCAGAAGGCCAAATATGGATTAACTGATTGATAGGAGATAATATGAAGCTGAGTGAATTATTAGTATATAACGACATAGTGATACAGTGCCACGACAATCCTGATGCTGATGCGCTCGCATCCGGATATGCTCTCTGGTGGTACCTGAGAAAGAATGGGAAGGAGCCTATATTCATATATCGAGGCAGAAACAGGATACAAAAGAGTAATCTTCTTCTGATGCTCAGTTTTCTGGAAATTCCTGTAAGCTATGAACCGGATTTTGACAGAAAACCGGAGCTTCTAGTGGCAGTGGACTGTCAGTATGGTCAGAGAAATGTGACAATGACTGATGCTGATAATGTTGCAATTATAGATCATCATCAGTGCACAGTTGAACTGCCTCAGCTTGCGGAAATCAGAAGCAACATAGGAAGCTGTGCTACGATTCTCTGGGATATGATAAGGGATGAGGGACTTGATCCGGGAGAGGATAAGCTGCTATCTACTGCACTCTACTATGGACTTTATACAGATACCAATAAGTTTTCGGAAGTGGCTCATCCGCTGGACCGCGATATGATAGATACTCTTATCGTAAACAAAAGCATGATAACGGAAATGAGCAATTCCAATATTTCGCTGGAGGAACTTAAGATAACAGGTAAGGCAATACTTCATTATTATTACGATAAAGATAATAAATATCTTATTCTTCACGCAGAGAAATGTGATCCTAATATTCTCGGAGTTATAAGTGATTTTTCCATGGAGACCTCCGAAGTTAATGTATGTCTTGCTTATTATCTCAGCCCTGAAGAGATTAAGTTTTCTGTCAGAAGCTGTGTTAAGGAAGTGCATGCAAATGAGGTTGCCGCATTTATTGCAGATGGATTAGGCGGTGGTGGAGGTCATCTATATAAAGCAGGAGGAACTATAAGACCAGAACTGCTTTCAAGTCATGGCATATCGATAGATGATTTTGAAAGAGAAAGTCAGTTCCTACATGACAAAATGGATGAATATTATAGTCTGTATGAGATAATCTATGCTAAAGAAACAGTACTTGATACAAGTCAGATGAAGCTTTACAACAAAAAAGAACAGCGTCTTGGATTTGTAAAGCTTTCTGATATATTTCCTCTGGGAAGCCTTGTAGAGATAAGAACTCTTGAGGGGGATATTAACATTCGTCTCGAAGAGGATAAGTTTCTTATGATAGGAATAGATGGAGAGGTATATCCTATAACGAAGGAGAAGCTGGAACGAAGTTATCAGATTACAGGTAACAAGCTGGACCGTACCTTTGAATATGAGCCGACTGTAAAGAATGTACTCACGGGAGAAAAGAAGGGCGTTCTCGGGGCGGCTAATGAGGTTATCAGTACGGGCAGGGTTCGAATATACGCGAAGCCCCTGAACCGTTATGTGAAGCTGTTTACTGCCTGGGACGATGAGAAGTATTACTCCGGAACACCAGGGGATTACATAGCTGTAAGAGAAGATGATGAACATGATATATATATCATAAGTAAAAAGCTCTTTGACCTTCTATACGAAGAAGTGTGACAGGGGGACAGGCACTTTGTCACTTTTGGTGACAGGGGGACAGGCACTTTGTCACATTTTCACATTCGCTGTTTCGAGGAACTGTTACTTATCACAATTCCCCCCAGGACAAGTACTATTCCAACAAGTACCCCCGGTGTCATTTTTTCATGAAACCATAATATGCCGTTCATTGTCGCTACTACAGGCTCTATAGAAGCGATGATGGCGGCTTTTCCATTTTCTACAGCTTTAAGCCCGATGGTATAGATTATATAAGGAATGACTGTTGATACAAGGACAAATGTTATGGAAAGAAGAACACTTTTTGGCGATGAAAATGCTGCTTTCCCCACTGTGATCGGACTCACAAAAAATACAGTTCCTATTGTAGCGAAGAGAAATGTATAGAAGCTGATGGTGAAGCTGTGATAACCTCTTTCCAGTGCGTAGCGTCCGAATATGGAATATAGTGCATAGCCGAGACCTGCACCGAGACCAATAAGGAGTGTGCGGAGTGTCAGACGTCCGGAGTCTCCGATAACTCCGGTTACGAATATAAGTCCTACGAATGAGAAGATAAGCGCGATTACATTTCTTCTAGTCAGTAGTTCTTTGAAACAAAGTCTTGAGATGATCATAACAAATGCTGGAGCTGTATATAGAAGAATGGCAGCAACAGATAGTGATGTGAGTGTGATTTCTTTGAAATAGCAGAGGTTGAAAAAAACTATACTAAGAAGTCCGGTTCCAAGGAAGCACCATATATCCTTTAGCTTTATCTTGAAAAGGCGTCTATCATATATCAGAAGAAATATACCCATGCATACGGCGGTGAGAACAGCTCTTAGAAAAACTATATCCCAGGAATTTAGTCCCTTCTGAGAAAGAGGTCTCACAAAAAGTCCCATGCATCCCCAAAGAATTCCGGCAAGTAGTATATATATTACGTTCAGAAGATTTGTTTTAGAATTTTTAGTATTCTTAGTATTCTTAGTATTCTTATTATTCATCGTTTTATTCCATAAGTTTATTTGGACTATTTTGGGCTTTTAACTTACCGCAGCCTGCTTCTACAAACCTTTTGGCAAGCAGAACCCGCTGCTGGTCTCTTCTCGATTTGCTTCGCAAATCGAGCCCTGTGACAAGGTGCCTGTCCCCCTGTCACCAAGCCCTGTGCCACATTATCACTTACATTTTTCTGTGTCAAGTTGAGATTAATGCGATTTGTTGCGCTTTTGTAATTCATTTTGTGATAGTATGATAGAGTAGTGTTACAGAGAAACAGAAAAAATATGGAATATCACTACCAGAGTGCATATCTATTATCATAAAAGGAGAAATATTATGCCAAGTTTTAATACTGTAAGTTCAATCAGAGTAGAGGATTATCTGAATGTCCATGATGAAAAAGTTATAAAGCTTTTGAATAAACATGGTGTTGTAAGATTAAATTCTATAAAATCAGCTCTTATCAGCTTTATGCTCAGAGATGAGGTAAAGCTTTATCAGGGATTTCATAGTGCAAGACTGGTATACTTTGATGCGCGAAATGAGTATCAGAGGCTAAAAGAGGAACTGGAGGAGGAGGCTCCCAATGCTCCGCTTACCAGAGAACAGCAGCAAAGACTTGATACTCTTAAGCAGAAGAGAGATAACGCCAAGCAGGAACTTGATGTATGGCAGGAGACCGCGCAGGAGTTACTTACTCAGGATGGTAAGCTGGATGTAGTAAGACTTTATGAGGAGAAGAAGCCTAAGACTGAGGAGGAGAAGAAAACTTTTGCTGATGAATTTCTGAACTTCTATGCACTCGCAATGTATGATATGGACTATGCTGAAGAGCTTAAAACTATCAATAAGAGTAAGTATGATTTTGATGGGGATCTGTCGGACGAAGAAAGTGAAGCGTTAGATGAAAAGGCGAATGTAGTCAGTGAAAAGCTGACTTCTAATCTGAGAAGTGACATGTCTGCACATGATTCAGACAAGGTTATTGATACGTATCAGAAGAATAAAGGACTGTCAGATAGAATATGGTTTGTACTTATTCATAATTCTATGAGAGATGCTCTTGAGTCTGCAGATCTGGGTGAGATTGATGATCCGGATATGACTAAGTATGGACTTCCGGAAGAGGATTTTTCAGAGAATGAAGCATACCTGCTGGAGCATGAACTGGAGAATCTTACGGATGCTATAGAGATTACAGATACCCAGAGTGCCAGAACAGTACTGAAAGCTATGGAGACTATCAGGATCAGACTTACAGTGATGGCTGGAAAAGAGATCAGAAATCTGGAGAATCTTCTTTCGGACGAAGAGCTTAAGTCTGAAAAGGCTTTAGCTATGTTCGATAGTCCTTCATATAACTCTGCAACAAAGACTCTTCTTAATACCTATAAAATAATAAATGATAAAGTTAAAGAAAAGGTATGTGAGGAATTAGAGAAACAATATAATATTTCAGGCAATACGACACTGGATGAAATTGCCGGTATTATGGATCTGGATAATAGGGGTAGAGAATTCCTATTTTCAACTTATCATTCAGGACCGGATGACACAATAGATACTGTCAAAAAAAGAAGAGGGTTTAATGTTGATAAATTTAAGAATGATCTGGCTTATGATTCGTACATAAAATTAAATCAGAACATAGATAATGATATTCTGGCTACTTTATCAGATGAGGATAAAAGATTATTTGAGCTGGGTCAGAATAGTGTCAGTGATGATGACAAAGATAAGAATCTGAATGATGATGAGTGGATGAATCAGTATGGTGAGCTCATTCTTGATAAAGCACAAAATAAAATGAAACTGGTTGCATATCAGCAGCTTAGTGAAATCGTGTCGTCTGACAAGTCATTTAATTCTGAATCAGGTAATGAATTATTTGAAAAGCTGGAAAATGCTTATCCTAAGTTTGAAGCAGTTCCTGTAGTAAATAATACTCAGGGTGTTATACCTACAAAGGATTTAGTCAAGGAGCAGCTTGTTGCCATCAGACTTGAAGAGGAAGATGAGGATGAAAAGGAAGATGATGAAGAATTAGAAGGAGAAGAGAAAGAAGAAGTAGAAGAAAAAGCAACTGAAGCAGAAGGTAAGTACCCAAAGAGCATAGAAGAGGAAGCAAGGCGAAAAGATAAGGAGCAATCAATAAGGAGTGATATTGATGCTGAACTTATTGATTACATGGCTGATAATCCGATAAGGGTTAACGCTCCTCTAAACCTTGAGAATTTGAAAGCTGCATTTGTAACAATCAGAGGTGGCAAATCTGAGAAAGGATCAATCCGCAGTAAGGATCACGATATATTAAGTAACAATATGAAGCTTTATATAGCTGATGAAGCAAAGCATACAGCTATGTCTCTTTCTGCCGGTCTGATTCCAGGTAGGGAGCAGCAGGAAGGCTATGATACTATCGGTCTGGATGCTTTATCTAATGCTGGCAGACTGTCAGTATATTATATGTATGTCCTTGCCACTAAGCCTGAGGCAAATGTGGATAATCTTGTTCAGATTTGCTCAGATCCAGCTGTTAAGAAGGAATACTTTGATTTTTGCGCAGCAAATGGAATGGCCCAGAATATGTACAATAGCATATATAACTGGGCGAATATCATTAGCACGGCAACTGATAAGCTTAAGAATTACAAGCTTCCTGATATCAGCTATGATAATCCGGATGAGGTTAAGAAACATATAGGTTCACTTCACACATTTAGAACTATAGTTGAGAATTCTTCTGCAGTTTGTGATTTTCTGTTCGATAAGTCTACAAGAGAGATGTTCAGAGGAGAAAAGAAGACACAGGTACTCGATAGTATAGAGTTTCTGGATTATATAGATAAATCAACGAAGAGTATATCTGATACTTATTTCAAAGTAAAAACCGGACATTCAAGTGGCGATGTAGATGTATTGTTAAAAGAGAGTATGGCCAATCGTCTGCTCATAGGAAAAAGGAGCAAGACCTTCAAGGGTAAGACACTAAGTGAAATCTATAATAGTGGTATAACGAAGACAGAAAAGGAGTATATTAATCTGTTTGACGATTCCTTCAGAACCTTTAATGTTCCAAATGAGTTCCTGGATAATAAGATAGTTGATGTTCTTGCCGGAGATAATGACAAGGCCACTATTACAAAACTAAGTGATATATATGACAGAGCAGTTAGCAATGGGTCCTTAATGTACACTTATATGATGAAGGAGGCAGTGTCTAACTTCAGATTCTCTCTTGGAAATGATTCCAGAACCTTTAAAGAGAACGAAAAGCTTGAGAAATATCTTATGGAAAATAATTCTGTAGATAGTTTTCAGCGTCTGATCAGTCTGGAAAAAAGACAGAAAGATGCAAGGAGTGTCGCTGAAGTATTTCAGATGAATAAGAACCTGCTTGATTTTGATATTGAAGAGTATCTTGATAAGAAGTTCAGTTTGCTTTTTACTGATAAGATAAAGCAGCTCTTAAAGGCAAATAATATATCCGAAATGGATACGGTGCTTATAGATGGTAAGACTCCGAATGAACTTTGGAGCGAAAAATATGCTGCTATCGAAGACCCTGATATGAAGGATAAATTACTTAAGCTTGAGATAATCAGGGCGGTATATAAGAATGACAAGAAGATAGAGCTAAGGAACTATGATATCGGTAAGGATATGAAGCTTACCGAACATGGAACTCTTCGAATGAATATAGATACTGCGCAGACTGAAAAAATGATAGACGCAGGAAATCTTTTTGATATATATCGTTCGAAGGTAAAGAATAAGCTGAGAGACTATAGAAATCTGCTTGTGGAAGCACTTCCTGCTATTCAGGGAGAATCAAAATTTGCAAAAGAGAAAAGAGTATATACAGATGGTACAGACCTCTATAAGGAAATGGCTCAGGCCTTGAAAAATGCTTTAGATAATATCGATAAGAATTCTATCAGACCTTCCGAAATTAAAAAACTGCTGGAGGAGTTCAGAACAGCATCTGATAATTATTATAATGAAAGAAAGGGAGTACTTTTTGGACCAAGAAAGGGTAAGGGTACCAAGAGGCTTAGTGCATCTGATGAGATGAGGAAAGGTGCCTCTGACATGCTTTCCTTACTTGATGATATTTTCAGGGATATAGATGATTCTTACACATTTGGTCAATATGATGCTTCCCCGCGCAATGCTTCATTTTCTGAGATTAAAAATGAGACAAATGAAATAATTAATTCATATGGGAAACAACTGGGACTATCAGAAGATTATATATATCAGAGTAAGAGAAAAGCAAATAAAGATTATAATACTATATCAGATTCAGCTTCACTTAAAAATGAGATTCTTAGAGAACTGCTCAAGCTGAATCCTGCTGACACTAAGCATATAGAGAATGGAATTAGTTCTTCTGACATATTTAAAGATAAGAAGAGCATGTCTAACTATGACTATGCAAATAATTATGTATGCAGAAAGTATCTGGAAGAAATCAGAAGACCGGATTATACGGTAGAAGATCTGAAGTATGCACTTCTTCAGTTGAAGAATGGTAATGTAAAAGAGGATATCGAAAGGATTTCTAAGGACAGTAACTTTGTTAGAACAGTAGGCGGAAGCAAAAAGGATTATTATAAGAATCTAAATGCTACTCATTACAATATTCCTTCACTAGCTGAGGTGCAAAGTGTTCACGATGCAGCAGCTACTCAGAGACAGATAGCTACTCTTGAACATCAGCATGCCAGAGCGAACTTTGCGAAGAGAAATCAATATATCTATAAATATGATAGTCAGGGTAAGGCTGCCATAGAAGCTGTAGCTAATAAGCTGTTTGAGCAGGAAGGCTATAAGAATGCAAAAGCGATGATTTTACAGAATACTGGTTATAGTGTAGGACGTGCTTCAGCTATGTGCATAATGATATATGCTCTTGCCCTTGAGAAAAATGAAGATAATTCTGCCAAGTATCAGCTTAGTGATCTTATGAATATTGATAAACTTATGGATGCTAAACGTGTTAAGTTTAAGGAAATAATCGATCTTATGGTAAGGGCTTCGAAACAGGATACAAATGCTGCTGATGCGGCTGCGGCCAATAAGGAGCTGGCAAGGATTCTTCATGAAGGACATAAAGAAATGTCCAGTAGAATAGACAAGGTTGCTGAAAAGATTGATTTTAATGATGATAACTTTGACTGCTCAGAAGAATATGCTTTATTGATGGATGCAAGCTCGCTTCAATATGATGCATGGGAGGAAATGTTGCACTGTTCAAATGAGATAGTAGAGCTCGCTCGTGCCGAAGGTCAAAGTGTAGAAAATTATGAAGAATACAAGATCGCCAGAGGAAAAGAGATATGTTCCCTTTCTGCAGCCAAAGCCGGCTATATAACCATAGAGGGATTTATAGATAAGCTGGATCATCCTAATAATAAGTCCTTTATTCCTTCGGTTGTTTTGAGCAGCATCCTGATGACAAGTGTTGCTAGAAATGGAATGAAGGAATGGGGAAAGAAATATCAGAGTGGTGAGCATAAGAAGCCACTATCTGAGTGGAGTGCAGAAAAAGAAGCTATAAACAAGATTATTGATGCAAAACTCACAGGAGTAACTATTGCAAGTGATGAATATATTGCTCTGAATGCAGGCATGCAGAAGGATCTGAAGGACAGGATCGTAGAAGGAACACTATTTGGTGATGTGACATTTGAACATAAATTAAAGGGTATTCCTGGTTATGGTCTGAAGAGGATGGCAACTGTTGAAGAGCTTCAGGAGGATAGAACCTACAGACTTGATACTAACCGACTTCTTATTGAAGAAAATAAGGCTATTAAGACTCTGAAGAATAAGAAGAAGGATGCATCTCCTGAGAAAGCCAAGTATATAGATAATGCCATAAAGGCAGTAAAGAAGCTTGGCGAGTATCTGAAGTATGACTATGTTCTTAAGGATAGTCGTAAAGAGGTTGTCAAAAATTGCTACAAAGCGATATTAGGCGAGAAGTATTATGATATTTTTTATAATAAAGGTTTTAGAGGTGATGATCTAAATAAGGCCATTAATATTGCAACAGAGTATCTTATAGTACATGATGAAAAGCTGTGGGCTCCGGGAAGAAAATCCCTAATGGATAAGATGGCCTACACGGATCTTTCGGAGAAGGTTATAAGCCAGTCAGAAAATGCTCTCTTTATGGGAGAAGCTGCTGCAGAGATTAATAAAGCCATTAATAGTATTGGTGAGCGGACACTTGGCGAAAAGGATATCGTAAAGGTTGCTGCATATGGACGGACTTCTCAGATTCTCAGGATTAATGGAAAGATTCCAAATGATGCAGATACAGATACTCCTATTTCAGCAAGACGGTATTATAATTCTTTAGTTAAGAGTAAGCTGTTTAAGAGTACACTTGAAGACCGTGAGAATCCTGGTCATCTTAAGGATGTGGGTGTCATACTTATGGATGCACTTGAAGATGGACGGATGAAGGAAGATATCATTATTCAGGAACTGGCTGTAAATAATACAAGAGAAGAAAAACGTAGAGTTGCAGAATTGGTAGAGGCTGAGAAGAGAGCCAGAGCAAATCAGGAGCGAAAGAATGATGGTACCCAGAAGACAGTTCCACAGGGCCAGAAGGGACCAGAAGGGACTAAGAAAAATGTAGATACAAGTAAGAAGGGACCTAATGCATAATCATATGCTCGGACAGTCGCTATAAACTTATATCAAATAATAATGCCACAGGAGACTTATATCTCTTGTGGCATTTATTATATATTTCTTTTTTGAATATAAGTTAATGCTATGGCGTGAGCTTCATGACTGAAAAATGGTAATGATTAGTCAGACAATTTCTGTATCATTTCCCAGAGTGAAGCTGCAGAGTTAAAGTTCTCCGGAACCAGCTCAGCGGGTGAGATGACGATATCATATTCATCTTCGAGTGCAGCAACAAGAGAGATGATTCCAAAGGAATCAAGTATATTATCATCTACAAGAGTAGTGCAGTTTTCTACGTCCTCGCCGGGTATTATCTCTTCAAGTATTTCTATTAATCTTTCCATGTTGTTCTCCTTTTTGTTATATAACCAGATTACCTGGTCCATTACATATTACTACCGTTAGTGATTCATGGTATGCTGTATGAGTTTATATTATACTCATAATACGTTAACCATTATATTCATTTGTTTCCATATGATCTCTTATTAGTAGCTCTTTGCTACTTTCATCGATTATAAGTATGGCCGGAAGGTCGCGGCTGAGAAAGAGTGCTATTCCTTCTGTGACACAGTAGGCTCCGGCCAGACCAAAAGATAGTACATCATTGATACTAAGTGGTGGAAGAGATATCTTTCGCGCCAGTATATCATTAATGGAGCAGAGTGAACCTGCGAGAACGTAGTCTATGTAAGTGTCACTATTTGAAGGTAAGTCATAATCTGATGAAATGCTGGGGTTAGCAGAATTAATTATGTCTGCCGGTATGTATGTGACCGGTGGAACCTTCATACCTGACATGCTTCCATAGTAGGTAAGCTGGTGAAGCCCTCCATCAAGTATGGCATAATTTGTTCCATCATTCGCCTTGACATCAGCTACGCTTGTATAGTAAGTACCGCAGGTTGCAGCTATATATCGTCCGTATTCGAAGGTTATATCGCTGTAGCTTTTTCTGATATCAGAAGTCTCTACGAGCTTCATTAATTCTATCAGTTGATCTTCATTAGTTGATGATAGGTCAGTTGCTGATTGTTTATCTGTTGTCAGGTCAGTTCCTGAAAATCTATTCGGTGTTTGAACAGTATTCTTGCCGGAACTAAAATAGTCGATGCCAAGTCCCGGTCCATATTCCAGCTTAAATGTTCTGCCGAATCTTTCCTGTAACCTGATGCCATATTCTGCAAGAAAGACAAGTTCATGATCTATCTTCTTAAGATTCTTCTGTGTTCCTGAAAAGTAGTGAATACCTTCCAGCTCCAGATAATCTGAGGTAGTAACCTTCTGGCAAAGCATCTCAAAGGTTTCCTGGTCAACACCGAACTGGTTGCCGGATGTAAGTCGTATGAAGCATCTGAGACGAGGTATATCAGGTATGCATCTGGCAGCTTCTTCAAGTATATTAAAATGCTCCATAGATTCTATGGTGAAAAGGCAATACGCACCACCGAGAGATAGTATTCTTTTGATACTATCTCTTGTTTTGTTAACACCTGAAACCATTATCTTATCTTGTGGAACATGATTTCTGAAGCATATTTCATATTCGCCTGGAGAGCATACTTCAAGTCTATCTACATATGGAGCTATATAGCCTGCGAGAGCAGGGGCTGCCTTCATGGCATAGCATAGTCCTATCTCAGACTGGTGACTTCTCATCATTTCCACCCTGCGCTTTAGCTCTGAAATGTCATAGACATAGAGTGGTGTCCTATATTTTTTTATAATACTAAAGTTTTCCATGACTCATCTCCGAGAAATGAAACTGTTCATATAATTAGTCTGGTTTTAATATGTTGATTATATAGGTAACATTTTATAGTTTCAAGCTGTTTAGAGAGTTTTTCTTAGTTTGTTTCTATCTATCTTACCATTTTTAGTAAGAGGCAGCTCTTCCAGACATTTATAAATATTAGGAAGCATATATTCAGGAAGCTTTTCCTTCAGGCCGGCAACTATCTCTTTTCTGTCTATAGCTGTGTCTGAAGTGTAGTAGGCTATTATACGGTATTTGACATTATCAAAAATGCAGCATGCCTGTCCGATTCCTGACAGACTGTTCATAGCTCGTTCTATCTCCTCAAGCTCTATACGGTGACCATTATGCTTTATCTGAAAATCCCGTCTTCCGGCAAAGTACAGGAGACCGGATGCACGGTATCCAAGATCGCCGGTTTTATAAACCCTTCCGATTCCTTCTATTTGTACAAAGGCTTTATCTGTTGCTTCTTTATTATTATAATACCCCAGTGCCAGCTCACTGCCGGCAACGATGATCTCACCAACAGTTTTTTCTTCGGTTTCAGGAATGATATTTCCTTTGTCATCTATAAGATATATTTCCTTGCCGGGATATACATATCCTACAGGCAGCTTTTCGGGAATGTCACCGTTATATATATCGCCTGCTTCCTTATGTGTTTTGGAGTTTACAACATAATAGGCACAGTTGCAGGTGATCTCAGTAGGTCCATACAGATTGACGAAGGTTGCATCAGGATATACCGCCATCCAGTCTGCCAGATGCTTAGAGGGCATTTCCTCTCCGCTGAAAAGCACCTTATTGATATGTGGCGGTATCTTATACATGAATTCATGCAGTCTGTTTAAAAGTACGAGAGCAGATACAGCCCATATAAGAGTTGTGACCTCATATTTTTCCAGCATATCCATAACACTGTTGGGAAATCTGAAGCATGCAGTCGGGATTATGACTAGGGTTGCTCCGGTTTTAAGAGAGCTGTAGATATCCTTGACCGACACATCAAAGTCAAAGGGTGCCTGATTTCCTATTACATCATTTTCCTGTATATTAAAAAGCTCTGTAAATGTATCAATGAAGCTTATGACGGAAGCGTGCCCTACCAGAACTCCTTTGGGAACACCTGTGGAACCTGATGTGAAGTTACAGTAGAGCGGAGCTGTGTCTCCTGTGTCAGGAATATCCGACAGCTCCTCCGAATACCGGACGCGGTCATACAGCTCGTCTGTAGTGATAACCTTTCCGGTATATCCCAGACGCTTCAGCTTTTCTGATCTTTCCGGTTCAGTAATGATGACAGTTGGGCATAGAGTCTTTATCTGGCTGATATGTCTTTCGTCCGGAAAGTCGGGCTCCAGCAGGCAGTAGAAGCCACCGGCATAAACAGTTCCCAGAAAGATCTGAAGAGTACGGGTGCTCTTCTTCATCATCACAGCCACCGGATCAGAGGGCGAAATGTACTCTGACAGGATTCGCCCGATGCGGGAGCTGATGCTTTTCAGCTCACTGAAGGTGCAGGATATTTCTCCATCTGTAACTGCCATTTTATCAGGCAGTTTTTTTGCAGTTTTTTCAAGATATTCCAGTACGTTTTTCATATATTTTACCTGATTATTAGTCCTGTCTATGATCCGGAAGATCATAGTTATCATTTAGATAATCCATGAGATATCTGGTGGTTTTCTCTGCTCCATATTTATTGATATGATCCCCCGCATCTCCGGTATCATTACTCCAGTCGATGCCTATTTCATCACATTTCAGATTGAAATCAATGTATTCCAGTCCATAGGTATCAGCATAGCTTTGAATGGCATTATGCTTTGGATAGTCCATATTTATCGGGGAGGGAGCACTTACCAGTATGAGAGGTATATTCCTTTCTTCGCACAGGGTACGAATCTTGTTCATGTAATATATGGTAATTGGATTTAAAGGAAAGCTTTCCTCTGTTTCGTGCATCCACTCTTCGCCGCTATAGGGATCTACAACCAGTATATCCTCATAACCCTTATAAGCATTATACTCAGGGACTTCGCTGAGTCCGAGAATGATTCTCCAGTTTTTATGATAACTGAGTAAGGGCAGTGCCTCCTGAGTCATGGAATTGAATATATTCTGTGGCTCTATCCTCAGCGAAACCTCGTGAATTAAAACATTTGTTTCAAGAAATATTACCTTGGGGTGCTGTTTTTTAAGAAGCTTCTCCAAGGTTGAATAGGTTTCATGCAGCCGTTGTCCGAGCTGGTTACAGTTATAAGAGGAAATACCTGCCTCCTCCATGAGTATCCACGGGGATACAAGTACCATTGCCTCACTGTCTCCGATGAAAAGGACATCCATTGAGTCTTCTTCCTCCAGAAAGGCAGCAACTGTATCTATATCGCGGTCTATTACTCTGGTGGGCTGTTTTAATCTGATGGGATCAGTGGCGTAGGATATTATCCTTATTATGATACAGTAAACCAGAAGAAAGCATATCATTTCCAGCCATCTTTTGTTTCCGGATTTTTTTTTCTTTGTATTATCTGAGTTAGATACGTTGTCCGTCTTATTACCTGAGTCAGATGCCTTGTCTATCTTGTTATCAGTGTCAGATATCTTGTCCGTCTTGTTATCATTGTCAGATACCATACCTGTCTTATTATCAGTTGGGTTTATATTTGATATTTTGTTCATTTCATTATCAGAAGCCTGCATAGATCAGATCCACCTCCTCATATCCCGCACCATAGCATCCGAACATTGTAATGGTCATAAGAAGTGACATTAGAAGTGTCCATCTCAGGACAAGCGGTTTTTGGAGCAGGGCAGTACAGATATCAGTACCTTTCTCACGCAGGATATTTACTATGATTACAGTAAGCAGCATAACGGCTACCAGTATCCAGTCATATATATCCAGTCCCCAGCCGAGAGCTCCCTCGCCAAAGAGGGTCCTTAGGCTGAAGCCTTTTGGGATGTCTCTGATCATACGCATTCCTTCACCGAGGGAATCAGCCTGGAAGAAAAGCTCACCGGCAAATATGATGACCCAGGTTTTGAGTACGCGTATTACAGTTACGATTTTATTATCCTTACTTGTATGGAGCAGAGCCAGCACAGCATCGAGAGCCGGCTCAAGCAGAAGTTCAAGAACTATTACAGCGAAGTAGAAAACACCGTAGAATATATAGGTCCATTTGGGACCATGCCATAATCCGTTGCAGAGCCATACCGGCAGCAGAGCGATAGCGGATGCTACAACTCTGGTGATATGCTTATTAACCCTGTTTTTTGAAAACTTATTCCACTTCTTGGCAAGCTTTGACATGGACACAGGATAAAATATATAGGTTTTGAACCATACACCAAGGGAAATGTGCCAGCGGCGCCAGAATTCAGAAGCATTTTTGGCAAAGAACGGTTGACGGAAGTTTTCCGGTAGCTGGATGCCAAACATGGTGCCGATACCGATTACCATATCCATACACCCTGAGAAGTCCATATATTCCATTACTGTAAAAAGTACAGCGGCAGCGACTACCTCATGTCCTTTCGTCTGGTGCTCCGGCGAGAATAATAAGATTACGGCGGGACTTAGCCTGTCTGCTATAACCAGCTTCTTCATTATTCCCCACATCAGACGTATCAGTCCTCTGGCAATATTATCAGGATCTATAGAGTTTCCTTCAAATAGTCTGTCCTTCATATCTGAGTAAAGGGCAATAGGTCCTTCTACTATGGTAAGGAAAAATGAAAGGTAGAGAGCGAGCTTAAAAGGATTCTTCTCTGCTTCGTATTTGGTCCAGTATATATCTGCCATATATGCTATTGCCTGCATTGAATAGAAGGATATACCCAGTGGAAGTTCAAAGATTTTTATAGGAAGAGGTCCCTTAGGTGTTGACCTGCCAATCAGCAGATTGATGTTTGTAGCAAAGAAACCATAATACTTGATGACTAAAAGTACAGAGAGTATCAGGGCTATTCCCAGAATCAGTACAAGCCTGGACCTTTTTTGGCAGTAGTCCTTTATTTCAGCTTTTGTACTGAAGCCTTCTACTGCTTTGTTATCTTTGAATTCTTTCAGTAATGCTTTTTTCTTATGGTTCAGTCTGTCTAGTACACGCCCTGTTATATATGTTACGACGATGGCAGGCACCAGAAATACAAGCATCCTGAAGTTAAAGTTTATATAAAAGATAAAGTTTGCAATCAGCAGTGCTATCCATCTTATACGTTTGGGTGACAACTGATATAATATTAGAATTATCGGTAAAAATATACAAATGAAGAACAGCTTATAGTAAAGCATGTCATATACTCCTTGATGTAATCGTATTTAAAACCTACTATATACTATACTTATTAAACTGAAATGTAAAGCTATAGAAGAAATGTAAATGGCAGTTAAGGGGTGTAACGGATATATTTACAGGAGAATTATTCTTGATGATTCTGATGTATATGTTAGAATATTCACTGACCTTTGATGTGTCATATTCCTGCGTGGCAGGGACTCGGATACGAAGTATATGAGGCGTATAATGGAGATAGCATTTGGCAGTTCGGTAATGCATCTGGAGAATACTTGGAAAGGACCGGTATAGATGGGAGAAAAAACCGAAGAAAAAAGAAGATCAGAACATAAGTCCGGTGTCGAAAGAGCAAGGGAGTCTTACGAGAAGAAGCTTGACGGTTATGACAGATTTATAGAAAGACGGGAAAGGTTTCTGGAGAAAAATGATGAGCGGCTGGCAAAAATAAGGGAAAGAGATGATGATATTCTCAGGAAGAGAAGAGAAAGGTCTGATGACAGAATCTCTAAAAACAGGAAGGCTATAGAAGAGCGTATCATAAAGGGCGACAGTGATAAGCAGAAAAGATTTGAGAAGAGAACCAATCAGACAGATGAATATATAGCTGCCCAGAGGAAAAAACGTGATGAGAAGATACGCCGGCACCGGGATAAGCTAAGTGATGACCGGAAAAGAAGTGATAAAAAGGTTCGTGAACTTATAGATGATGCCAGGGTTCGTGAACGGAACAAGCTTAGACGTATAGAGGAAGAAAAAAGACAGGGGGAGCAGGCAGGCAGGAACTTCAGGGTTATAGTAATTATTGGAACGGTACTGTTCGTTTTGATTCTTGCCTGTCAGTTCATCCTGCCGGGTACAGCGCTGAAGAAGGCAGGGATAATTGATGATACTCCCATAGAAGAGGTCATTCCTATTATTCCGTCCAAGGAATATAAGGAGTATGATGCTACGGCAGAAATAACCAGTGATCAGTTGCTCTGGTCTCTTCTGATGGAGCATTTTAATCAGAATGAGACAGCAACTCTTGGCGTCATGTGTAATCTTAAGGCAGAGTCCAATCTGGAGGCGGGGAATCTGGAGGACTACAATAACGGTATATGGAATATTAATGATGAGGACTATACAGAGAAGGTCAACAGGAAGACCATAGATAAGAATGATTTTATGCAGTCACGTGTGAACTATGCGACTAATGGATACTATAATACGTATAACCAATGGGTTAACAAGGACGGGGGCTATGGATATGCCCAGTACACCTCCTATGATAAAAGGAAAGCCTTTACCAGTTTGCGGAGCAGTGGTTCGGTCCCGGAGGGCAGGGTGAGAATTATAAGTTCAATATCGGAGATCCGGAGATGCAGGCGCATTTTATAGTGCATCTGCTGGAATCTGACGAGTTCAGCTCCATGGATAACCAGATAAAAAATGCTGCTACGGTGGTGGATGCCTGCTACATATGGCTCAAAAAGTATGAGATTCCATATGATCCGTATAATGATAATTATTATACACTTGCCTTTGACCGGGCTGCCTCGGCAGATACCATAAGGGCAGAGTGTGCTGTTTCAACTGAGACCCCGGATGAAGCCGGAACGTCCTCCGGTGGTACAGACAGTACGGAGGCTTCCGGAGAAGCAGAGACACCGGAGGAGGATGACGCCCGGTAGGCTGATCAGGCGATTTGTAATGAACTCAAGTTTGTGAAAACAGTTGCGCATAAGTATGTATAAACAGCGAGAATGAGTAACGAGAATAAATAGCGGAAAAAATAGCGAGAATGAGTAACGAAAATAAATAGCGAAAAAAAATAGTGAAAATGAGTAACGAGAATAAATAGCGAAAAAATAGCGAGAATAAATATGAATTATATACATATAAAAGAAAACAGTCATTTTAGAGACATACGATATATGGGTTTGGTTATATTGTTTCTCTTCATGTCTCTCCTGATTACCTCCTGTGGGAAAAACAGAATTGATGTGTCGGATTTTAGTTCGGTTCAGGAGTATAACCGGAAGGAGGTTATAGTCGGGACTGCTGATGGTTATATCTTTACTGCTTCAGCGCTTAAAGCTCTGCCGGATGCCCAGATCAAGGTGTTCGATTCCAGGGAAAATGTATATAAGGCTCTAAGAAGTGGAGATATAGATGCTGTAGTAGATGATGAGGCAATCATCAGAGCAATTATGAGATCCGATAAGAATGTGAAGATAACCGAGGACTATATCGAGCCTTCGGATTATGGCTTCATATTTCCTAAAAATGATAAGGGCAGAAAGCTTAGTGAGGATTTTAGCCGGTATCTGAGTGATATGGAAAAATCTGCCGAGCTAAAGGCTCTTGACGCAAAATGGTTTGGAAGCAGCACAGCCAATAAAACCAGTGATGAGATAGAGAATCTTCCCGGAACAAATGGAGTTCTGAGGCTTGCATTTGATTCGAGCAATGTACCATTTGCCTACTATTCGGCAGGAAATGCGGTTGGTTATGATATAGATCTGGCTATAGGCTTCTGCAGGGAATATGGCTATGGTCTGGTGGTTTCTGAGGTGGGATTCACCGAGATGCTGGATGGCGTGGCTGATGAAACCTATGATGTCGGATGCGGTGCCATAACAATAACGGATTCCAGAAAGGAGCTATATAACTTTAGTGCACCATCCTATGTCGGAGGAATATCTCTTTGCAGCTACCGGATTGAGACTTCCGGAGGAGGTGTTGCAGGAAATAATAATGGCTTTTGGGATAATGCTGCCAGAAGCTTCTATAATGCATTTGTAGAAGGGGCAAGATATAAGCAGTTTTTTAACGGGATACTTGTGACAATCATTATATCTATGGCATCTGCTTTATTAGGTACATTTCTGGGAGTTCTGCTATATGTACTAAGGGTGAGAGGGCATTTTATCATAGGTCTTATCATACGATTTCTGACCTGGATCATATATGGTATTCCTGCGCTGCTTATCATTATAGCTTTGTATTACAGATATTACAGTACCTTCTATTATGGCGGTGTAGTTGCCTCTGTTATCGGCTTTACTATAGCATTTGCTGTGGAGATATACAGACTTATCAGAGATCATGCTGAGAAACTGGATGATGGCAGATTTGAGAAGAATTACAGACTATATTTCAGTGACAGTAAGAGGTTTTTCAAGGAGCTGTTCTCAAGGTCAGAGGAGGGGCTGCTTTTGGATTACAGAGAAAGGATAGTGACCCTCATCAAGTCCACTGCTGTGGTTGGTTATGTCTCTGCATACGATATGGCAAAAACTTTTGACGTAATCAGAACTGAGAGCTTTGAGGTTGCCATGCCGCTATTTGTAACGATGTTTGCTTATTTCATACTGATACGTATAATAGCAGGCATCATAAAGCCCTGACGGAGATTTAAGCTGTAGGAATTGGAGGTGCAGCATGAGACTTATATTTGTAAGACATGGAGAACCTGATTATGATAATGACTGTCTGACGGAAAATGGTATCCTTCAGGCAAAGATGACAGCAGACAGACTGAAGGACGAGGGGATAAGTGCTATATATTCCTCGCCTATGGGGAGAGCGAGACAGACAGCTTCCTTTACTGCTGACCAATACGGACTGGAGATAAATATACTGGATTATATGCATGAAATTGACTGGGGAAGTATAAGCCCTGAAGTTCCTCTTGAACATGACGGTCATCTCTGGACACTGGGATATAAGCTTCTTGCGGATGAGCAGGAATATGTAGGCAGCAACAGATGGGCAGAGCATCATTTTTTTCGTGACAACAGATGTATGAAATATTATAAGATGGTTTCAGAAAGCTTTGATGAGTTTCTGACAGGCTTCGGGATAGTAAGAGATGGTAAGCTGTATAGATGTGACAGAGAGAATGATGAAACCATAGCGCTCTTTGCCCATGGCGGATCCGGTGCTGTGCTTTTCTCTCATATATTCAGTCTTCCGTTTCCTTTTGTGCTTACCTCACTGCCATATGGTGTATGCTCTATCAGTATAATGGAGTTTGTGCCTAAGAAGGATAGTACCATTATTCCAAGACTTGAGCTTTTTAATGATATGGGGCATCTGGAAAATATTAAACCGGAAAAGCTTACATTTGAAAAATAGTGAGTTGAAATATTTTTTTGACCAGTTAATTTTTATTTAATAATTTATGTAGTATCATACCTTCATAAACCGGGAGGCAGACGCGTAGCCATCCGGGGAGTGAAGGTTTTTTAATACAAAAGAAAGGATCAGGAAAATGTTTCTACACATATTAAAGAAGGACCTGAAGAGAAATAAGACCATGAATGTGATACTCTTTCTCTTCATTGTTCTGGCAAGTATCTTCGTTGCCAGTGGACTAAATAACTTAGTTTCAGTTATGAACGGTACAAACTATTATCTGGAGCAGGCAGGAGTTGGTGATTACAATGTCATTGTTCGAAATACCGATGATAATACTGCAGAAGAAGTTATTAAAAAGTCGAAGGTGGCAAAAAGTTATACATATGATGATTCAATTATGTTTACAGAAGATCTTAAGGATGGTAATGGAAAAGTCATTAAGATACAAAACAGTATGAAATTAATTGAGTCTATTGATAAGACCAGTCTTAAAATATTTGACACATCAAATGAAGAGATTACTAAAGTAGAAAAAGGACATGTATATATTTCATCTACTCTTATGAAGGACAAGGGTATTGAAGAGGGAGATAAGCTTATCCTTACAGTAGGTGACACAGCTAAGACATTTATAGTCGATGGTAAGGCAAAGGAAGCCCTCCTGGGATCTAGCTTTATGGGAAATGTCAGATTTTTCATTAATGACGAGGATGCAGAGGAATTCTACGCGGATGAAGTTTCAAAAGAAAGAGAGCTTAGATTGTTCTATATAGAGTCAGATGATATACCGGCTCTCCAGTCAGATCTGGCAGTTCTGGAAGGGGTTCAGTTCAGTGGTCCTAAGAATACCATAATAATGACCTATGTTCTGGATATGATAGTTGCATTCGTAGTAATGATACTCAGTATATGTCTTGTTATCATATCCTTTGTAATACTAAAGTTCTCCATAGGATTTACTATTCAGGATGATTTCCGGGAAATAGGTGTTATGAAGGCAATCGGAATCAGAAACAGGAAGATCAGATCACTCTATCTTACCAAGTATATGATCATAGCTCTTGTGGGGGCAATCGTAGGATGTATCATAAGCTATCCATTTGCTGATATGCTGATGGAAAGTGTGACAGAAAATATGCTGCTGGGAAATTCCTACGGAAAGCTTCTGAATATAGTTGGTTCTATGCTTGTTTTTCTGGTTATCCTTGGACTTGCTTATCTATCTACAGGTAAGATCAAGAAGGCAACTCCTGTTGATGCAATACGAAATGGTGAGACAGGTGAAAGATTTAAAAAGAAAAAAGGTTATCGTATAAGTAAGAGTCATGCAAGGAATACTCTGTATCTGGCATGGAATGATATACTCAGTAGTCCGAAGAGATTTATGAATATAATTATTTCTTTTGGAATATGTGCATTGTTCCTTCTCGTGCTTTCAAATACCACTGCGACCATGGACAGCCCGGCTTGTATAGACACATTTGGGCCAAAGTCTGATATCTATTTGCCAAATAATATAAGTACCAAAGAACTGGAAGTGTCCGGGATTACAGACAAGGATAAGATAGCTTTTGATGATTTTTTATACTTGGAGAATGGAAGAGATAAGTATGTGGAATTTATGGAATCGGTGGAGAAGATGCTGAGTAAGGAAGGTATGCCCGGAAAAGCATTTGCTGTATTAATGTATCAATATAAATTCACTTTTGATGGTAAGGACTTTAGCTATAGAATGTTGCAGCCTATAAAGAATCCTGCTTCAGATCAGAAGATTTTTGAAGGAAGTGCTCCTCAGAATAAAAATGAAGTGGCTATAGGAGTGAAGATGGCTGAGAATACCGGTCTTAAGATTGGTGACACCATAGAGATAGATTTTGGCGACAAGAAGGAAAAATGTATCGTAACAGGTACATTTCAGTCTATGAATAATCTCGGTGACATATTACTTCTTCATGAAGACGCGCCTACATCATTTGAGACTTTTAGTGGAGCAAGCTCATTCCTTCAGATAACATTTACAGATAATCCAACTAAGGAAGAAATAGAAAACAGAAAAGAGAAATTAAGGGATATATTTGAAACGGAAAAAGTATATGATCAGCGAGAATTCTGTGTTGATACTATGGGCTCTCTTGAAACTATGCAAAGCGTAGAGTACCTTCTGATGGCTATAACGATCATCGTGATCATTCTGGTAACTATCATGATGGAGAGATCCTTTATTGCTGATGAGAAGAAGCAGATTGCTATACTAAAGGCGGTAGGCTTTAGAGACGGCGATGTTATAAAGTGGCAGGTGATAAGATTTGGGATTCTGGCGGTTATCGCGTCTGTGATAGCTATGATGCTTTCCATACCTGCAACGAAGCTGGCTATAGGACCGATATTTGCAATGATGGGTGCCACGGAAATCGAATTTGTATATAACTTTGGAAGTCTCGTTAAGTATCCACTTGTAATATTAGCAGTAACAGTAGTTATAGCCTCGATCACAGCTCTCTATACCAAGACTATAGAGGCAAGAGATACAGCGTCGATTGAGTAATACCGCGTTTTGTTTGAAAGCGAATAGCACGGAGCGAAGCGGAATGTGAAGGTCAGCACCGCGATAAACTATGATTTAATAAAAAAGGAGAAAAGATATGAGAACAGTATTAGAAGTAAAGGATTTATGCAAAACCTATATAACAAATAAGAGACAGAATAATGTACTTAAGAATGTAAGCTTTAAGGTAGAGGAAGGCGAGATGGTTGCTATCATGGGACCATCCGCATCAGGAAAGTCAACACTTCTCTACAGCGTATCCGGTATGGACAGTGCAACCAGCGGTACGGTTATGTTTAAGGATAGGGACATCACAAAGCTGAAGAAAAATGAACTCTCTGATATAAGACTGGATGAGATGGGATTCATCTTCCAGCAGATGTTTATGATGAAGAACCTTACCATATTAGATAATATTTTACTTCCGGGACTTCAGAGTAAGAAGCTGAAAAGGTCCCGTAAGGAGGTGACTGAGTTCGGTGAGGAGCTTATGAGGAAGCTGGGCATCATAGAAGTTGCTGATAATGATATAAATGAAGTATCCGGTGGACAGCTTCAGCGTGCATGTATATGCAGAAGTCTTATCAATAAGCCTTCGGTAGTATTTGCAGACGAGCCGACAGGAGCGCTGAACCGTGCTAATTCAAACGAGGTAATGGATGAGCTTACAAAGATTAATAAAGAGGGAACTACCATAATGATGGTAACCCATGATTCCAAGGTGGCTGCAAAATGCTCCCGTGTATTATACATAGTAGATGGAAATATAGAGGGTGAGTTTATAAGTGATCCTGGTAAAAATGACAAGGAAAGAGAACGTGCCCTTAATAACTGGCTGATGGAACTGGGATGGTAAGTCCCGTCCGGTTGCTATTGTGATTTCTGCTACGAAAAGCTATAATCTGAATGTACTATTGATTCTGCTACGGTTTCTAAAGGAGGTTGGTAATATGCTGGACATCCTTGTGGTTGAAGATAATATGGAAATAGCCGGGCTGCTTGAGACATTTCTGAGAAAAGAGAATTATGTTGTGTCTGTTGCAGACAGTGGTGACAAGGCTATGAAAATATTTGAAATGTATGGAGCTAAGCTGGTAATACTGGATCTGATGATTCCGGGAATGGATGGCTTTGCGGTATGCTCCAGGATACGTGAGAATTCAAATGCACATATACTTATTGCATCTGCCAAAACAGGCAAGGAAGATAAGCTGAAGGGACTGAATCTCGGAGCGGATGATTATATAGAAAAGCCCTATGATATAGATGTACTTCTGGCAAAGATAAATGGTATATTCAAGAGAAGGTATGCTCAGGAGATAATAACAGAGGGAAGGCTGAAGCTGAATACCGTTACCCAGACACTTCAGGTGGATGAAAGGGATGTTGTGGTTACAGCCAAGGAGTTTGAACTTCTGAAGCTGCTTATAGAGAATAAGGGTGTAACCGTCAGGAAGGACTATCTCTTCAATACGGTATGGGGGAGTGACAGTGAGTCTGAGCTTCAGACGCTGACAGTTCATATCAAATGGTTGCGCGAGAAGATAGAGAAGAATCCTAAAAAACCTGAATATATCCTGACAGTCTGGGGAGTAGGCTATAGATTTGAAGGGGATCACTAGTATATTGTAAATTAATTGGTTCACTCGCACAGAATAACTCTTCGAGCGTTAAGGATAAAAGCATAGGCTTAAAATATAGAGGGACTGAAAAGTTGAAAAGATTCAGACTAATCTCTATTACGATAGTTGTAGTTGAAATTATCATTTTACTAATCATGAATCTGGTGTATCTAAGGACTCAGAAGAAGGCAGAAGGATATAACAGGGTAGAGGCTGAGAGAATACTTAGGATTCTTGAAACGGATGAAAATGCAAGGGATAATCCGGAGACTATTAATCTTAAGCAGTTTGATACGATTATCAGAGTTGCTGTATTTGATGTTAGTGAGATATGTAATAATGATTATCTTGTAGTAGAGGTTTATGGTACGGAATATAGAATTGAATATGATAGACCGAAAGAGGGAAATGCCCTTTTGCTTATGAACATAGGGATGATATTATTTATGGCGCTGTCTGCAGGTGTACTTATCTATGTGGATAAGACAGTAATGCGGCCGTTTAATAAAATGTCAGATATGACCTATGAGCTTGCAAAGGGCAATCTGACTACGCCGATTCATCAGGAAAAAAGCCGGTTTCTGAACAGGTTTCTATGGGGCGTGGATATGCTGCGGGAAAACCTGGAGGACAGTAAAAAGGATAATCTGAAATATCAAAAGGAAAAAAAGCTTCTCCTTCTGTCCCTTTCCCATGATATTAAGACTCCGCTGTCAGCTATTCAGCTTTATACCAAGGCTCTTTCTGAAGAAATATATGAGTCGGAGGAACAAAGGCAGAATGCATTTAAAGGTATTCTGGCAAAGACAGATGAGATAAAGAGCTATGTGGATGAGATAAACAGGCTGTCCAGGGAAGACTTTATGAAACTGGAGGTAAATGTCGGAGAGTTCTATCTTTCAGAGGTTATGAGCAGTATTGAGGAGTACTATAAGGATAAGCTCAGTGTGATACATACAGAGTTTATAGTAGATGAATATGATAATTGTATTCTGATTGGAGATAAGGATAGATTTATAGAATCTATACAGAATCTGATGGAAAATGCAATCAAGTACGGCGACGGAAGGCTGATACGGATAAGCTTCAGCGAGGAGGAGGAATGTCGTCTCGTAACAGTTTCAAATACCGGCTGTAGTCTTGAGGCAGATGAGATTAATAATATATTTGATTCATTCTATCGAGGTAGCAATTCTGATAATATTCAGGGAACAGGTCTTGGACTGTATATAGTGAAGCGGCTTATGAATCAGATGGATGGAGATGTATTTGCTGAAATAGAGGGAGATATATTCAAGGCAACGATAGTTATTAGAAAGTCTTAGCACAAAATTATTTATGCTATTGACATTTTATGTAAATCGTTTATAATAAAACCAACAAGGCAGTCGGAGGGTGAGTGCACTTCACCCGATCAGGCAAGCTAGATGTTAAAAAAGATTAGCCGTTCCCTTACTTGTGCTGGTCAGGACGGCTTTTCTTATGTTCTATACAGAGTTTAACTAGTTCGATAATTAGCTTTATTATACAATATGCTATTGGCATAATCAAGAGAAAGATAAGATAGTTGGATAAATATGCAGCCAGTATTAATTCCTGAGAAATTAAAAGAAGCAAGAGAAAAGCTTGGTATAACAAGAGTTGAAGCTGCGCGGAGGATGAATATACCGCAAAGCTCCTATGTCAGATATGAAAAGGGCGACAGAAAGCCGACCCATGCTACCATCATTCAGATGGCGCAGGTTCTGGGTACCAGTGAATCATATCTTACAGGTGGTACGGAAGATGCTTCGGCGGATTCTACTGTTGTATATAAGTCGGAAGAGCCTATACTCTATGAGATATCATCAGGTGCAAAGAACTTTAACGAGGAGCAGCTTGCAAGATTGCTGGAGTATTATAAAAAAATATCAAGTTTAGGTAAAGCGGAGTCTGATAAAGCAAAGTCGGAAAAATAAAATCAGGATAATAATATCAGGATAATTATATCAGGAAAGAAGAAATAGATTTGGAAACTGGGGAAATGGTTCCGGAACTGACTACGCTCTGTTATATAGAGAAGGATGATAAGTACCTGATGCTTCATAGAGTGAAGAAGGAGAAGGACATTAATAAAGATAAATATATCGGCGTAGGAGGGCATTTTGAGTATGGAGAAAGCCCGGATGAATGCCTTATGAGAGAAGTTATGGAGGAAACCGGACTGAGGCTTCTTAGCTATAAGGCAAGAGGCATAGTAACCTTCATCTATGGTGATCCGGCTAATCCGGAGGATAGAATAGTTGAGTATATGCATCTATATACTGCCGATGAATTTGCCGGGGAGCTTATCGACTGCGATGAGGGAACTCTGGAGTGGATAGATAAGTCTGAGGTTTATAATCTGCCGGTCTGGGAAGGCGACAAGATATTCTTCCGGCTTCTGGAGGAGAGGGAGGAATACTTTTCCTTGAAGCTTGTATATAATGAAGCGAATGAGCTTATAGAGGTAGATATAGTTCCACCGGACAGGATGCCTGAATGATTACTATAATATAAAACAAAAAGAGCAGCGCCCTGAGATCTCAGGTTTGCTGCTCTCTTTTTATTGGTTCATCAGTTGCTTTCTATTCGATGCAATTTACTCATTGCATTTTCTGATTGCAATATTCTGATTACAATTTACTGATTGAAATTCACTCGTTGCCCTTTGTCGCTTGAACCGGTCTTAATATATTAAAGCATATGAGCTCTGATCTCCTCACCGCTGAGCGGGGAAAGAAGTGCAGGAGCGATGTCAAATACTGTCTTGGCACCTGTATCGCCAGCCTGATTCATTCTATAGGCTGCTCTTGCATAGGCTGTAAGAACAGAACCTGTAAACTCAGGATTGGAATCGAGCTTCAGACTGTATTCTATAACATGTGTATTTACATTTTCACCTGTGCCGGTGGTTCCTGAGTAGATAACTGAACCGCCATGTGGAAGTCCGCTGTGCTCAGCCTTCATTTCCTCGGCAGAGATAAAGTTAACGGTTGTATCATAATCTGCGAAGTAATTAGGCATGGTAACTATTTCCTGTTCTATACGAGCCCTATCTGCTCCGTCCTCAGCTACCACATAGCATACTCTGGTGTGCTTCTGACGGGTAGTAAGTTCGGGATTCTTGCCTTCACGAACCTGTTCGAGTGCTTCCGGTACAGGTACTGTATATTGACGTGCATCTATAACTCCGTCTATTCTTCTGATAGCATCAGAGTGTCCCTGACTTACACCTTTGCCCCAGAAGGTATAGTCTTTTCCGCCCGGCAGAACACTGGCAGCATAGAGACGGTTCAGAGAGAACATACCTGGATCCCATCCGCAGGATATGATTCCTATTTTTCCGGATGCCTTAGCTGCTGCATCAACATTTGCAAAATGCACCGGAATGTTGGCATGTGTATCAAAGGAATCGATAACATTGAACATTTCAGCGTACTTAGGTGTCATCTCAGGAAGATCAGTAGCCGAGCCTCCACAGATTATTAGAACGTCAATCTTGTCAGTCATCTCCGGAAGAGAATCAACATGATATACTGCTGCACCGCTATCTACAGTTACAGTTGCAGGATCGCGTCTTGAGAAAACTCCGACAAGCTCCATATCTTCACATACATTTACTGCTTTTTCTACACCACGGCCAAGATTTCCATAGCCGAGGATTCCTATTCTTATACTCATAATCAGACCTCCATTAAAACTAAGAATCATAACGTATTAAGTCTATATTTCAATAACTACAGGACAGAGTATATTACAAAAATTATCCGAAAGCAATCGGTTTTAGGATCTATAGTGGACATACCAACTAACTGGAATGTGAGGGTTTTATTATGCTGATATGTAAAAAAAATAAAAAACACTTGACATAGTAGTAAAAACATACTAACATATGACCAGAAAGTAGCAGAAAGCTACTAACGTCTGAAATGATGGAGACGCCTGAGGCAACTGAGATGGTTGAAGTGTCTGAGATGACGGAGGCGACTGTGGTGAGTGAAGCGACTGGCGTGGAAAGGAGTATGTTATGGCTATAGTATTTAAGAAGTTTGATCCGGTTGATTATGTAAGAGTTATTAAGAGCGGAAGGTGCGTGAAGGAGGGAACCGGGCTGTCACTGCTTTATAACAGCCTTACTACTAATATTCTGGTAATACCCATGACGGCATTTGATGGGGCATTTGCCTTTGATGATCTTACAACTTCGGACTTTCAGTCGGTATGTGTGCAGGGCGCACTTACCTATGTGATAAGGGATTATCAGAAGGCGGCTGAGATGGGTGACTTTACCTACGGGAAGAAATATGAGGAGAAGAGAAGCGGTGCCCTGAATCTTTTCTGCAGAAGAATCAATAACGTTATCAAGGAGATAGTTATCAGAGAGGTTGGTAAAAAGGATGTAAGAACTCTTCTGAAGGAAGCTGATCAGATGGCGGGATTTATAGTAGATGGGCTGAAAGAGGATGAGACGGTTGCCAGCCTCGGAGTCCAGATACTTGCAGTAAACGTACTTGGAGTCACAGCAAAACCGGAAACCCGGAAGGCGCTGGAGGCTGCGGCAAGGGAGCAGATCCTGAAAGAACAGGATGATGCAATCTATAAGAGAAGGAATGCCGCCATTGAGCAGGAACGACTTATCAAGGAAAATGAGCTGAACACTGAGATACAGATCAGAAGAACCGAGCTTGAAGAGAAGATCAAGCTTGAGGAAAAAAATACCGAGCTGGTTGAGCTTGAAGTTGAAAATGAGAAGAAGCGTGCAGAGGAACAGGCGTTTGCGGTAGAAAGAATGATCAAGGCTTATGAGAATGTAAATGTTGCACTTATTGAAGCTTGTGCGCTTGCCAATATGGATCCCGGAAAGCTTATGGCAAAGGCATTTGCAGAGCTTGGTGAAAATGCAGGTAAGATAGGTACACTGAATATAACACCGGATCTGCTGGAAACCATTGCGGGTAAAAAAGTGTAGATGCAGCGTAGAGGAGATGGAAATGGTCAGAGGGATGAATAAGATAGTTATAGTAAAGTGCGATACACGTCTGGAGGAGCTGAAGCGCCGCTATAATACCATAGAACAGGCAAGATTTTATATAGAGCATCTTGGAGCGGACTTTGAAGACTACATGTTAGAGCATAATAACTATATGAGTGCTCTGGAAACTGTTGTGAATACCGCTGAAAAGTATGCCAGGGTTCTGGAGATAGATAAAAATTATATTCCCAACATGCTCTTCGGAAAAGAAGATATAGTTATAGCGCTGGGGCGTGATGGAATGGTGGCAAATGTCATGAAGTATCTGGATGGACAGCCGCTTATAGGTGTTAATCCCGACTATATGAGATGGGAGGGTGATCTGCTTAAGTTTGAGGCCGGAGATATGGCACGTATCATTCCACAGGTTATTGCCGGTAAGTATAATGAGAAAAGAGTAACTATGGGTAAGGCGGAGACCAAGGATGGTCAGACACTGTATGCAGTAAACGATTTCTTTATAGGAATCCGGAATCATACCTCTGCCAGATACCATATATGTTATAATGGAAAGCTGGAGAACCAGTCATCCTCAGGGATTATCATTTCTACAGGTCTGGGTATGACCGGATGGCATAAGTCTGTAATGGCTGAGTTTCGTGGTATGGCAAAAGCCTTTGGACTTGGCGAGGTGCCTGATGTGTCAGGTGAGTGGGATACTGACAGACTGATCTTTCAGGTAAGAGAGCCTTATCCGAGCAGATTTACCAGGGCGGATATTGTTTATGGAGGGATTACGAGGGAGGATACATTTACCATAACCTCTGATATGGCGGAAAATGGTGTAGTATTCTCTGATGGTATCCTTCAGGATGCAATAGAGTTCACGTCCGGAATGTGTCTCAAAGTCGGACTTGCAGATAGAGCAGGACGGCTTGTGGTGTAGCTGATTTCGCAGATAGAACAGGACGGCCTCTGATATAGTCGATTTCGCGGACAGAGTATGGCGGGCTCTGATATAGTCAGGAGCTGGAAGAGTAAGATAGTAAAGGAGAATTGATGGATGGAAGGATATGACTCATCATTATATGAAAAAATGTCAGTGGCAGTGGATCTTCTGGTATTCACTATAGAGGATGACAGGCTGAAGCTGCTGATGGTTAAAAGAAGCGAGGAGCCTTATAAGAATGTTATGGCACTTCCGGGAGTCTTTGTTGGGATAAAAGAAACTCTGGATGCAGCAGCTAAAAGAGGTATCAAAGAAGAAACCGGACTTAAGAATATTTATTTTGAACAGCTATATACCTTTGGAGATGTTAAGCGTGATCCCAGAATGCGAATTATATCTGTTGCTTATATGGCTCTTGTTCCGATAGAAATGCTGTCGTTTGAGGCGGGTGAGAGAACGCTTTTGGCAGAGCTTGTGGATGTAGAGGAGCTTATTGCTTCTAATAAGAAGGTGGCATTTGATCATAAGGAGATCATAAAGTATGCCAGATGGAGACTTATGAACAAGGTGGAATATTCCGATATAGCCTTTCATCTGGTGGATGAGGAGTTTACTCTTCCAAGACTTCAGAAGGTTTATGAGATACTTCTCGGGAAGAAGCTTTATAAAGCTAACTTCAGAAAGAAGGTTGCGCCGATGATTGAAGAGACAGATTATATTTCTGTAGGAGAGGCGCACCGGCCAAGCAGATTTTATCGCAGAAGGACGGATGCCGGTGCGGGGACTCAGGACTAATCAGACATAGCTTTTTGCAATTCGCGACTTGTTTTTTACATTTCACAACAGATTTTAAGACTTCACTATTTTGTCTGGTATGATTGCATCATCAAAGATGAAGACAGGGAACTGAGGTTAAGAGAGCTTCCGATGGCGGCTCTAAGCCGGAAAACTGTAAGTATAGAAAGTGGAGGTATTAAAATGAAGAATGTATTAAAGCAAAGTGGGAAGGCGTTATGTTATTTTCTGACTTATATGGGCTGTCAGTTGATAGCAACTGTTATAACCATGCTTGTATGTCAGTTTATCATAGGCGTTAAGATGGGAATGGCAGGAGAAACCCAGCTTGATACTGCTAAGATAGTTGAGGAAACCCAGACAATGGTATTTGGCAATATGGGAATAGTTCTTCTCATCAATGTTCTGCTTGCGCTAGGAATCTACCTTATTGTAATGAAGATTAGAAAGCATAGATTCACAGAAGAGGTTTCTCTCAAAAAGATATCCTTTAAGATGATTCTTCTTTCGGTAATGGCGTCAGTTGGTTCTATAGGCTTACTGAACTTTGGACTTGAACTCATTCCGCTTCCTGAAGAACTTGTAGAGGGCTTTGTATCAGGAAACAGCCAGCTTATGAGTATTCCGCTGTGGCAGTCAGTTGTCTGTACAGCAATACTCGTTCCGATTATGGAAGAAATCGTATTCAGAGGATTTGTATTTTCAAGACTTGATAAGGCTATGCCTACAGTGCTTGCGGTAATTATTACATCAGTACTTTTTGGTGCTATTCATGGTTCTATTCTCTGGGCTGCATGGGCTGCAGCAGTTGGAGTAGTGCTTAATATCGTCAGAATCAAGTCAGGTTCACTTATTCCGGCAATCATACTGCATGTCTGCAATAATACATCCAGTCTGATTCTTTCGGAAGTAGGAAGTGAAGGACTTGATAAGTATGCACCGTTTATAACAGTTGCAGGTCTGGTAATATTAACTACAGCTATTATTCTTATCTCAAAGGAAAGGAAGAGGGAAGAGGCAAAAGCTGATGTATCGGTTGAGGTTATAACCGCATCAGTATAAGCTCTGGCGATGTTTGGTGATAAGAAACTCCGCAGACGGAAATGATTCTGCGGAGTTTTTTTTGTATAAAAATAATGTTTATAATAGTAAATCGATTAAGTGCAAAAAAATGAATGGATTTCAACTATAAGAATGAATGGATTTATATTTTGACACCTGCATATATATGTGCTAGATTAGCTATAGCTGTTTTAAATCAATTAAAGCAATGCGAATATGGGGGAGTGCTTTTTGATTGATGGCAGTTTTATTTATAAACCTTTTGATTTCTGGTTTATAAGTGGGGTTGTTTTTGTAAAGAGTTATCTTATGGGAAAGGTTGGGGTGTAGTCGTGTCTAATGAAAGCAGATACGACGTAGTTGTTATAGGTGCCGGTAATGCCGGACTTATGGCTTCTTGTCGTGCATCTAAAATGGGTCTTAAAACCCTCTGTATCGAAAAGCACAACCTTGAAGGTGGTGCTGCTCAAAGCTTTGTGAGAGGCAGATTTGAATTCGAAGCTACCTTGCACGAAATTCCGGATTTTGGTGATGGTGAACTTAGAGGACTTCTTGGTCATCTTTTTGATGATCTTGGAATCGAGGTTGAATGGTATCCTATACATGATGCATTCAGATATGTTGTTGCTGAGGGCAGTGATATCAAGATGGATGTTACTGTTCCGCATGGCAGAAAAGAATTTCTGGACTATATGGAGGAAATCTGTCCCGGAAGCAGGGAGTCCTGTGAGATGTTCTTCGATGCTTCAGTCGTTCTGAATGAGGGAATGGAATATATAGGTAAGTCCAGAGGCAGATTTGATATAGAAGAGCTGAAGAAGACTCATCCTGTACTCATAAAGCTGCTCGGTCTGTCTGTCCGTGAGTTTATGAATGAGATAAAGATGCCTCAGAAGGTTGTAGATATAATAAGTGCCTACTGGCCTTATCAGGGCGTTGATATAGAGACTGTAGATGCCTGTCGTTTTATTCTTATGGCAAGCAGTTATTTCCTCGGTGGTGCTTATATGCCAAAGTACCGTTCACACGAGATAGTTGCTGCTATTCAGAAGAAGGCACGTGAATATGGTGCTGACTTCTGGTTCAATACAGAGGTCGTATCCATCGGCACAAAGAATGGGGCGGTATGCTCTGTTACTACTGCAGATGGTCGTACTGTAGAGACCTGCGCTGTAATCGCAAATGTTTTCCCTGATATTGTATATGGAAAAATGCTCGATAATAAGAGCCTTATACCGGAGTTTGAACTCAAAAAGGTAAACGCCAGAAGCTATGGCTTCAGAACGGTTTCCGTATATCTGGGACTTGATGCCTCACCTGAGGAGCTTGGTATCAAGGATTACACTGTCTTTATTAATTCCACAACAGATACAAAAAAATTATTTGAAAAAACCCAACAGCCGGATGTACTTGCAGATGGAGATGCGGATAATATTACCTGCACCTGCATCAATATCATCAATCCTGAGGCTTCGCCTGAAGGTACATCGATTTTTGCTATTGTATATCCGTATATGACAGAGGCTTGGGGATCAGTAAAACCGGAGGAATACGCGAAGGTTAAGAGCCGGATTGCCGATCAGCTTATAGCCCGTTACGAGCAGGTTATGGGTGTTGATCTGAGATCTCACATAGAGGAGATAGAGGTTGCGACTCCTGTTACCTTCGCCAGATATATGGGGACTCCTCAGGGAACCTGTTATGGATACTATGCATCCGGTTGGGATGGCATGGCAGCCAGAACACTTGCGGGAGTAAAGGAAATGTCAGTTCCCGGACTCTTCTTTGTAGGTGCCCACGGCAACAGGCTTAGCGGTTTCCTTCCAACCTACAATGACGGAGACATAACCGGTAAACAGGTTATGGGTTATGTGATGGGAGGTGGAAAGAGATGAATATGCAGGCTTTATCAGATGCATTATCGGGCGTATCGGTAGATAGGGTTGACGAAATATTAAAAAGACGTAGTGAGAATATTCAGACCGGAAAGGCTGAGATACCTAAGTTTGAATATGATACTAATATTATGGTAAGAACTCTTCATCCCGTTTCTCAGTCGGCTGTGGTGGCTGAGATCATAGAACAGGAGGGGGCGAGAACCTACAGGCTGGAACCTGATAATACTGAAGGGACAGAGAGACTGGCACCTTTTATCGCGGGGCAGTATATCAGCATTTTTCTTAAGATAGGTGAGAGTATTATTACCAGACCTTATGCCATATCAAGTGCTCCGTCGGAGGCGCTCCCGTCCGGCAGCAGTAAGGGTTTCTATACTATAACGATTAAAAAGGTAAGCGGCGGCTTTGCAACAGATTATATATTTGATAACTGGAAGGTGGGACAGAAGGTTCAGTTTTCAGCACCGGAGGGAACCTTCTATTATGAACCGCTCAGAGATGCAAAACGGGTTATAGGTCTTGCCGGCGGAAGCGGTATCACTCCATTATATTCTATGGCTCAGGCAATCAGAGACGGAAATGAGAACTTCGATATGACGCTTCTATATGGGTGCAGGAATGAAAAGGAAATCCTTTTTAAGGAGGAGCTGGATAAGATAGCTGCCGAGTGCCCGGCTTTTAAGGTTATATACGTACTATCTGATGAAACCAGAGATGGCTATGAACATGGTTTTATAGGTAAGGAGCTTATCGAAAAGTATGCCGGCTCAGGAGATTACAGCCTGTTCGTCTGCGGCCCGAAGGCGATGTATAGTTTTGTGGCCGGAGAGGTGGAAAAGCTGGGGCTTCCGAGAAGAAGGGTGAGATATGAGGCGGCAGGTGAATATAAGGATATTGAGACTGAAAAGGGCTTTCCTCAGTCTGCTGCTGGTAAAGAGTTTAATATAACAGTTGATCTTCCGGAGGGAAGAAGGGTTATAAAGGGAAAGAGCAGTGAGAGTATTCTGGTTGCTCTGGAACGTGCCGGAATAAAGGCTGAGAGCCGGTGCAGAAGTGGTGAGTGTGGCTTCTGCAGAATGAGAGTTAAGTCCGGCGAGTATTTTGCTCCTCAAAGCGCTGAACACAGAAAGGGTGCAGACATAAAAAATAATTTTATTCATGCCTGCTCGGCATTTCCGGTCAGTGATTTACATATATTACTTAACTACGATCGAGGGGAAGTAGTTAGAAAGGTGAAAGATATGAAACAAAAAGAAAGAAAAGTAAGCATCATTATGGCTATCATCATCTCTGCTATTATGGGTGTGGTGTTCGCCTTACTCGCAAGGAAACAGGCAGAGGCTGGTAATCCTCAGGCGCTTAGTAGTATGCCTCCGCTTCCGGTCATGCTGATAACAAGTCTGGTTGAGTCGATCGTTGTAGGAGTGATAGTGGCACTTGTCCTGCCTATAGGTAAGCTTGGCAGAGGACTGACTGCTAAGTTTAATGCGACTCCCGGTTCTATGAAGTTTACATTACTTAACAGCCTTCCGTTTGCAGTTATTAATGCGATAATAGTAAGTGCTGTATGCAGCTTTATAAGTATAGCTCAGTCACATGCACATATGCCTCCTGATGTGGCTCCTCCACTTATGGCTATGTGGTTTGGTCAGTGGATCAAGACACTTCCTCTGTCTATAATTGTCAGCTATGTATTTACTGTGATAATATCTCCTTTTGTAGTTCAGGCAGTTGGACTGGGAGGCCCTCCAACAGGCGGAGACCAGCCAAGAGAGTAATAATGGTCTCCGTGCTTTGCTGGATAAATCAGATTACTCAAGGAATAATTAATAAATATTTTTGTATAATTTGCCGATTCGGAAATTATTGCCAGTAACAAGGCTAAGTGCTATCATATCCATTGAATCAAAAGGGGATTCAAAGGTTAAAGTATTAGGAAACCCTAAAAAATATGGTAGTGTAAAAACACTAAAGGAGGTCATATGAAAAAAATACTTAGTTTTTTACTTGCGGCGGTGATTGCTATATCACTTGCCATGGTTCCGGGATTTACCTCAAAGGCTGCTAGTTATCCGACTTTTGCCCCGCAGGAACAGACCAGAACACTTTATCAGGATGCAGAAGATGCAACTACTGCAGTTATGGTAGTATATGATATTACTACTGCTTATAAGTACGAGAGACTTTATGTAGGTCTTTATGATCCGGATGGAAATCCTGTTGCTAACAATGGCGATAATGGACGTACATTCTTCAATTACACAATGGGTACAAGAACATATACTCTTTCCTGGGACATTTCTGATAAACCGGCTGGAAGATATACTGTTAAGGCTCGTATGACATATTCATCTGATTATTCAAACTGGTATGATGTACCTGGTGAGGTTGTAAGCTATGTTGATATTCAGAAGACTAAGCCTGCTGCAACATATTCAAATGAATGGGTTAACGGTGTATGGTACGATTCAAATGGTATGCAGACCTATGGTGGTATTCTTGGCTGGAAGAGCAATTCCAAGGGCTGGTGGGTAGAAGACGATAAAGGCTGGTACCCAACTGACAGATGGGATAAGATCGATGGCTCATGGTACTATTTCAGACCGGATGGATATATGGCTGCAAATGAGTGGTACAATGGTTACTACTTCAATGGTAATGGTACCTGGACATATACAGCAACCGGTTCCTGGAAGTCAAATAGCGCAGGCTGGTGGTATGAAGATTCTACTGGCTGGTGCCCAACAAGCCAGTGGGTTCAGATTGATGGTGCATGGTACTACTTCGGTGGTGACGGTTATATGGTAACAAATCAGTATGTTGATGGATACTGGCTCGGCGCTGATGGCGTTTGCTACTAAATCGATTCATTAGATTAATGATTATGAAAAACCCTTCCTGTCAGAAATTATGACAGGGAGGGCTTTTTTTGGGGGATAGAAGTATCTGAAATAAATATTTACAGATAGTTCTCAAATAAACAATGACAAATATTTATTATTCCTGTATAATAGGAATGTTCTGGGTGCTGAGAGCATTTTGAACAAAAAAAACAGGGATAAACAGAGTGAAAGGAAATCGTGATGGAAAGAAGGTTATTTACCTCAGAATCAGTAACAGAAGGACATCCGGATAAAATATGTGATCAGATATCTGATGCGATACTGGATGAGCTTATCAGACAGGATCCTAACAGCCGTGTTGCCTGTGAGACAGCATGTACAACAGGTCTTGTTCTGGTAATGGGAGAGATTACTACGGATGCATATGTTGATATACAGAAGATAGTAAGAGATACTATTAATGAGATAGGCTATAACAGAGCCAAATATGGTTTCGATGCCGAGACCTGTGGTGTGATGACTGCTATAGATGAACAGTCTCAGGATATAGCGCTTGGAGTAGATAAGGCTCTGGAAGCCAAAGAGAACCTTATGAGTGATGAAGAGATAGAGGCTATCGGCGCCGGTGATCAGGGACTTATGTTTGGTTATGCTACAAATGAGACTCCTGAACTTATGCCGTATCCTATTTCTATGGCGCATAAGCTTGCGCTAAAGCTTTCAGAAGTGAGAAAGAATGGAACTCTTCCATATCTCAGACCTGATGGAAAGACTCAGGTGACTGTTGAGTATGATGAAGAAGGAAGACCGGCAAGAATAGATACCGTTGTGCTATCTACACAGCATGGTGCAGAAGTATCTCAGGAACAGATTCATGCTGATATCAGGAAGTATGTATTTGATGCAGTGCTTCCTACTGATATGATCGATGAAAATACAAAATATTTTATCAATCCTACAGGACGTTTTGTAATCGGTGGCCCTCATGGAGATTCGGGACTTACCGGACGAAAGATCATAGTTGATACCTATGGAGGCTATGCAAGACATGGCGGCGGTGCATTTTCCGGAAAGGATCCAACAAAGGTTGACCGTTCTGCCTCCTATGCTGCAAGATATGTAGCCAAGAACATAGTTGCTGCCGGACTTGCAGATAAATGTGAGATACAGCTTTCCTATGCTATCGGAGTAGCACAGCCTACTTCTGTAGCGGTTGATACATTTGGAACGGGTAAGGTCTCAGACGAAAAGCTGGTTGAGATTGTAAGAGAAAACTTTGATCTCAGACCTGCGGGAATTATCAAAATGCTGGATCTCAGACGCCCTATCTATAAGCAGACAGCGGCTTATGGACATTTTGGAAGAACTGATGTGGAGCTTCCATGGGAAAATACAGATATGGCAGAAGAATTAAAGAAATATATGTAGTGCGCTGTAAATGGGGCGCCTGCACTTAAACCGGTTGAATCTCAATAATATGTTGATATAAGATGTGCTAAATAAAACGAGGTAATAAGCCATGAAAAATATGCTTAATTTTAAAAACTTTTCAGATCAGGAGCTGATGGAAATACTGGAAATCGCACAGGATATGAAGAAGGATCCTGAAAAATATGCCCATAGTCTTGAGGGTAAGAAGCTGTATTCCCTTTTTGAGAAAACCTCTACCAGAACCTTCCTGTCATTTGCTACGGGAATTACAGAGCTGGGGGGACATTACTTCAATCAGCTTTGGGAGGATTCCAACTTTGTTCTTGGAGAGCCTATATCCGAGATAAAATATGTCTGTAGAAATGTTGATATTATCATGGCTCGTCTCGTTAAGAATGAAACTGTAGAGCTTTTTGGTGATAATGTTACAGTTCCTTTTATAAATGGCTGTGACAGTTCTTTCCATCCATGTCAGATTCTGGCAGATGCTCTTACTGTCATAGAGAAGTTTGGTAATCTTGAAGTAAACTTCATGTATATTGGAGCAAAGAATAATGTGTTCAATTCACTTGTGGAATTCTTTGCCAAGATGAAGAAGGGAACTCTTTATGGACTGACTCCTCTGGTTAATAATACGGCTTGTGGTCCGGATTTCTATGAGGAAGCAAAGGCAACAGGCTACTATGTTGAGCTGGATCCGTCCATGTCTATGGAAGAGGCGAGAGAGTATGCCAAGAAGATGAATGTTATCTATACAGATACATGGGTAGATATGGAATTTTTCAACAATCCGGCTTATCAGAAGCAAAAGGAAGAGACTCTTGCCAAGATGATGCCTTATCAGATCAATGATGAGTTTCTTGAGGGAAGCGATGCTCTTGTATTCCATGATATGCCTATGCATGTTGGATTTGAAATATCAGAAAGTGTTGAAATGAAGCATCTTGAGACTATTCTTGATGAAGCAGAAAACAGACGTCACGCTGAAAAGGCTGTTATGTACTATCTGCTTAAAAAGTGTTAAAATAATAAGTGGTGTCGAAAGTGATTTTGATGCTGATATCTTAATAATTATGACGTGTGATATCACACGTCATTTTTATAAAACAAGGAGAAAACTATATGAGACATTTAATTGATCCTATGGATCTGACACTTGAGGAACTGGATGAGATACTGAGACTTGGTGAGGAAATGTATGAGCATCCGGAAAAATACTCTGAGCTTGCGAAGGGTAAGAAGATAGCGACCCTTTTCTATGAGCCATCTACAAGAACCAGACTCAGCTTTGAAACGGCGATGCTGGACCTGGGAGGAAGTGTAATAGGCTTTTCCTCGGCTACTGATTCGTCTGTATCAAAAGGCGAAAGTGTAGAGGATACAGTCAGAACAGTTGGCTGCTTCGCGGATGTAATAGCTATGAGGCATCCGAATGAAGGTGCTCCGAAGCTTGCTTCCATGTTTTCTCCTGTTCCTATCATCAATGCGGGAGATGGAGGTCACAATCATCCTACACAGACACTTACTGACCTTCTGACTATTCAGAAGGAGAAGGGAAGACTGAACAACATGACAGTGGGTATGTGCGGTGACTTGAAGTTTGGACGTACAGTACACAGTCTCATCAAAGCGCTTTCCAGATATACAGGGATAAGATTTGTTCTTATATCGCCGAATGAACTGAGGGTTCCTGATTATATAATATCAGAGGTTATAGAACCCAACGGGCTGGAATATGAAGAGGTTACATCTCTTGAGGCGAACATCGGAAAGCTGGATATCCTTTATATGACAAGAGTTCAGAGGGAGCGTTTCTTTAACGAGGCTGACTATATACGTTTGAAGGATACATATATTCTTGATAAGAAGAAAATGAAGCTGGCAAAGGAAGATATGATCATCCTTCATCCGCTTCCAAGGGTAAATGAGATATCTCCATCGGTAGATAACGATCCAAGAGCCTGCTACTTCCGTCAGGTCAAGTACGGAAAGTTTGTCAGAATGGCACTTATCAGCAAGCTTATAGGACTATTATGATTATGTACTCAAAATGAAAACTACGGGTAGTTGAAAGAACTTATGATATATAGCTGATTAATATACAGCTATGATTAATAAAGGGGAGAATATACAGAATGAAGATAGATAGCATTCAGAATGGAATAGTACTGGATCATATAACTGCAGGAAATGCGATGAGACTATACTATGATCTTGGCCTTGATAAGCTTGATTGCAGCGTAGCAATGATGCAGAATGTAAAGTCTGAAAAGATGGGAAAGAAGGATATCATTAAGATAGATAAGGATGAATATGATATCAATCTGGACGTGATCGGCTACATAGATCCGGGCGTAACAGTCAGCATTATCAAGGATGGAGTTACCATAGAGAAGAAAAAGGTCGCACTTCCAAAGCAGCTCATCAATATACAGAAATGTAAGAATCCACGCTGCATAACAGCAATAGAACCAAATATTCCTCATATCTTCAACCTGACAGATGAGAAGAGAAGGATATATAGATGCATATATTGTGAAGACAGTGCCCGGTCATAAAAGCACGAACAAAGTGAGTGCTTTTATGACCGAGCATCCGAGCGAAGCGAGGACATGTTCTGCGAAGCAGAACCAGCAATCGCGCCAGCGATTGCTGCAAATATGCGAAGCATATTTGATGCGGACAGTGCCCGGTCGTAGAGGTGCAGACGAAGCAAGTGTTACTAAGACCGAGCATCCGAGCGAAGCGAGGACATGTGAGTTTTATTAAGGAGTTTCGTATGATTAAAGCAAGTAATCTTTCGATGGTCTATGGGAAGGATTTCAAAGCGGTTGACAATCTGTCCTTTGAGATAAAGCCCGGCGAGATAGTTGGATTTGCCGGACCTAACGGGGCAGGCAAGACAACAGCTATAAAAATGCTTACAGGAATATTGAAGCCTACAGAGGGAAGTGCGGTAATTAACGGATTTGATATAGTAAAGGAGCCGATCAAAGCCAAGGAAAGCTTTGCTTATGTGGCGGATAATCCGGATATACTGCTTCAGCTCACGGGCATAGAGTATATTAATTATATAGCAAATCTTTACAGAGTTCCTATGGAATCCAGAGAAGCCAGAATAAATGAGCTGGCTGACAGATTCGAGATCAGGCAGTCACTGGGGCGTCCTATGAGAGAATACTCTCATGGTATGAGACAGAAGACTATGGTCATAGCTGCACTTATACACAATCCTCCGGCTTGGATACTGGATGAACCCATGACCGGTCTTGATCCTACTGCGGCTTATGAGCTTAAGCAGATGATGAAGGAGCATGCGGAGAAGGGAAATGCAGTTCTGTTCTCAACTCATGTTCTTGAGGTGGCAGAGAAGCTGTGCGACAGAATCATGATAATCAGTCATGGAAAGAGTCTCTATCAGGGAACAGTAGAAGGCCTGGAGGAACAGCATCCGGGTAAGGATCTGGAGGAAATCTTTATCTCTATGGTAGGTGGAAGCTGTTAAGTTGTTAAATAGTTGTATTAAAGGTGTACTATATGAAGGATACAGGAATCAGATCTCTTGCTACGATTCTTAGCAAGAATTCGGAGATGAAGCTGCCTGAGAAAACGGGTTATAAGGTGCTTGCTCTTATAGCAGTACTGGGAATAATGATACCATGTACTGCCATAGTGGGATTCATTAGCTATGTAATGACAGAAGCTCTTCTGGAGGCGGGAAGTCCCGGCGGAGGGATGCTTTTTGAGATGCAGATACTTTCGGCTTTTTCCATGGTATTCGGAATAATGGTCATATTCAGTGTTCTGTTTTTTTCTTCTGACAGAGAGCATTTTGTAACACTTCCTATACCTGCTCATCATCTGATGATGGCAAAGTTTATCTATGCCTACTTTGCGGAAAGTGTTATGGAATTTCTTATACTGGTAGCTGTATTTGTAGGTTATTTCCTCGCAATAGGAAAAAATGTTGGAATCGGCGCTGCCCTGCATCCTGTATCGCTTATAGCTTCTGTGCTTGGCGTGGCGCTTATACCACTGATACCGATGATATACTGTGCAGTATTTAGTCTTATACTTATGGCTGCTCTGAGAGGAGTAAAGAATATCGGTATATTTTACAGAACCTCTACTATATTTTTGCTGATATTTGCCGGGCTTTTCATATATTCTCTGAGAGGAATCGGAGAGGTAAATATGGAAAACTATGTGGAGTCACTGGGAAGCGGGGATAATTCCTTCCTAAAGACGCTGAATGTTATATTTTTCCCGGTTCCGTGGCTTTCGGAGGCAATAAGCAGAGGAAGTATCCTGTATCTGCTTCTGTATATTATCGGAAATGCTGCGCTTATAGCTGTGCTTTATTTTCTGGGTAAGCTTTTGTATCAGGAAGGACTCTATACCGCGGCTTCGCTGGGTTCCTCCAAGAAGGCGGACATCAGGGCGAAAGATATAACTGAGGTTTCACAGTTCAGAGCCAGTCTTATGAAAGAGATGAAGGTTATTCTGAGAACCAAAGCATTTTCCGGAAACTGTGCATATATCAATATACTCTGGCCGGCGGGTATATGGGCGCTGTTCCATTTTACTAAGGATAAGGGCGGCATGGCGGCATTTATAGAAATGTATAAAACAGGACATGCCAGAGCGGATATGATACTTCTTATGGCGGTTGTCGGCGTGGCTTTTATAGCTACAGCGCTTAATTCTCTGGCATCTACAGCATTTACCAGAGAAGGACAGCACTTGAGTCTTATAAAGTTTATACCTGTTCCCTATGAGACACAGCTGCTTGCCAAGGCGGTCCTGAGCTTTATATTTACTTATCCGGCGCTGCTTGCAACAGATATTATAGTCTGTATATATATGGGCGTGCCGTTTTACATGGGAGTATTCTATGCACTAGTTATGTTTATGGCGCACGTAATCGGAATAGTTATCGGCATTATGATGGACAGCTCGGCGCCTTATATCGACTGGGATGATGAATATAGTGCCCTCAGAGGAAATCTGAATACGTTCTTCAATATGGCTGTGATGATGGTGATATCTGTAGTCATCATCGGAATAGGGCTTCTGCTGTATGAACTGCTGAAGCTTCCTATTGTAGCCTTCTATATGGTGCTGTTTATTATACTTGCAGGGGCTATGATAAGGCTGTTAATGGTAGGAAAAGTAAAGATTATTGAGAATATGGAAAAAATGTAACACTTTTGTAACATTTCCACTTTACAAATCATATCTTTATGATATAATGTTATAGGCTTGGTGGATTACGTAAACTAAATGAAAGTGTTATGTTAACTCAGTGGACTGCATTAACAGTAAGATTATGTATTCTGTGATTATCCTTTGATATGAATATCGGAATTGATATGTATCTTCGGATAATCGGGTCGAGCTGTAGGAAACTATAAATGTAGTAAGGAAGAATTAAGTTGAGTAAGAATGACGAACAATATGTCATAAGGGGCGGCCGTTCCCTGGAGGGAGAGGTCGTTATAGCAGGAGCAAAGAACGCTGCACTTGGAATACTTGCTGCTGCAGTTATGACAGATGATAAGGTTACAATTGAAAATGTTCCCTATGTATCCGATACAAGAACTCTTCTTAAGGCAATAGAGAATATCGGAGCAACGGTTGAATATAAAGATAAACATACAGTTGTTATATGCGGAAAAGGGATCAGAGAGGGACAGCCTGTAGATGATGAGTACATCAGAAGGATAAGGGCTTCCTACTATCTTATAGGAGCTCTTCTGGGCAAGCATCGTTATGCGAATGTTGCTCTTCCGGGAGGCTGTGATATCGGTTCACGTCCTATCGATCTGCATATAAAGGGATTCGAGAAGCTGGGTGCCAGAACCGAGATAGTTCCGGGAGGTAGTATTATAGCAGAGGCAGATGAGCTGCATGGTGCTCATATCTATCTTGATACAGTTTCTGTTGGTGCTACTATCAATATCATGCTTGCTGCATCACTAAGTCCCGGTAAAACAACTATTGAAAATGCAGCCAAGGAGCCGCATATCGTTGATGTGGCAAACTTCCTGAATACAATGGGTGCCAATATAAAGGGTGCAGGTACTGATGTTATCAGAGTCCGTGGTGTAGAGAAGCTTCATGGCGCTGAGTATTCCATAATACCTGACCAGATAGAGGCAGGTACATTTATGGCTATGACAGTAGCTACACGTGGAAATGTACTTATAAAGAATGTTATTCCTAAGCATTTGGAGGCTATTTCTTCAAAGCTTGTGGAAATGGGAGCCCACGTGATTGAATATGATGATTCTGTAAGAGTTATGGCAGATGGTGTTCTTAGATCTACACAGATCAAGACTCTTCCATATCCCGGTTTCCCTACAGATATGCAGGCGCAGATGGCAACAGTCCTTGCTCTTGCTGATGGAACCAGTATCGTTACAGAGAGTATATTTGAGAATCGTTTCAGATACGTAGCCGAGCTTGCCCGTATGGGAGCGAAGATAAGAGTGGAAGGTAATTCTGCAATTATTACAGGCGTTAAGAGATATACAGGTGCTATGCTTCGTGCATCAGATCTTAGAGCCGGCGCTGCGCTTGTTATAGCTGCACTTTCAGCGGAGGGTGTCAGCACTATAGAGGATATCCAGTACATCCTGCGTGGATATGAGGATTTTGATGAGAAGATAAGAGGTCTTGGTGGCAAGATGCTTATGGTTACAGGAGAGAAAGAGCTTCAGAAAGCAAAGCTTGAGCTTGCCAGCAGTACAGACTGATTACATATATGTACTATTTATTCATATTTACCTGCTCAGAAGCAGAGTGATCTGATTAAATGAGATATTTAAAATGTTATCTAGGACCGGCTGGTGCCGGTCTTATTTAATTCTCTTTAGGGGTTGCGGGGTTGCTTTTGGTTTGGTACAATATTCTATTATGTCTTAAGTTGGAGGAGAGTAAAGATGGCAAAAAGACCGTATTATATTACAACTGCAATTGCTTATGCTTCAGGTAAGCCTCATATAGGTAATACCTATGAGATCGTGCTTGCAGACAGTATCGCAAGATATAAGAGGTTCATAGGATATGATGTAAGATTTCAGACCGGAACTGATGAGCATGGACAGAAGATTGAGACTAAAGCTTTTGAATCACTTAATACTCCGAAGGAGTTCGTGGATGAGAAGGCTGCAGAGATAAAGAGAATCTGGGATCTGATGAATACATCCTATGATAAGTTTATCAGAACAACAGATGAGTATCACGAGAAGCAGATACAGAAGATATTCAAGAAGCTTTATGATCAGGGGGATATTTATAAGGGCTCTTATGAGGGGCTTTATTGTACTCCGTGTGAATCCTTCTGGACAAAGTCTCAGCTTGTAGATGGCTGCTGTCCTGACTGTGGACGTCCGGTTAAGGAGGCTTCAGAAGAAGCATATTTCTTCAAGATGAGTAAGTATGCTCCTAAGCTTATTAAGTATATTGAAGATCATCCTGAGTTTATTCAGCCGGAGGCTCGTAAGAATGAGATGGTAAATACCTTCCTGAAGCCGGGTCTCCAGGATCTCTGTGTATCAAGAACATCCTTTAAGTGGGGTATTCCGGTTGATTTTGATGAGAAGCATGTTGTCTATGTATGGATAGATGCTCTTTCAAACTATATCACTGGTCTTGGCTATGATGTTGACGGTAATAGTGATCCGATGTTTGATAAGTACTGGCCTGCAGATCTTCATCTGATTGGTAAGGATATCCTCAGATTCCATACCATTTACTGGCCTATCATGCTGATGGCTCTGGGACTTCCGCTTCCTAAGCAGGTATTTGGACATCCATGGCTTATCCAGTCTGATGGCAAAATGAGTAAATCCCGTGGTAATGTACTCTATGCAGATGATATGGTTGATCTGTTTGGTGTAGATGCAGTTAGATATTTCCTTCTACATGAGATGCCGTTTGAGAATGATGGAGTAGTTTCCTGGGAGCTTCTGATAGAGAGAGTCAATTCGGATCTTGCAAATGTTCTGGGTAATCTTGTTAACAGAACTATTTCCATGGTCAATAAATATTTTGACGGTGTAGTTACAAATACAGGTGTATCTGATGAATATGATGATGACCTGAAGAGAGTTGTAACAGATACAAGACTCAGAGTTAATATCTGTATGGATAAGCTTCGTGTGGCTGATGCTATAACAGAGATATGGAATATATTTAAGAGATGCAATAAGTATATAGATGAGACTATGCCCTGGGCACTTGCAAAGGATGAGACTAAGAGGGACAGACTCAGTACAGTTCTCTATAATCTGGTAGAGGGTATTACAGTCGGTGCTTCACTGCTTGAGCCTTTCATGCCTGAGACCTCAGCTAAGATTCTTGCGCAGTTAAATGTACCAAAAAGGTCAGTTACAGAGGTTGGACAGTTTGGTCTCTATCCATCGGGTAACAAGGTAACAGAGAATCCTGAGATACTTTTCGCAAGAATAGACACTGAAGCAATGCTTGCTGAGATAGAGAAGAGATTCCCTTCAAAGGAAGTAGAGCTTGAGAAGGAAAAGGAGCTTGAGAAGGAGAAGAAGAAGGAAGAGGCAAGAAAGGAAGCTAACCGCAAGGAGCCTACATCAGTCGAGGCTGTGCGTAAGGCTCTGCTTACGATAGATGAGTTTGACAAGATGCAGCTTCAGATAGGTGAGATTCTCTCCTGCGAAGAGGTACCTAAGTCCAAGAAGCTGCTTTGCTCTCAGGTTCAGGTGGCTGGCAGAGTGCTTCAGATTGTTTCCGGAATTAAGAATTATTACAGTCCGGAGGATATGGTTGGTAAGAAGGTTGTAGTTATCACGAATCTTCAGCCTGCAAAGCTTGCCGGAATTGTATCAGAGGGTATGCTTCTCTGTGCAGAGGATGAACAGGGCAATCTGTCACTGCTCACTTCCGAGAAGGATCTTCCTGCCGGTTCCATGATCAGCTAGTGAGCCGGTACATTGATTCTTAAATAACCGGAACAGATTTTGCAAACGATGTACTAAGGTCTGATCTGAACAGATAAAAAACATTTTATAAAGGAAATGAGAAGATAAAACATTTTATGATCAGTAAAAGAATTAAAATGACATTTGCATATATCCTGATGGCTGCCCTGGTACTCAGTCTTGCCGGCTGTGGAGGCGTCAAAGGGGACTATCAGGGTTATGTAAAGAGTCTTATCACGGCAAACTATATAGGCATAAGCGAAGGCTACGTGAAGATTACGGGAGCTAATGAAGAGGATGTGGATGCTCTCTATCTTCAGAATGTTGCCCGGCTTGCCAGTAATCTTTCTGACTACTACGGACTCGATATCTGGAATGATACTGAGCTTTCCCGTGCCATGACTACTCTGGCAAGAAGGATATACAGCAATGTAAAGTTTGATGTGAGCAGACCTTACAAGGACAACAATATAGACTATGTAGATGTTACGATATACCCTATAGATATTATTAATCAGACTAATGCTGATGTGGTTGCCTATATAGATGGCTTTAACGAAGCCGTGGATAGGGGCGACTATAATGACTATACCAAGGAGCAGTATGAGTATGAATATGCCAGCGGTATCATGGGAATACTGGCTGATGCTGTAAATGATATTGCTTATGCTGAGCCTCAGACTGTGAAGGTCAGAATAATAGTATCAGAGGATACATTTTATATAGGAAATGAAGATTTTAGAAATATAGACAGAGCTATTATACTTAGTGAATTGGTTGATACGGCATCAGAAACAGATGCTGTGGAAGGTACAGGTACAGATGCAGAGTCAGAATAAAATGCTTTATATAAAAGGTGGAAGAGTTGTAGATCCTGTTACCGGAAAAGATGAGCTAATGGATGTGGCAACTCTTGGTTCGGTTATCGTGGGAGCGGCTCCGGATCTTGATATAGAAGAAGTGAAGGCAAGATGTGATGTGTCAGAGGCTGACATAGAGGTAATTGATGCAGCCGGACTTGTTGTTGCACCCGGACTGGTAGATACTCATGTGCATTTTCGTGATCCGGGCTTCACTTATAAAGAGGATATTCTTACAGGTGCAGCGGCTGCCGCAAGAGGTGGTTTTACAACTGTTGTCTGTATGGCGAATACAAAGCCGGTGGTGGATAATGTGGATACCCTTCATTATATTCAGGAAAAGGGTGAACAGGCGGTTATAAATGTTATTCAGACCGCCACTGTCACAAAGGGTATGAAGGGTGAAGAACTGGTTGATATGGAGCTTCTGGCAGAGGAAGGTGCTGCCGGCTTCACTGATGACGGACTCCCGATAATGAGGGAGGAGGTTCTGCTTGAAGCGCTGAAGAGGGCTGCAGAGCTGGATCTTCCTGTCAGTCTTCACGAAGAGGACCCGCTGTTTATAAAGCAGCCAGGTGTAAATATGGGGAAGGTCTCAGAAAGTCTGGGTTATGGCGGAGCTTCCAGAACGGCAGAGGATGTAATGGTCGCAAGGGATGTGGCTCTGGCACTTAGTACAGGAGCGACTCTCTGTATACAGCATATAAGTTCAAAAAACAGTGTGGAATTCGTCAGAGCGGGCAAGAAGCTGGGCGGCGATATCCATGCAGAAGCCACGCCTCATCATTTTACATTAACTGAGGATGCGGTCCTTAAATACGGAACTCTCGCAAGAATGAACCCGCCTCTTAGAGAGGAGGAGGACAGGCTTGCTATAATAGAAGGCTTGAAGGATGGAACTATCGATATGATAGTTACGGACCATGCTCCTCATTCAGAGGAAGAGAAGGCAAGACCGCTGGCAGAGGCGCCGAGTGGAATAACAGGACTTGAGACCTCGCTGGCTCTTGGGATAAAGTCACTGGTAGAACCGGGACATATATCACTTCTAAAGCTGATGGAGCTTATGAGCAAAGCGCCTGCTGAGCTGTATCGTCTGATTCCGGGAAGTATAACTCAGGGAGCGGTAGCCGATATAGTAATATTTGACGAGCATGGGAAATGGATAGCCGGAGACTATGCTTCCAAGGCGTCCAATAGTCCTTTTACAGGCTGGGAGCTTCCGGGAAAGGTTCATTATACTATATGCGGAGGACAGATAGTTTATACAGGCAGATAGAGAAGGCTTTTCTGAGGCTATGATTTTGTCTGTAAGACATCTGATATTTGTTTGTAAAGAATTTGATATTTGCTTGTGAAAATTCTAATATCTGTTTGTAAAGATTCTGTTATTTATATAGCTTAGCAGCATTTTATTATTACATAATAAGGGAAGATTAATATGAAGTTTATTCATGTTGCCGATGTTCATTTGTTTGCGACTCCTGATGCGGAGTATGAATGGGGCGCCGGCAGAACCAAAGAAATAGAAGAAACCTTTGAAAGAATTATAGATGATTGTAATTCCAAGGATATAGATCTCCTGCTGATAGCCGGAAATCTGTTTGATAGGTCTCCTTCGGTGGAGGATCTGATATTTGTTGACAGTAAGCTGGAGAGGCTTGAAAAGACAAGGACTGTATATCTGACAGGCTCAGATGATTATATTCCTGCTGAGAGTGAAAGTGCATCCTATAAGTTTAAGTCACGTACTGTTCTGCTGACTCCGGGGAAGACCACCAATGCGTATCTTAGAGGAATCAATACCTGTGTGACGGGCTTTGGTTATGCACAGCCCGAATATGAGGACAGGATTCTGGAGGAGATAGACCCGGGACGTGAGGATGCTATAAATATCCTGATCGGACATGGCGGAGATAAGAAGCATATGCCTTTCAGAAAAGAAAAGCTTGCCCAGAAGGGCTTTGACTATGTGGCTATGGGATATATCCGAAGACCGGTGCATATACTTAAGAACCGTATGGCTTATGCAGGTTCTCCTGAACCACTTGGACCAAAGGAAACCGGCAGACATGGATATGTTCTGGGAGAGATAAATGACGAAGGAACCACCATTAACTGGTGTCCTATAGCTCAGAGGAATTATCTGGATATCAGTATTACGATGAATCCGGATCTTAGTCCTGAGGAGATAAGCAAGACTCTGGAGGAAAAGCTTCTGAAGCTCGGAAATGAAAATATTTACAGCATAATGCTGAGAGGTTTTTCCAAGGACAATACGGGCTTTGATATGACTCGTATCAAGAGCAGATATAACATATATGAAGTCCTGAACATGACCATATCGGATGATGATGAGAAGATGCTCAGAACAGAAAATGAAACAAATATTATGGGAAGCTTCATCAGAGAGGTGACCGGAAATTATACTTTGTCAGAAAGTGTAAGAAGTAAGGCTCTCAGATATGGAATGGAAGCACTCATTATGGCAGGAGAAGAAAGATAAATGTACTTAACTAAGCTCCTAATAAGGGATTTTGGTAAATTTCATAATAAATCTATGGATTTGAAGTCCGGAGTAAATATACTCTATGGAGATAAAGAAGCCGGCAAATCCACAGTCAGAGACTTTCTGGTAGGTCTCATGTATGGTATTCCCCGTCGTGAGGGTATAACAAGAGTTCGTTCCAACTATGACCTTAGAAAGCCTAAGAATTCAAATGGCTATTCGGGAACAGCCTATATGCAGGACGAGGATAATTCGTATCTGATAGACAGAAGCTTCCTTGCCGGTGCCAGAAAGGCATCAGTGCTGGATGTTAATTCCGGTCGTGAGGTAAAGCTGAAGAATGCAGATACTATAAGTGGTACTCTTTGCGAGACGGATAAGAATACATATCTGGATACCAGATGTATAGTGGAAGAAGAGAACAGCAGCACCAAGAATCTTCAGGACTATCTGACCAATATTACACTTACAGGTACTGCTAACATAGATAAGACTAAGGCTATCAAGTATCTGGAAAATGAGAAAAAGACGCATATTCCCAGACCGCTTGTCAGGAGACTGGATGAGCTGGATGAGAGGCTTTCGGAATATGAAACTGTTGATGATGATATTGCCTCTGTGGAAGCAGAACTCAAGGTTCTGAATGAGGAATTCATTATGGAGGCGGAGCGTCGTAAGCGTGTTGCACGCCGCATGGTGGAAAATGAGGATGGTACAGTCACATATGAAAATGATGCAACCATCGATGAGAAGATAGACCGTATAACTGAAAAGGAAACAGATTATGCGGCAGTTGAAAAAAGACTGGCGGACGAAGCTGAAGAGAAGAGAAAGGAAGCTGAGAA